>Ga0308169_10000723_pt1 | contig 43821 bp, 24 predicted proteins | sample PhyBR1_2_FD_202139 | JGI IMG/M metagenome (GOLD analysis project Ga0308169, IMG submission 202139) | Phyllosphere microbial communities from UC Gill Tract Community Farm, Albany, California, United States - DLSLSB.R1 | ecosystem: Host-associated > Plants > Phyllosphere > Unclassified | place... | reverse complement strand
CAATGCTGTTGATTGGGAAATTAGAAAACAGAAGACCTGCTGCCAGAACAAAGCCAAGAGTGGGAAGAAGACGCTTCATAAACTTCAGATTCCATCCATGTTTGTACAGTCCGTGTCAAAAGTTTACGACACCCCTATTTTATTAAATTTTTGCCTTTTTATTATCTTCTACGACTTAAGTAAAAATAAAATTTCTTCACTTTTTTATGATCTATCTATTCATGTGTTTTCTTGGCTGTCATTCTACCTGAACTCTTTCAAATGAAAAAATGTGTTTTTAGGTGTGTCAAAAGTTCACGACATCTTGCAAAAAAATTTAATATTTGGTGTTTGAACCATTATTAATCAAGACATTAAAAATCCTTTCCTTCATCGACAAAGACAAGCTCTCAATAACTGCTTTGTCGGTCTTCTCCTATTCAGAATCGATGACTTTCTGCAGTTGATCAATATTTGCAAATTGTCGGCCATTTGCATATACTCGTCACACTAGATCGCCCCAGAGGTTTTCTATTGGGTTCAGATCAGGAGAATAAGGCGGCCAGTCAATTGTGGGAACTTGATGTGCAGCAAGTCAGTCTTTTTTAGACCCTGATACGTGTGGCCTGGCATTGTCTTGCTGGAAAACTGCATCAGGATTGTTCCTGGAAGCAATAAAAGGAAGCAAATGACTCGCTAGCACATTCTGGTACTTGCCACTGTCAATGCTTCCTTCTATGAATGTGATTTCTGATGCTTCAAAAAAATCAAAGCAGGCCCAGATCATTACTCTACCTCCACCCATGGCCCTACGAGAAAGAACAGGTGCATCTTCGCCAAGAGAATGCCAGTAATAGTTATATCCATCTGGCCCATCAAGATTGAATTTTTTCTCATCGGACCAGATGACATATTTCCACTTTTCGCCAAGGTCCATATACCGCTTGGCGAAATCGATTCTCTTAGCTTTGTGAAGATCACTCAGCACAGGCTTCCGTTTTAACTTGAGTCTTTTAAGATCATAAATAACTCTTAAAATTGTGTCCTTGGAAGATCCTATGCCGAGCTTAGCCTTGATCTGGTTTGCGGTTATGATTTTTTTTCGATCCTTAATAATAGCCTTGCTTTTCATAGGAGAAACAGTACAAGGGCGATCAGAGCGAGGTGCTGTACCATAATTGGTACCCTGTCTGAGGTAGGACGAAATCACTCCCCTAGATCTATCAATTTTTAGGGAAATATATGAAATTGATTTTCCCTCCCCAAACAAGGCTTCAATTTGCCCCTTCTCATACTCGGTAAGTGTTGTTCCTTTGCCCATTATAGGGTGTAATTTTGAAAGGACAAAACGTAATTTTTGCAAGTATAGGCCTACCTGTCGTAAACTTTTGCAACACCTAAAAATACAATTTTTTCAATTTAAAAATATTCAGGTAATAAGGATCACAAGTAAATAGATAGATATATAGATTATAAAATTTTGAACAAGTTTATTTTTTTACTTAATTTATTCAATCAATAATTCGCCTTAAAAAGGCAAAAAAGGGGGTGTCGTAAACTTATGCTCCGGACTTTAATAAGATAAAGATACAGGATTAGAATAGGCTTGCTCTAGCAATGCATTGGAATGGCACATTGCATGTCTTTTGTAGGCTGGTGCAATCTTCAACTTAACAACCATTTTAATATCTCCTACTGAAATATCTTTTGATTGCTCCTATTGTGACACTGAAGAGGATGGTAGCGAAGCTCACATTTCACATGCTGATTTTGAGGCAGAAGCACTGACTGCCTAAGACATTCCTAGCAAGCCATAGAGAGAAAATGCAAAAGTTCATGATTTTAGTTATCACAAGAACAGACTTTTTGCTAAAACTAAATACAAAAGATTTAATACTGGTGAAACAGGAAAACAGATGTTTAATGTAAATGCTAACCATCTACTGCAGAATGGCAGCATTTATCAATCAGCAATCGCAAAAATATATTGCCTTAGATGAGAATGTGGATGGGTCAGTAAACAATCTAAGATTCAACACTCAGCCAAAAAAAGTAAGATACATCACAAAGTTTTCAAAAAGCGTTTCGGCACATTGAACATGAGACTAGCAAGAGGTATTATTTAGCAGAAAGCTGTATATCTAGAAGTAAATGACTGGAATGTTGACAAGATGCTATCAATGATAGTAGGTCAGAATCATCAACAGCTGTTTTTTCTTGTAAGATCAATGCTAAGAATAACTCTATAATAGCTGTGTATCAATTAAATTTAGAATTGCTGATGACTTTAGCAGATTGTGATGTCTTTTATAAAATGTTAAATAGAAAAATATTTGTAATGTCTGTTATGATTTTCTATGTATCAAAATTTGTAGTAAAAATAATTTGTTTTGCTTATTATCGCTTTTATAAATGCATCTAAACAATATTTGTAGATTATGTGCCAAAAAGCATTGATCTTGCTATTTTGTACACTAAAGTTCAAAATTATTTTTTAAATCTGAGCTTTTTGCTAAAAAGAGACAACAAGAATATCTGGTGAAACCTTTAATTATAAATTCTTTAGATTTTTCTGTAAAAGCTAGAATTTATAGTTTTGTAAGCTAAATTTTGGTAAAAATTTAATCCTGTTAAGAAGCAAAATTACTGCAATTAGCAATTTCAATTGAAACGGTTCTTTCAGAAAAATACAAAATAGTAGTAAAGCTACTTCTTTTCTATTTTTACTGGGAAGCTAATGAAATTGGCTCAAAAATGCATATTCCATCTTGCGAAGTGCAAATGACCTTGCATTCCTCAAAACAGCAGTCTTTGTAGAATTTCTGGCCTTGGTGAACAAACAACAAATACTTGTTAAAATCAATTTCAGGGTCTTCTTCCAATGTAATGTCCCAAAGGCAAAGCTGCTCATCAGATCCGCTTGCAAATATGTCATTGTCTCTCCATCTAATCAAGGATATGGGACTGGTATGCCATTCAATCACCTCCCTTGATTTACTATTGACATCGTATATTCCTATCAAACCGTTGTCATCACCATATACCACTTTTCCATTCCTCACATCTAAGCAGTTCACATCAGAGTCCATTTTTATTTCGTCTACCAAGCTACCATCTACTTTAGATATTTTTAGGCTGTGATCAGAAGATCCTGTAAAAATCATTCCATTCTCATACCCAATGGCTTCTATTGCCTTTTCATGAATTTTAAATTCAAATTTCTTATTCAGCTGATGGTCATAGCACTCAACATTTCCAGATGCAGTGCCTACAAACACCTCGTTCTCTGTCAAAAACATGGCATGCCCGTAATGTCCAGTTTGTTCTGCTAGCAAATTGAAATTTAAATCATACTTCGCCAATGATGTATCGTCTAGTGCAAAAATATAGTCCATTATTCTAATCTTATTTATATATTTCCCAATATTACTCCTTCTCCACATTAGATTTTGAAAGTTTGTGTTGCTGAGATTTATTTCTATCAAAGATCCATTTTTATTTGCTTTGTGGTCGTTTGAAGATGTGCCAATGTAAATTCGAGAATCGCAAATGTCAATGCTTTGTGACGGCCATTCAAGCTCAATATACTCAAGCAAATTGTAGGCCTCTTCATCTAAGTTAAGCTCCTTGTCTTCATCTTCTTTTGTAGGCTTATAGACTTCAATCTCATCCGAGCTAAAATCTTCATCTGCTAAATACTCCTCTTCTTGCTTGTTTTTCAAGTTGCGGTTTTTCTTTGCCATTTACGGGTAAAAATTTGCAAATGTTAAAAAGTGCAGATAATTTTAAGTTTACGAAAAACCCGAGATTGGTTCAGCTATGGCGCTAATAACTAACATTGAACTAGTTGGCATTCTATTTTGTGTTTATTCTATAGCTAGTAAATAAAACAACAATAACTACATTTCGAGAATTATGGCCCAAAGCTAATTTATTTTGCAGTTTAAAACTTTCAGAATTTCATTTTCGCAATGTCACTACTGTTTAAAACATTCTACTGGGCAAAGTTTTTTATTTTTTGCACAAAATTTTCTGTCCTCAATGAAGCTTCATTTCAAACCAAAAGCTACGATAATCTCAACACCACCAAAAGCACAGCCAATAAGACATAAACAGAGTCTAATTTATTACAGCTCTTCTACAATTTGCATTCTTTGTTTAACAACCAACAAAATATTTAAGAAAATAAAATTTCCAGATATTCAAATACTGAAGATAGTCGATGATCGCCTTTATATTTGCACTAGCGACATCTACATTATGGACTTGCTGTCGTATGAGATAATTGATACCATTAAGCTATCCAAAGCACTAATCAATCGCATGTCTCTTTATAAGAATGATATTATAGTTTCTAAAGTCAACAATAAGGTTTTAATTTTATCTGAGAAGAAAAAATTGGTTGAATTTTCCGTTAATAATTTTTGTGAAGGATTGTTTTTGAATCAATTTTTTTATGGTTATTACGATTTAGAAAAGGTTGTTGTCTTCTCTAAAAGCCATTCAAAATTGTGTGAAAAAACTTCAGAAGGAATTTTGGGTGTCATTCCAGTTGACGGCAAAATATTTTTGTTCGAATCATGTGGCAAGCTCTCTGATTTACTGTCATCGTTTTGTATAAGTTTTGAAACAAATTTTGACGTGTGCCAATTGACTGAAGAATACATTTTGGCTGTAAGCAAGGATTTTTTGTTTAAGTTAGGATATGATGGTAATATTGTGTCTAAACATAGCATTATAGAGATGATTTCAGACTATTCAGGTACTGTTTGTAATAGTTTTGAGCAATCTAAAGATATTATTCAGGATTTTATGTCATTGAATCAAAAACAACCTGAAAACAAAAAGTTTAAATTGGATTTAAATATTAGCCTATCATCTAATGAGACATCTGAAAATAGTTCAGAAGACTCACGAATATCATCTGAAAACAGCGATGAAGATTCACAGGTATCAACCGAAGATAATTTAGAAGACTCACAGATATCACTTGAAAATAGTTTAGAAGATTCACAGGCATCATCTGAAGATAATTCAGAAGAGTTTCTAGTGTCTTCTGAAAATAACATAGAATATCTAAAAGCAAGTGAAGATACAGACGATTCATCTGAAAATGGTGCTTCTTCACCAGGTTTTATTCTTGTTGATTCAACTATGATTATGACACCAGATAACAGCATTTTGTTGTTCGAAGACGTAAAAATTTGCAAAATTTTAAGCTTTCTAGACGATATAACTGATTCAATCAAATTCAACGATTTTCTTATTCTTTCCACTTCTTCTGGATATTTAAAATACACAAGCTTGGCACAATATGAAAATGGCCATGAATATGTATGTGATTCAAAAATAGTTAGGATTTCCTTCAGTCCAATCATCTCTACAAAATTATGGGACGACTTGATTTTTGTCGGATTTAGAGATAAAACCTGCAAGGTTTTCAAGGTCGTTTTGCAAGACAACAATCTTATTTTCGATCTCATTTTTCAGCTAAGCTGTTTCAGTTCTTCATTAACCTCGCTTGCTTTTGTCTCAAACGTTTTAGCTATTTCCTCAAGTGACTGTATTTTAAGTATTTTCAAATCACCGTTTGAAAATTTTGATCATTTTATTTCAAGCAACCAATTTGCAAGCGATTCCATCTTGCACAAGCAAATGTTATTTCTGTCTACTTTTGAAAACATAAACACACAGAAAATACATTCAAAGCCTATTAACCATATTGCCGCTACTGACAAGTACATTATAACATCTTCTTCTGACAAAACTTCGAAATTTTTAGATCACAATGGAATACTTGTTAAAACCGTACAATCTGACAAAATTCTCAACAGTGCTGTAGATCCAAAGTATATTGCTATCTGCTCGCACAAGTCCATAAAAGTTTTTCATAATTCGTCTCTCGCACAGCTGGCTGTATTTCAGGTCAGAAAACCTGTCTTGAGCAGCTGTTTTTACAATGGGTATTTGCTTACAGCGTCAGATGTACTGAGGCTGTATGATTTGGACAGCAAAAAATGTGTGAAAAGCTATGATTTAGAACTTGTTAATTGCTGGTCTTTTAACTTCCCATTTCTCTGTGCCCAGAATAAAATTGTGATATTAGAAGATGTAAGCTTGGAGACCCAACGAAATTTATTGGCCACTTTGCGAGAATTAAAAGAGGAATCAATATTTATTGACAAGTTTTTGCGAGAAAATAGATACAAGGAAGCTATTGAGGCGCTGCTTAAGAAAAACGACTTTAAAGTGATCAAAGAAGCGCTGATCAAAGGCTTTTATTATGATAGAAGCTTGAGTTTTTTGGAAGAAATTATGAGCAATGGGGAAAAAAAGAACAAAATATTCGATTGTCTTTTGAAAAACTCTTCCTTTAAAAATGCAGAAATATTCAATCATATTTTGTGGAAATACAACTCAGGTGAAAATGATAAAAAGTTGGATAAAAGTAAAAATGAGAAAATTGGCAAAATTGTTAGAAAACACTGCGAGAGCATCGAAGGGCTTTTTATAGATTTACTTGGATTTGAGATGTTAGAAAAGAATTTTGACTAAATTTTTCGATTATAACAAAATAAAAAAACTTTTTAATTTTATTTGATGATAGCAATCAGGCTCGAGTGTACTGTTCAAGGTTTTTTAAAAGTGGAAATGAATCTTTGATTTTCGTTAAAACGTCATTGTCAGAATTCTCCAGATAAAAATAATCTAGCCTATATTCCAAATTCCCAAAATTAAACTTAGAAGTCAGTTTTTTTATATTATTGCGGCTAAGTCCAAGATAAGCTAGTCTGTGGTATTTGGTTAAACTAGATAAAATGCTCAAATTGGATATTCCACAACCTGAAAGATTTAGATAAACCAACGATTTTCTCAGTTTATCAGAATCAAACTGGCTAGCAATTTCTTTTAGGTTGGTTCTTGCAAAATTTAATCTTTGGATATTGCTGCACTTACCAATTTCATTTACCCATGTTTCAGCCTTGATCATGCAATCTGAGAGATCGATCGTACTTAATGAATCTTTTGAAATACCAAACTCAACTTTGTCCATTTTCATGTAGTAGTTTTTACTGAGTATCAAAGATTTTAGTTCCTTGCAATCGGTCAGTGCTTTTATGATGTAAGCATCTTTAAAGTCGCAGCAAGCTGCCGTTATTTTTATCAACGAATTCCTCGAATCGCCCAGGCTAAAACTTTCTGGAAATGGATCAAAAAAGTTAAAAGAGAAATCAATTGTCTCTAGTTTTGAGAAACTTGTGAAGGCTCTGAGACTAGAGGGATGTTTTAGACCGCAGGACTCGATATATAATCTTTTGAGTGTTAATTTCGAGGGCCCAAATTTTTCGAATTTCAGGTTTTCTTCAAATTCTTGGAGAGAAATACAAGAAATGTTCAGTACTTCTAACTTGGGAAAGTTAAAGAGACAATACAAATCTTCGATCTTGGATATTAACAGTCCTTTTAAATTTAGATTTTTAAGTGAACGACCTAATTCACCCAGCATAAGCCTGCTGTTATCCAAAGAAAAAGCATTCCTTTCTAATGACAATGTTTCCAACATCGCACATGAAGCGACCGCATTGAACAATCTCAAATCTTTTATCTGACAGCCGTCCATTTGCAAGCTCTTTAACGTTACTCTTGATTCCCCAAAAGAGAAATTTTGGAATTCACCACTGAAATCGTTGAAAGACAAATTCAAATGTTCAAGCTTCCTACAGCTTGTAATTTCTTTTAAAATCTTGGAGCCTCTGAGTGAGCAAGCTGTTAAGTCTAAAATTTTGAGGGAACCTTTAGACTCACCAAAACGGAAATCATCTGACAAGTTTTCAAAACAATTAGAAACCAAGTTCAACAACCGCAGATTCAAGCAATTAGTTATTGCTTTTAGCAAGCTTTCTGAGCTCAGCCCACATCTTGACATGTCTACAGTTGTCAACGAAAATCTCGACAACCCAAAATCAAAATTTTTAAAATCACTGGCATTACACAATGAAAGATCATTTTCGGATAGATTTAAAACTTGCAAAACTTTGCACTTGGCAACAGCCTGAAAAAACGATATGCTATAGATACTGCAGTTGGCTATTGAGAGCGACTTCAATGAACCTGTGGAGGCTCCAAATCTGAAGTCGCATGGCAGACAGTCAAATTGGTTATTGTTGAGATTTAGCTTCTTTAAGACAGAAAGATTAGTCACTGTAGTTAAGGTATTTGCGCCATTCAAAAAGCAATTGTTCATGTGGAGCTCTTTTAAGGTTCTTCCTGAAGAACCAAACTCAAAAGTCTTTGGAATTTGGCCGAGCAAGTTTGAAGAGATGTCAAGATATTCTAGCATTAAACAATCTGTTATGCTGTATAAAAAGTCAAAATCACTCTGTATTAGACAACTTGAGATTTTCAGAATTTTCAGTGATGTCTTTAATTTTCCAAAAACAGAAATAACTTTACTGGAATCAAAATCAACTAAATTTTGATTAGCATACACTAATGGTTGGCAGAAATTCTTTCTCAAATCTAAATATTCGATTGCCTCGAATTTGCCGAGTACAAACTCGATTAATGGCTTTAATTCTATTCCAGATTTCGAAATATCTAGCCATTTTAATGATTTCACGGCAGATCCAACTGCAAAAGTTTTACAGTTAACTATGAATCTGTTACTCGACACATTCAACTTGCTCAGAGACCGGCAGTCGAGAACTTTTTCTAAAAACACTTGGCTTGAAATATTGCAATCTGAAAAAATAACCTCCTGTAAAGTGTCTTTAGCCTTACCTGTTTCAAAACTGCTGTCTATTTTTGAAAAATTATTGAATGAGCAATCTAATATTTTTATAGCAGAAAAATCTAGTATCTCTTTCAGGTGGTATACGTTTAGATTTGACCTTGAAATGCGCAATTCTACTATTTATTTGCTAGGCTTCCAAAAAGTATATTCTCTTGGGAGTCTTGATATACCAGCAAAAACCTCAATATTCTTGTGAAAAAGTTGTAAAAATATACTTGTTTAAACAAGTTATTATGACTTACATCAAGTATCTTTAACCTTTCACATTCTTGGACTTTAGAAATGCCCTCAAAAGTCATGCCTGTGTTGCATGCCCTAAGCTCTGATAACGTTTTTTTAAGGCCACCAAAATCTGGTTTCTCAAAATATTCCTTTAAAAAATTATTTGAGATATCCAAAGACTCAAGACACTTAAATTCTGCAATTTTTGCCATATCATTGCTGCTTAAATTACAATCATCAATATTAAGATTTTTAAGGGTGTCTTTCAAGGCTATAGTTTTTTGCTCTGGAAATTTTATCTTCGGGTTTTTGGATACATTCAGGGTTTCCAGCTTTCGGCATCCGCAAATAATCGAAAAAATATCTTCGCCAATATTACACTCACTTGCATTCAGTTCTATTAATTGGGAGCACAGCTTCTCAAAGATCTCTGGTTTTAAATCAATGCCAGGATTTTTAGAGATGTCCAATATTTTAAGTTTTTCCATGTGTGAGAAAACTGAAGTTAGAATGTTTACTTGAATATTACATTCACTTGCATGCAGCTCTACCAATTGGAAACACAGCTTCTCAAAGATATCTGGTTTTAGGTTTATATCAGGATTGCCTGAGATATTGAGCTTCTTGATTTTTTTCAAATGTGGCAATATCAAGGGAACGATTGTCTCTCTGATACAGCATTTGCTAATGTCTAGCTCCACCAATCGGCAGCATAATCTCTCAAAGCCATGAGAAATTAAGTTTAAACAAAGATTTCTTGATATGTTCAACCTTTCTAATCTATTACAGTTGCAAATGAGCTCAAGCATATCTTCATCAAGATTACATTCACTTGCATTTAGTTCCACCAGCTGATGGCACAGTCTTTTGAACGAAGGTGAATTTAAGTTTATGCCTGGGTTTTTAGAGATGTTCAATATTTTGAGGTTTTTCAAATGTAAAAATATAGAGGACGGCAGATTTTCAATGTCAGATCCTGATAAATCTAAACATTCGAGATTTTTGAAAATGCTCTTTGTGCTTAGCTGATTATAGACATTCAGTAGCTCGTCCTTTGACAGCAATTCTATTTTGTGGCTAGGCATGTCCAGCAAGCGCTTTGTGTCATCGTCTAGTGAAGAGCAAATAGATTTTAATGTTGTTAGCTCACAGCTATTGCCCTCAAATGATAAGTTTTCAAGGGGGTCTAAAACATCGTGTTGCCTGGCTGCGTATGCACTTTTAACAACATACAGTGATATCAGAAATAGCATTCTTAATAACGGATGTCTTGGCTTTGTCAAGCTTCTTCTAGCGTTCGTTATGTAGATTGAATAAGTCCAAAGGATAGCCGGCATAATCATAAAACTGTAATTTAAGGGGATATTCAGTACATTAAAATTTTATCCTTTTAATAAAACAGTAGTATCATTTTTGCAAGCTGAGTTTTAAAATATTTATTAAATTATTGCAGTATTCTCTGCACAGACTCACATTTTACTAATTTGCTATTGAAATGCTCAATAATATTATAAATATCTGAGGAACCCAAATAAGTAATTGATCGATTTTTAGATTTTATCAGAAACAGACCCCTTGAATTAAAAAAAGGACAAAACACAACAATTTTAATTTAACTCCTTAATTTATAACATTTAAAAATCTCAGTAGATTATTGCCCCTATGGTTTGCTATTGTCTTCCAATCTGTTGCTCTTTTGGCTCAGAACCGCAGCCTATACCAACTCCTGATGGGTTCCCAGAACCAACACAAAAAATATTGTGTCCCAGGTGTGGCATCATCGGACCTGCAGAATACTGCCAAACACAGAGATACTGTGTGCTTTGCTTTTGTTTACCTTGCTCCTGCGGGCATTCAGAGCCTTTCTTGTCATGCAAGAATTGCAAATATGATCTATCTAAAGAATCTATCATCAAATGCGACAAATGCAGAATGTCTTACACTTTCCGTTCTCAATATTGTCCAGAATGTGGCAAAAAAAATTAAATATTAGACTTTTAATGTTATTTTAATTGTTAGGTTAGATTCGGATCAAAAAACTTTGTGACAATTATATAAATACAACACCTGAAAGTCTCGTTATTTTTATTAAATGTCAAATAACATTAAGGGTTATTTTTCACATACAACATAAAATAATTTTCTTTTTGCCCTTTATCTGATAAAACAGATAATTTGCATGCAATGTAAAAATTCCCCTCAAATATATCTAAGAAGCATCTATAAAATATTGTAGAACTGTTTAAAAGTATTGCAAAGCTATTCAAAAAGCAGTAAAATAGGGGTTATTTTTTGAAAAAATAAGGGTGATCAAAACATACCCCTGATCAAAATTTTAATTAGCAAACTGTACTCCTTTTCTTTGGTATAAAATGGTAAAAGTGGCCATCCCCATGGTCTGTTACTGTCTTCCTATATGTTGCTCATGCGAAGAAGAATTTCAGCCTGTGCCAACGCCAAACAACTGTCCCGAGCCACCCTCAGAAGTGCTGTGCCCAGAATGCGGTGTTATTAGATCCACAGAATATTACAGAGCAAAAAACTACTGCTGGCTTTATTATTGCATTCCTTTCCCCTGCGGAAAATCAAGAATATTTTTGGGGTGCAAATATTGCAAGCATAATCTATCTAGAGAAAGTATTACTTATTGTAAAGAATGTAATGTCGGATATACCTTTCATTCGCAACATTGTCCTACGTGCGGTGAGACCATTAATTATTAAAAAATTTTGATTTTTTGAAATAAAAATTTTTCATATTTCTTTGTGTAAAAACAAAATACTTTGGATTTTTAACTAAACACTGATTTACATCAATTTTTTTGTAAATAACTTGTTTCCACAAAATTGTAGGCGTTTCATTGGCAGAACTCAAAGAAAAGAACTGGAACCGTTTGCTACTTAAAAATATCGTGATTGTTTTTCAAGCAAAAATTTATTGTAATGATGTGCCTTAACAAAGCATTTATCTGCTGAAAAAACTCTCAATCTTTAGATCTATTCTAAACGTTATTGTTTTCTTTTTCGTCGAAGTAAACGGCTTTATAATGCGAAGAATACCTGTTGCACAAAATGATTTCAGAAGTTATTTTAACTTATAATCTAAGGTCTTTGGCTGTTTCTTTGCATTTCGCCACACTTTGGGCAATATTTGCACTTAAAATTTGTTGAAATCTTGCATTTGCTGCATTTTTCAGAAATCAATCCCATAAACGGAAAATTGCATCTACTGCACGAAATAAAGGGATTGCTCTTTCTAACTAAGCATAGATTGATTGTGAATATCTGCAATCTGCCAACTTCTATTTTATACACACCCCTGGAATTAGTTAGGCATCTGGGACAAAACAAATTATCAGGAGGATCAGTAAAGTTGACAGGGGTGGGTACTACTTCCGAGTAAGACTCAATTCTACAGATGAAAAAGTGGCTTGTTTCCATTCTGGGTAAAACATAAATGAAAATAAACAATTTAAATCACAGAAAGATGCCGGCAGTAAATAAATACACTGTTCCAGGTAAAAAGCGTTTTCAAGTGAGATCAAATATTTAATGCAGATGATTTTTAATACCCTGGACTTAGAAAGATAAGACTACCAAGAAACACAAGCCACTACTTATTTTAATTAAAAAACTCGAAAATTATTTTAATTATTTTTTAGAATATTTGAAGAGATGAGAGCGATTGTAAAAATTGAAATTAGAATTTACTGAGTATAAATCTAATGAAGGGATTTAATTGAGAATAATGATATTTGCATAAATATGCCAACAAGATTTAAACATAAAATACCAACTACTGCTTTTTACTTCAGTATAGTTTTAAGTATCCTGTAATAGGCTCCAGCATTTCCTTAGAAGCTGGTCCCACAAAGATGGCTGTGTTTGATCCAGATTTAACCTGTGTGCGTCCAGCATCATAAATCCTTCCATACAGAACTCCCTGCTTTTTTGCATCATAATAAACCTTGTTTAAGTCATCCTGTGTTCCTCTGAGAGCTATTTTTGCAGATCCACAATTTCTCCAAATTTCTTCCAGTTCTGGAAAATCTTTAATTTTCTCATGCAAAAGGTCTATCGCATGCCCAAATTGCGACAGAGTTTTCCCTTTTGACATATTTAAGTCCTTGTTGACTACCACAACAACTTGATACTCACCTTCGAGCGCTTTGATTTTTTTCCCTTTCCTGCACGTTGTCAGATACGCAAAGGATGTGAAAAAAGCAATAAGCACTGCAACCACAGCGATACAGCAGGCAATCATAGGGCAGAGCAAATAAAAAATATTCATGCAAGATATTGCAAATATTAGCAGAAGCAGATATCTAAACATGCATTTTAATCAGAAACAAAATATCTTATCAAATAAAAGAACAAGACAAAAGCTTAAATTTATATAAAATGTGATTGCTATGAATTTCAGACTTGACCACAAGTAAGATTTAATTTTATTGGATCTTTGATAATACTAGCAAACTATCTTTCAGCTAGCATGGGTTACAGTCTGATCAATGAATTAAGAAATATCATGGGAATAAACATTGATGAGATTCTACTTCCTTACTAATTATTCAGAATTTGAAATCGTAAATTATCTGACAGAATCGGCACCTATTTTTGTACATAAAAAGAAGGGACTAACTTCTCAATGTATCTTAGAGCTTCTTTATCATACTTTCCCTCAATAATATTTATGAAGCTTTCTGAAAATTTAGCTGCATCATCGATAATCTGGCTGCTAGGCACTTTTTGCTGGGAGTTTTTATAGACAATTTTGCATAAGTCTCTAGCTGCTTCCAAGTCAGACACGTTAAAATCAAAATAAGGGGATTCTTCCTGATCCGTAACATCTAGCTTGGCCAAAAGGGGGCTTGGTCTAAACTCAAACTTGCCATCAAGCTGCAAATCTTCTTCAGGCATTCCATACATGTAAATAGGCTCAAATTCAACCTCTTTGCTCTTGTTTTTCTTTGCATTTGTAGTGATTTCTTCCAAAGAGCAAGAATTTAATAAACTAGCAGTGTTTATGCGAGTCGCATAATCCATGCTGGTAGAGAAGCCTCTAAGCTTATCAGAGAGAAAGCGGTCGATGACATTCTTTGGATTCTTGATATTGTAAAAATAAGAACTCATCAGAAGGTTGAAGAATTGCTCAATGGTGCAATTCATGCTGACAAATATGTCTACAAGTGTCTGATTCAATGCTGTTGGAAAGCTTTCTGGGGTTACTTCTGAATTTCGCTGAAAGAACAATGGCTCATGCTTGTCGATTGAAGAAAGAAGATGAGAATTGCTGACTATTCCTTTGAGGTTCTTAAAAATGTCCTTGTAGTTTAAGCTTGATGAGATGATGTTTTTATTGACATTTTCTGCTACGTTTATGGAGCTCAAAATGATAGATTTCACTAGGTCTCTGACATGCATGCTCGTAAATTCACAAACAACAGCAGAACTTTCCGTTTTTATTTTTAAAAGATACGCTTCAGCATTTTTTACGTGTAGGGATTTTATATTAAGAAAGAGAAATGTAGAGGAGCCAGTGTTGTTAGTGACGGCTATCCTGTCCTCAAAAATCTGCAGCTTAGACTCAATGCCCTGGGACATGCAATTGAAAAATATCATGTGTGGGCAAACGAAAAAGTTTATTTCAGCAATTTGGCAGATTGCTTTGTGCTTTAGGCAGACAGCACAAAAAACTGAAGAGTTACAAAATTTTGTATTTTAGATCAATAACCTTTAATGTTAGATAACATTCAACATTCAACATAAAATGATTTATGAGTTCCATTATTTGGCCTACTGTTTGTAACAAAGAAATCTAACTAGATTGCAGAACAAAAGAGATCTATAAGAATGCAGAACAAAAGAGGTCTAGCTAGGTTGTAAAACCTGTATCTCCTTGATTCATTGTCTATTAAATACAAAAAAGCATAGAAACAATCTCTTAGAAAAGATTGCTGAGAGAGAATAATAACTAACTATAAAACAAAGAAATAACTCAGAAAAAGCATTTTATTTATTATCAAAAGAACGACTATATACATTTGCAGCAAACTCTCCATTATGATCTTCCACGTTAAAAGTGTCAGATTTTTTTCTTTTAAAAACAGGCTTAGCCTTTAATGGGTGTATTTTAACATCCACAACAGGAACTATGTCGTCAATCTTCAAAATGTTTTCTGCTGAATAAACGGAAGAAACATAGAGAACGGGATCATGATCAAGATCTTTGATCTTCTTGTAAGCATGAATGCATGGGAACAAATTCTCTTGGAACTTTCCGCATCCACAGAAGCCAGCAGTAAGATCAGGATCGTGCACTGTTTTGGGTATCATTATCTCAAAATCGTCAAAAATGTCCAGAATGTGGTCCGAAAGCTTGTTTTCCAGGGCTTCAGGAGAGATAACTTTTCTGTTCTTCAGGTCTGCTGAAATGAGCCAAACCATAGCTGTTGTGCAATCAATCAACGGTAGAGTTGTGATTGACGTGGAAAGAAAGTCAAAATCAGGAAATGCTGCATTATTCAAATTATATAGCTTTTTTGGGCAGTATGCCTTCAGGTAAGAGCTCTTATCAGTCTCTAAAAACTCCTTCTCGCCATAATTCAGCTCACTGAAGTATTCAAGAGCATTGGGATCGTTGTCCTTAGACTCTTGCAGAAGAAAAGATACAGCTCGAGATTTTATAAAAAACGGAATATTTTTGGACTTGAGAATCTGAATCAGCTCATAGTCCAAATCAACAAGAAAGAAAGGCTTGTATCCAGGTTCAGACACCTGAACATCAAAATCGAGAAATTGCTCTATCGCTTTTGTTTCAATCTCGTCAGAGATAAGGCAAGACTGGACAATATGGTCGTCGTTGGGATCAAAAAGAAAGCACAAAACAATAGTCCTGTTTCCACTTGAACAAACTTTAAGCTCTGCAACATCTCTGAGATGCAAACTCATCTGCGAGTGTTTAAAAAAAAAGGAATTCTTAGTCACTCTGCATTTTATACTGCAGTTGAGAGATTCGAACTCAGTCCTCAGCTGCAATAGGCACTCTTTTATAGAATTTTCGTTGCATGAGTCTATCAAAGTCGGATCAAATTCTGTATTTTTTATAAAATCTGCATTTCCAATAATATTTTCCATTCCAAGCTCCTTAGGGAAGAAGCATTCTTTCCCAATGAATGTATTAGACAGGTTCTCGTTCGGGTAACTTCCGAATTCAGAACGGGTAATCTTATAAAATGATTTGAATACTTCAAAGTATCCTGCCTTCAATCTGAAATGCAAATTCTCAACAATCTCTCCAATTCTCATTGACAAATACTTTGTCTTTTGCAGTTCAAACGTGAGAATGTCCGCTCTTTTCTTATTTTTCTGGCAGCTGTGAACAGTTTCCAGTCGTTTTATCGCATATGTTTTTGACTTCTGGCTGTACATTCCGACTATTCTTGCCTCACACTTGCTTTCCTCCATATTTGCACAGCAAAGCATATAAGTATATGGATTCTGGATAAATTCGCTCTTAATGTCGTACAGATCCCCGAGCTTGTTTATTTCTATTACCATGTCTGTCCTATTAGCAAATAAAGTGGAAGTCATTTGGAATGGCCATAGAAAAATTTTATTTAAAAAGTTAAATATATTAAAGTCAGTTATATTCAAGCATTATAATACAAAGTACTACAATTTAGATACTACAATACAAATACTACAATACAAATACTACAATAAAAATAATATAATACAAATACTACAATACAAATAATATAATACAAATACTTATTATTTTGTGTACAATAACAAGTACTATCTAGTCTAAAAGTTTTATCACAAAAAAAAAGTTTGTTGATAAACTTTTGCAAATAAAGTTCTTTATAAGTTGTACCAAGCAGTTTGATTAGCAATATGCCGGAGAGATGAATAAAAGATAGAGGAATCTTCAATCTAAAATAGATTTTTGCAATTTATTTTCCCCTTAAAATGTCATTGACCATTACAATCACAGAGGATGTCCAGGAAGTTCGACCAAGAAGAGAGAGAAAAGTCAGATGGACTGCAGATACCATCGATAATGAGCATATGAATAGAAAGAAGTCCAAGCTGTGCTGTATATTTAATAGCAAGTGCAAGACAGGATGTTCGAGCAAGAATAAATACGAAAGAATGTGAGACAGACGAAAATAGAAACATGTTATCAAATAATCTTGTAATAGTGTTGGAAAGCTGGTAACAGTTTATTGATGTCTGCTTTCGTAGTTTTTAACTACAAGCATTTGTTTATGCATGAGGATTATTCAAATTAAAATACATTGTAAAAAGTATTTGTTAACAGCCTTTATAAATATCTTTTACAAATATGCTTTTAATGTTACTTTATTAGATTAGCTGCTGTGTATAAATAAAAAAGTTTTACAATGATAAACAGAAAAAATTTATAAAATAGGGAAAAATGACCTGATTAATCAATGTTAAGGCTGTATCTGTAAATATTGCTGTTCTGGCATCCAACCCATAAATCGTTCCCACAGTTTAATATACAATTGATTCCCATTGAAATGTCAACCTTTCCTATGCATTCTAGGGAATCATTAGCAAAGTTCCAGCATCGCAGACTTCCGCCCTTACAGCCTGTTATAAAAAAGTTGTTGAAGGTGCTTCCGCATCTGATCCACGACTTGTGGGCAGAAGGAATGGAGTCAACCATCCTGTCCCTGTCCCAGGCCTTGATGGAGCAGTCCCTGCTAAGGCTGATGCATTTCCCCTTAAAGCTCAACAATGCACTTACCACGTCAGAATGAGAAGGCGCAACAGTCCTTATGGATTCATAGTCTCTCATCTCTCCAAAAGATATTTTACAGTCTCTGCCCGCACAGTAAAAGCCGTCGCTGATCACTTTAATGTCAAAGATGGGTCCTTTGTGTATCTTCTTGCTAAAAACAAGCTCGTTAGATCTTCGATCAAGTATGCACAATGTTCCATCCTCGTGGCCAGAGAAAACAAGAGAATTCTTCATTTCTAAACTTGTTATTTCGTTTCTGTACGCATAAACGGGAAGAGGCTTGCCCTGTCCAGTATGAATTTTTAGCAGTGACTTGGTGTAGTAGAAGAGGTCCTTGTTGGATCTCAGGGACTTGATTCCATCGTCAGACACGACAATGGAGATTTTGGATGCTACTGGGTCGTAGTGTCTTATCTTGCTGTCGGTGCTATTAAAGAAAAGCTGTTCGTTGTGAATGACCATTGACACGGCAGAAGCATCAAAGATAGTGTCAACCTGTTTAAAATACACTTTTGGAGGAGGAGAAACAATGCACTTCTTAGAAGACTCAAATGTAACAATTCTCTTTCTCTTTTTAGAGTTCCTGCTGGCTTCTTCCTCTTTTATGGGACTGATGATTCGATTGCTGAGCGTATTTTCTGCCATGATCGAGCTCTTTTCAATGCTTTCAGACGGATAAAAGACTGTCTTCTCAGAATCCATGCTTGTTTCAGAGTCTGACTGGCTGAGATCAAGCTTTTCTAGTTCCAGCCCTGCAAGCTGCCGATGGACACTCTTCCCATTTATGCCGTATGACTTTTCTGTGCTGTTGGAATCTGTTATTGATTGATGCATAATCTCATGCTCCTCTTCTGTTCCTCCTTCATACTTCCTAAGCCTATTCATAAGGTCTATCACAAATGGGTGGTTCCGAATATTCTCCTGTTTTAGCATCATCCCCCGAAGTCTCTGCACCTCATCTTTCAGTTTGCTTATCTCCTTCTTCAATCTCATAACAACAAGCTTGTCCTTGTCATTCTCTATCTTTACTTTTGTGTTTAGTGTTATCAAAGCTGCTCTGCTGGCATATTTTAAAGTGTTTGTGGTTTCAAACATGTCTTCCTGCTGGCCTGAGACACAGGCAATGAGAAACACATGCCCAATCAAGCATGTCTCTAGAATCCTGGTCAGCTTTGAGTCTCTAAAGGGAATATGGGCCTGCTTGTGATACAAAGCACTTATCACATTGCCAAGTGATAAAAGACCTGTGTTTATGCTTATGGACTCCTTTGCCCTGTTTCCAGTGCATTCTGTCCTTTTGAGTCTCTCTGATCCAGCAAGATCCACAAATGCCATCTTAGATTCTGTGACTTTATTTCCCACATTCTTTCTTAGAATAACCGTGAAGATCGCGTGTGATCTGGAACTTTCATTGTTCATTTTCGTGCTCTTTGTCGTCCGTTTTTCGGTTCCCAAATTTAGAAGCATTAGTGCATCCTCAAGTGTCTTTACTTCTACCTCCTTGAGACCCACAATTGTTATCTCGCCCATCCCCTGTCGGAGGGGAAGAGAGCTCCTGCTGTCTCCTAGCAGATCTATTATTGCCTCATTGTATATCTCTATATAAGTGCAGCTTAGCTCAAGATTCAGTCCAAACATTGCCTCCAGAGAGTACTGGATGATGGCCTTTTCTTTATCATTTTTCTCTTCTGTGTGTGAGGCTATTCCTATTGTGTATGTTTTCCCGCTTCCTGTCTGGCCGTAGGCCAAGACAGAGCAGTTCTCGCCATCTGCAAATCTGCTAATCAACGGAGAGACAGAGCTGTTATACAACTCTGTCTGTGATATATTACTGTGCACCCTGGAAAATGTAAATGTCTTAGACCCGACTGTGATTCTATTTTCTGTATATTCCAAGACATTGCTTTTATTTGGCTTTATTCTAACCTCTACTTTTATTTTTTCCATGGTACTTTAAAACAAATTTTTTATAAATTGAAGAGAATCTAATCTCGACTGGTGTTCACCATACGCGTGTTTAGTGTTGATGTTTATCATACCAGTGTTCAACATATAGATTTGTTTGCATACTATGTATATGTGCTCATACTGTATCACATACAATGAGAAAATGATCGAACATTTTATTCATGCGTAATAAGTTATTAATAGTATATAACACATGATAACTTAATATTTGTTATAATACAACTTAATGTCAATAATGTAAATTTAATTTATAAACCTTGTTAAGTATTATTAATTAATTTTTATCCATAAAATTAAATATTTCACAAACCTTATCATAAAACAAGTCTTTTAAATAAATACAAAGTCACTTAAATCTCAATGATCAGCATAAATCTAATCTTTTCGTAAGTGTGCAGTATTAGCATTCTCATTCTGGTAGAATCTCTTCAGAACGTTTATGCATTTCTCATTATTCATGCATATCCCCGCAGATGCTCCTGTTAGCTTCTTATTTCCAAATATCTCATTTTCGTAGCCAAAAAATACTGTTGCGCCAATCCTCTCAAGAATCCCATTGCACATCACACAGGGCTCTATTGTTACATAAAATGTAAGATCAGAAAGATCTTGGTTGTTTTGCTGCAGATGTTTTATGCAGAGACGCTCGGCATGTGCAAGTGGGTCAGACAGACTGTTGCTCAGATTGTGTGCTTCAGCCAGTATCTTGCCGTCTCTGACAACTACACAGCCAACTGGGACTTCATTCATTCTAAGAGCTTCTTCGGCTTTGTTCAACGCGAGATCCATGTAAGCGGCATTGTCCTGTGTAAACGGCATTAATGGGATGAGTAGATGTTGAAAATAGATTTTAAAGAAGTCTTTAGTTGACAAGCAAGTGCACAATGTATGAATAGCATTATTGAAAGACATTTATAAAGAGTGAAATAATAATAGAAGCATACATTTTATAAAGTCAAAAATAATAATATAAGTTATACAACTAATAAAGTAAAATGTAAATTATATTTATAATGTTCTAATGATTCTGACATACTTTTGTTTGCTTTCTGAGCAATGTTTTCTATATTTTAATTATTCCTAACTAACATTTATTATTCTACCTCTGCTAATGCATAAATTGTAATATTATTCTGTAATATTATTGTTTTGTTGTAACATTTGTAAATTACAACCCTAGAAATTGGATTTGTCTTGTCTTTCTGATAAATGAACATCAGAAGGACCTTACTTCATGTTTTTATTCCTAGATATTGCAGATCAAAAAGATTTGTTCCTTTCACTTTGGCTGTTCTCCAATTACAGGAGAATAAAAATAAAGCTCTCACCTTTATGCATTAATGCAACTTAGTAACAAAATTCTCATATCAAAATATTAAATATAAGACCCATGTTTATGCTCACTGTTGCACTAACCATTGTAATTGCTGTGGTCTTCTACATGCTAATATTTTCCAAGACCAAGCAAAACTCCTACAAGACACACATAGATGTAAAACAGAGTCCCTTAATCATGAAGACATCAGAAAGTCCGAGAATCGAGGTTCCTTTTATAATGTTCAACTCAATAAAGCTAGAGCATACATTTCCACTGCCAAGTGGGACTTTCATTACTGAAAACTTGTACATTTACAGTGGAAAGGTGGAGATCCTCTACGAAAACACACGAATAGGCATTCTTAAGGAAAACGATATTACTTTCAATTGCTTTGATCTTCTGGGCCTGAACTTGAAAATACAAAAAAGAGCTATTTCAGGTCTGCTGGTGAGTAGGCTTCCATCGTCCACCAACTCCTACGTAAATATCAAGTACCTAGAAAAGGCTTGTCTAGAGCCAGCCCTGAGACTCTGCAATGCACACAACTTGATGGTTACATTAGAGACGCTTAAAACAACAAATTTTGATGACTTTATTCTGAATATTCTCAAGATTAGGAACTACAAACCTGAAACTTGCACAATAATGTCAGACTTTGATCTTCTGGATAAGCTTATTTATGTGGAAAGTGGAAGTCTCAACATCAATGGAAAGGTATTTCCAAAAGGCACAATCTTTGGCTACTTTGGGATATTCTTAAATTATTACAGAGGCTTCAAGGTTCTAAAAGGGGTTGAAGGCGATGTGACTGTGGTCAAGTTTGTTCCCTACGACAAAATAAAGAACATCGAATTTAACAAAAAAATGCTTAGGAACATTCCTAAGGAGCTCATTTACATAGGTGCTACTGCACAGTGGCACAGAGTCGATGCTGGATTCTTGCTATTGAAGAAAGACGCGAAGTGTGACACAGTTTATATGATCGAGGATGCAGTGGTAGGAATAAAGGAATGCATTCTTGACCAGCCTATCTCACACAATTGCGTTGTGGAAAAGGCCTCAGACATTATAGGAATTCCTAAGCTTACCTTGGACTATCTTTTAATGTCCATCCCTTTGTTATACAGCATGCTGACCAGGAGAATCTTTGAGACTGCCGTCAGTGCCTCAAAGATTGTTCTGATTGCCCCTGCAGCAGAAAATTGCAATTCTTTCATTGCAAGACTTCACAGAACACTATTTTCTGAGTCGATTATTGTTAGAAACACAAATATTTCTGAAATCATGGGAAGGTATGCATTTCAGAAGGTTGGCGAGCTGATTTTGTATGAGAACCTGCTGAAGCTTAAGTCTAAATACAAGGTTGTGATTATTTATCTTGAAAATGAATACTCAAGACTGCTAAGCCTGATAAGTCCGATCTGCGACTTGATTTTTATGGTTGGGCCTGAACTGATTCCCAACAGATTTGCAAAGAGGAATGTGGAGTTCATAAAGCTGTATGAAAGACGGCTGCTACCACCCAAAAGATCTTCAAAAATTAAGAGATGGCTCTTTTCCAGAATATTCTTCGATTCAGACTCAGGTGACACTGACTCTGATAAACACACCACAAAGAATGTCGAAATTGATCCTTTGGATCCTGAGGGGAACAGTATCCAAAAACCTGCTTCCGGGGTTTCCACCGGCTCCAAGTTGCATAGGCAGAAAACTTCGAGCGAAGACAACAGCGAAAATCCAAGGTTTAGGCGAATACACCACATTTTAAGCCCCAAGAAGTCTAATTTTTGTTACAAGGACTATGAGCGATTTGGAAGATACCTGCTTGGACAGAGATTTGGACTGGTGCTGGGCGGTGGTGGTGCAAGAGGACTGGCGCATATCGGAGTTATTCAAGCATTGGAAGAGGAAAACATTCCCATTGATGTAGTGGGTGGAACCAGTATGGGCGCCTATGTGGGTGCTCTGTATGCAAGAGGATTAGACTATGTTGGCCTGTATTCTGATGCTAAAAGACTCTCAAAGACAGCCTCCTCAACATGGCGCTTGCTAGCTGACTTTTCGTACCCGTACGTGAGCCTATTTTCAGGTAAAGCCTTCGGAAACTGCCTGAACTCAACATTCAAGAAACAGCAAATCCAGAACTTCTGGCTTGAGTACTACTGTGTAACAACTAACTTGAAGTCTTTGGAAGAAAACATCCACTTTAATGGTCCTGCATCCACTTTTATCAGGGCGTCAATGAGTATTTCAGGGATGTTCCCGCCAGTCTTCTATAACGATGACATACTTTGCGATGGCGCATATCTAAACAACGTTCCTACCGATGTGATGCGATCTTTGGAAGTGAAGAATGTGATAAGTGTGGATGTTGGGACCTCTTTTAACGATAAATACGATCCTTACGATAGCAGCAGTGGGCTTATGTTGCTGTTCAGGAGCATATTTGAATCAAAACAGTATCTGTCACTGACTGATATGCTGTACCGACTAACCTTTGTGAGCTCTTCCAAAAAGGACAAAATATTGAAGGCGGAGTCGTCCTTGGTAATTGTCCCAAATCTTACAGGTTACCGGATTACAGATTTCAACAAGTTTGATGAAATTGTTGCCTGCGGATACGAATCAGCAAAAACTCAAATTAAAGAGTGGAAGTCCAGTGGCCAGATCAAAGAATTCAAGAAAAGGTTTAGGAGGTTTTCCATATGAAGAAAGCAGACTAAGACTATTTATAAGAGTAAATTCATATTCTATAACAAATTGATTTTCTTTCCTTTAAAATACAATAACAGTAAGTATTACACATGCAACTAATCTGTACTAAAAGTATGTTGTCTAAGCTCTGCACAGCATTATAAAAACATGGTTGTCCTGACTTGCAATTCGATAAAAACATATTGTTATGATTTACAATTCAATTAAAACATATTGTTATGATTTACAATTCAATTAAAACATATTTTCTTGATTTACAATTTACTTTTCATTCAAAAATCAATTTACCAAAAGGTTCAGTCTGAAATACTTTCACTTCTCCTTTAGAAGCGCGCACTAGGACATTATAAAACCACAATGCTTGTGAATCCTGCTCAGCCTCCTCTCTGTGGAATTTCATGATTTTAGAATATTCTCTTTCGTGGCTCAGAGAAGACGAAAGCCTTGGATCTTCAATTGAAAAATTATCAAAGCCCAGATCTAAAGTTGCACCTTTGTCTTCTTTAAGGGGTGCTTCAGGTTTTATATTGCTGAATTTTGCTACCACAAAGCTTTCCTGCAAACAAGGAAGCCTTATTTTGGGGCTTTCATACTTTTGTTCTAAAATCTGATCAGAATCAAGCACTGTCTTGGAATCAATCTTGAAGAAAACCTTACTCCTTTTTTTGCTGTCATCTTGCCCAGCAGCCATAAAATTGATTCCAGTATAATCTTCAGCACCATCCATGATATCATAATCATAGCCCTGGTGGATGACACTAGAATAGGAATCAATAATGTTGTTCCGGAATATGTTGGACGAGGCCTCACTACATTCTATATCAGAGATGATGCCCTCGTTTATTTCAAGATTCACATTCTTGTCCTTGGCTCTGCCTAAGGCCTCTTTTCGTAAGGAAACAGATGCTTTTCGATTGATCATCAGACGCTTCATCTTTGACTTGTAGAAATTAATTTTTAGAATCCACACCTTTACCAGCCCCCTGAGCAAGTAGGAGTAGAGTCTCAATGCGAAGGGCATTTTGGGATGTGTAATTTCATCAAGAAGCTTGTTAAAGTTCAGGTTTAAAATATCTTTTCTGCTGACTCTCTTGAGAGAACCTGCTGTGGACAAATAGTAAAGCAAGGACAGCTCAGTCTTGTTCTTGTGGCTAAGCAGCTCTGAAGCATAAAACATTTGCATAAAAAAACACAACCTATTTAAAAGAATTAAGCATAAAAAGTGATTAATTTTAAGGTTAAATTTAGTCTCAGACTTATGAGATAATTATTAATAAACAAAATTCTGAACAAACAAAATCTTTCTTTAAAATCAAGGTTTTTATAAGAACACGATAAATAAAAATGTCAATATTTAATTGAAATCGTAAGACTTGTAAGTATCCCTGATCTTGATAGAAACATTCAAAGAATCACGTGTCTTCTCAATAGAATTAGACAGCTCAGCTTCATTCCTAATGCTGTCAAGGAAAGCAAAGACCTTGCCCACAATGTTCTCACCTACAGCTTTGGAGAGAACGTATTCAATACTTCTGCCCAAGAGATTAGAATTATTGATATACTTGCGGATTTTCTCAAAGTTCTGCATGTACAATCTTACGATTTTATCACGGTTAGTCAGGTTGCCTGCAAGAGAAGCAAAAATGTAAATGGAGTCATGAGGCTCAACAAGAGAAAGATTGCTGAAGACAAAGTCAATCTTGTCCTCCAAAGGAGTGAGACCCAAAGCAAACAGGGCTTGCTGCTTTTGCCCAGGCATCTTGCTCGTTTTGTAGAACTCCAAGGTGTCATTAAAACCTTTTTCTGTCTTCACCTTCACAGCAAAGTAAGAACGCAAGTATTCTGGACTCAAAGTCTGTAAATCAGCCTTAGACAGTCTGTCGATTGCTTCTTGATCTTCTGCATTCACAGCAGAAGAGACAAGCAGCGAGTCGAGAGAAATCTGGTTGATGACAGAGGGGACAGCAGTAAAGTCGATTTTCATTGCCCTACTCTTGACAATTCCAAGAATCTTTTTGTTAAAAAAATTCACAAAATTTTCATCAAAATAGAAAATTGATCGCAGATGAGCAAGACCCTGAACACCCGAGAACAAAACTTCAAAATTGCTCTCATCTTCAAGGTTACTCAAAATTGACAGAATATTCATGGGCTTGGCTTTGAGAGAATAAATCATGGAATACTCGTCGTTGTACAGATTCATTCGGTTGTTGTCGCTAAGATCCTCTTTAATGATATTTCTCAGGTAGCCATCGGGATAAAGCACCCTGAAGAATCCTGAAACATTGTCATTGATTTTATAGACATTGGACTTTTTAGGGACTTCTACAGTCTTTTGGCTCATGACAAAGACTGATCCCTCAGTCTTCTGTCCCCAGGAAATTCGGACAGGAATGGGCCAAGGATCATCCTTCTTTTCGTGGCCCAGGGTAAATCTCTCCTGGGTCAGCCGAAGACTATCTCCTAGGTCCTCGACCTTAACATAAGGAAATCCATCCCTTTGGATCCACGGATCAATGACACCAGCAACATCGATGCGATCACTTTCAGTGTTGGGATTCTCAGACTTGCTAGTCTTGTGCTTTGGGCTATTTGCGACCTCAGTGAGACAGTCCCAAAGATTCTGTGTCTCTGCATTCGAGTACTTGTAGGAGTCAATGTAGTTGATTAGACCCTCCCTAAACACATCTGCGCCCAACCAGTTCTCAAGCATTTTGATGATAGACGCACCTTTACTGTACGAAATAGCATCAAATATTTGGTCGATCTGCACAGGGTCTTCGACATTCACAGCAATCGGATGGGTGGACTGCAGACTATCCATTTTCATTCCCGGCTCAAAGTCATCGTTAATAAAACTGCTCCAAACATCCCACGGAATAATGTTCTGGACAGAGTCTGAGGAAATGGCAAGAGAGGCTGCCCAGGTAGCAAATCCTTCGTTAAGCCACAGGTCTGACCACCATTTCATTGTCACAAGGTTGCCAAACCACATGTGTGCCAGCTCGTGGCAGACTGTATTGGCTATGTTCTTCTTTGATCCCATGGGCGTAGACTTTTCATTAAACAGCAAAGAAGTCTTCCTGTATGTGATCAAACCCCAGTTCTCCATTGCGCCCATGGCGAAGGACGGGATGGCAACCATGTCCAGCTTCGGAAGTGGATACTTCATTTTGAAGTAGTCTTCAAAAAACTTCAAGCAGTTTTTTGCTACGTTGAGCGAGAAGTAGCCCCAATCTTTCTCACTATGCTCTGCATACACTCTGATGGGAATAGGACCTGAGGTATCCTCAACAAATCCCAGGTCTCCCACAACCCATGCAACGATGTACGTAGACATGATCGGGGTAGTCTCAAACACAAACAGCCCTTCACTTGTGGGTTCCTTCTGCAATTTGTTATTTGACAGAGCAATTTGCCCCTTTGGGACTTGTATTGACACTGAAAAGGTGCTCTTCATGTCAGGCTGGTCAAAGCATGGGAATGCTGACCTGGCATCTGTCGGCTCGAAGTGCGTGGAGTATATGGGACTGCCATTATAGTCACTCTTGTAAAATCCCTCCATAGTTGTGGAATAGTCTCCTGAGAAATCAACATACAGGAAGAAGTCCTTGGATATTGTCTGTCCTTGTAGATCGACTGTTACAAACTGGTCATTTTCACTTGGAGAGCAGGAATACTGTTTCTCCTTGCCGTCTTCCTTCTGGTATACTTTCATATTCTCCAGCTTCAGATCCTTGCTATTGAATTTAAAGGAACTTACTGGGCTGTCAGCATGCAAGTGCATTGTTATTGCCCCAGAGAACGAGTTCTCTTCGACTTTGATAAACAAGTCATAGTGCGAGGGCTTAACTGTATGGTCCAAAGCCTTTCTCATAAGGGCAATTTTTAAAGTTAAAATTATATTTGTTAGAAACAAAAATTTTTTCATTTAGGGATGACAGAATCTGAAGTTTAATAATTAATCTGAAACAGGCCAATCAACAAACATCTGTCTCTTTTCAGTTTGTGTTTGATGAGACAAAATAGAGAATTTGTCAAGAAGTAGTTTAATTAACAAAGTTTTTAATATTTGAGACAAACAAGTATAAATTAAAGAGAAATTTTGTATAAATTTAAGAGAGATTAAGAGAAAGAAAGTATAAGTGAAGAGAAATTAAGTTAAAATTAAGCATTATTTAATGTATCAATAATTTAATTTATCAGTAATTTTAATTAATTTATTTAGAAGTTTTGGGCTGTTTGTCAAGTTATTATAAACATTTAACTTCAATACTACAACTAAACAATACAAGTGAATGAGTAAGTGATAAAATGCAGTAATACAAGTAAAGTATAAAGCAAATAGAAGAAGAAATGTTTGATCAAGAACAAACTTTAAAATTATAGCTTTCTGCAATCTCTTTATAATTCTGTTTATGCATTATACTGCTAAGTTTCCTTTCTTATTCCACAAGCCAAAGGACATAAAGATTGTTAAGCATCAATCCAGTCTGTCTTTAATTTTTGTTTGTGGGCATCCCTAATGAGCGCAATAACCAATGCCCTAAACAAAGTGTTGGTAGCACCAACAGAAGCTAACATTTTCAGTCTTTTTGATAGAGATGGATTCATTAGATTCAACATGCTCTATGTCAGCCCGATAGCATTGAAGCACTTCAAGGAGAAACTGCAGGAATATAACCTTGTGAGCTGGGGCTTTACAGACTCAGAGCTAGTGTTCAAGCTTGAAGACCAGATCATCAGCTTCAAAGGGCACCTGTCCATGACATTGAAAGGGAGCGAAGAGAGCTCTTCCAAAAGTGGGCCGGGAACACAAAAGCAGAATACCCATGAGCCCAAGGCAGAAATGGGCAAGATATTTGCGTTGGAGCTGGACTTTGATCCAATCATCTCCTCAAATGACGGTGTTGTGTTTTTGAAAGATGTTGAGTCATTCTTGAAAATGTGTGATACATGCTTTTTTATGACTTATTTTATTTGCATAGATTCAGAAATCTTGCACAATCCTCTTTCTCAGTCTGTAGAATATCTTGCACAAAGAAAATAATAAAGCATTTTTGGAGTTGTTTTGATCAATTATAAATCTAACATGTTACAACACTAATTTTTGATCATCTTAAATCTAACATGTTACTAAAGAAAAGTCATAAACGGAATGTTTAATTTAAGTTTTTGGACAAAATTTTACAGATGATCAGACACAAAACATTTGTTACAGATGATCAAATGCAAGTTTTTTTTATTATCTATCATATCCCAAAAATTTTGTATCACTGCAGATGTTACAGTTAGTCAACGTAAACAGCCAGTGATACAAAATTTCTGCAAATAAATTTACTTTACAATAGACATATTTTAAAATTAAAGTTTTCTTTATAATATATACAGTTTTTAAAATAAATTTACTTTACAAATATACCTTCTTTATAACTTTCATGACAAAACAAATTGAGAATATTCCTCAATATCCTTCGTAATACCTGTCCCACCGTAAATAATCAAAGCTTTTGTATTGTCCGAAAAGTCTAAGCCATCTACAAGCTTTGGGGTGATAATAAAAAATTGAGAGCTGTCACTCATGTCCTTTAAAATCTCAAAGACCATTCTTTCATTGTAAGGATCCATTCCCTGATTGATCTCGTCTGTAAGACGAAAAGGGACTGTTTCGCACTGCTGCAACGCAAGCAGGAATAAAATTGTAGAGAGAGACTTTTCTCCCCCACTTTGCCTGAAGCTGGACAGCTTCTGTAACTCTTCCTCAGGCCTGAACTTGACAAATATTTCAAGTTCCCATTCTTTTCCAGACGTATTGACTACTAAATCACCTTCAAAATCAAGCTTTCTAAACATAGCCTTGAATTTCTCTTTGATAGGACCTAAAAAGGCACCTATCTCTCGTTCCATTTTTTCTTTCTCTTCCAAGTATTGCCTCTCAAACGACGACTGTGCGTTTTTCAAGCTGTCCAAACTATTAAAAATGTCTTTCAACTGTGTTTCCTTCTGCTTATAGTCCTTTTTAACATGGTCCTGTTTAGTAAGTACAGCCAGCTTTGCAGAAAGAAGAGACATCTCACTGTTAATCTCTATTAATGATTTTGGAACATCATCAAAGGATTCATACTTGGGAAAAGTGGCCATCTTAGCTTTCAAGCCTTCAATGGCAATTCTGCATGAGTTCTTAGAAGACAGAAATCCCTCTAAGTTGGTGGAATCTGCTATGTTCTGATGTTGAATCACCAAAACACTTCTTCTGTGATTGTCAAGGTCAAGCTTCAAATCCTTGATTTTGTCTAGGCTAAATTTAGGGATATTGTCAGGATCAAGAATCTTATGTACTTTCTGAACAATCTTTGAAAATTCTGCCTTTTTGTCAAATATCTTAAAATTCATAAGCTCAAGATCAGATTCATAAGAATTCTGAGACCGAGCTTCTAGCTGCGACATGGCATAGTTTAGGTTCCCGATGTGCTTTTTCAGGTGGTACGCAAGTGTATTAATTGCTGACATGTCAAATTCCCTTCTGATCAGAGATTTTTTACCTTCTAAGGCGCTTTTCTCTTCCAGCATCTTCTCTATCTTCCCCTTGTTAGCTTCACGTTCTTTATTCAGCCTGAAAAGCTCCTGCTTTATGTGCTCAATGTCAATCTTCGGGAATTTGAAAATCCCCTTCGGATAAAGTCGGCTGGTTATGACTGTGTAGTCCTTCGAATACTTGCTTCTTCTAATTTCTGAAAATCTTCCGCAGATAGCCATTCTTTTGACATTGGACAGTTTTTTAAATATTTCCAATTCCAGAGAATCGTTAGGTTTGGAATTACTTTTTAGTATAGGAATACAGTTGAAGTGTCCGTAAACGTTGAAAAAGTCTATGTACTCACTCCTGCAATCAATAAAATCACTCACAACCCCGTCTAAATTGAAGAGAGATATGTGATCCCTAGAAATTCCCTCTATTTTTTGTGAAGATAGCATGGCAACATTGATGGAAAGATTTTGCTCTGATTTCAACAGCCGTGTGAGCTTATTGAAATCTTCATCATTCTTTGTGATGAATGAGCTAAGTGCCTGGAAGCTCAGGAATGCTTCTACATATTCTCTGTAGCTCTCGTCTACGTTTATATGCAAATAAGAGGGCTCAAGAATCTCATCTTTGAATTCAACCTTGTTAGATCTTAGCCACAGCACTCCCTTATAAGTATCAAAATGGTATTTCTTGAGCATTTCCATCCGCATTTGTCCCTGTTCGGAATGTGCAATGCGCTGCTGCTCTAGCTCTTCTATTTCCATTTGAATGTTCTTTGAAATGTGCTGAACCTGCAAGATCGAGGTTCTTGCTTGCATAAGCTTGTCATCTATTTTTTCAGTAGAAGGAATCATTGATTCTGCAGTGGCTACTACATCAGACACTGACTGGCTGTCATCCAAGTTCCAAAAGCACATATCACGGCTATCCATCATATTTGTCTTGCTAATTTTTATCTTTGCTTCATTATTCTGATAGTTTGTACACAGAAGATTTGAAAACTCAGGGCTCTCGCACATTTTATCAATTTTCTTTCTAAACACTTGGCATTCCTCCGCAAAGCTTTTTTTGGCCTTTTCAATATTCTCTTTTAAACTCTGTATCTGCAATTTTTGTTCCTCTAAGGCCGCTTTTTCTTTCTCTCTTGTCTTAATCAGGTTTTCTTTATCTACCTCAAGAATTCCCCTTTGAAAATTAGAATTTCTGAGAGAAGACTCTATATCTCTCAGCTCTTGATTCTGCTTTGAAAGTATGTCGACTCCTTTTTTATAATCCTGAAATGACTTATCTGCCTCCAAAACACTTATGGTTTTCTCTATATCCTTGATTCTATCCTCATTCTGTCTAATTCTGCCTGTAACAGCTTCTATTTCCTCTTTCGTAGAAATGTAGTTTTTTTTGAATGACTGGTATTCCAAGTAAAGCTTGAAGTACTCCAACTTTTTCAATTTAAATTCATTTATCTCCTTCTCTCGTAACTCTTTCATATTTTCCTCCAGGTTGTTCAGAGCATTTTCCATCAGGGACTTTTTCTTCTCTGTGGAGCTTAATGCCGAATTGACCTCCTCTAAACTTGTGTAGAGGTCCTTTAATCTAGTAAGATCTATCCTTGGCTTCTCTTTCTCGCTCTCTTCATTGGCAGATGAGGCCCTTCCCTTTAAAACCTCAAGCAAAAGCTCTTGGGAGTCCATTCTGCAAAACTCGCCCACTCTCTCCTGTGGAAGAAACGTGCATAAATTATTAACATTTATTTTTAGTTCATCCAAAAGTTTGTAATATTCCTTTTGGGCGGTCAGCACACCATTCACAAAGAAATAAGTGTTGTTCATCTGTATTTTCCGAGAAACCCTGATGCTTCTTCCTCTGTAAGCAATCTCTGCAGAGACTTCAGCCTCACTGCATCCAAATTTGATGAATTCTGTTATTTGCTTGGACTTGCCTATTGTCTTTGGTGACCCGTTAAACAAGAGTGCTATCGCATTCGCGATGGAGCTTTTTCCAGAGCCATTTGGTGCGGCTATTAAGTTTAGAGACGATCCGAATCTGAAGCTTTGGCTAGCGAATGTCTGGAAATTTCTCAAAGAAAGAGAAATAATGTTTCCGTTTTTGAAATTATCCATGATCGGGGATTGTGAAATTAGACAAATTTTAGCAAAATAAGCTTAAAATGGTAGAAAAGACATGTTTTAGGTCTAAAATATTGCTGTGATTGTGCAATCAAGTAAATGATAAAGTACGACATTGCTTTTAGATCTGAAGACTGCTTTTATGATCGTTAATGCAAGAATAAAAAATATTTACAATAGGTTTTCTGTAAACTTCTAACAATATGTTAACAAAGGACTCACAAAGCATTAAACAAGAATTCACAACTTCTTATAAACTTCTAACAATATGCTATCAAATACTTATAAAGCATTAAAAACAATCTAAAAGAAGTAGCTACAAAGCATTAAAAACAATCTAAAAGAAGTACTTACAAAGCATTAAAAACAATCTAAAAGAAGTACTTACAATATGTTTATATTACATTAATAAAACATTTGAAATATTGAAACATAATGTTTTTAAAAGAGCATCTTAAGGCTATATTTTTTTCTTTTATTTAGCCCCCACTTATGAACTATTCCTCCTTATCAGAGTTAAGTCTTTCTATCAAGGAGAAGCTTACAAAGGTCTACCACAACACGATTGGGCGTTTTATCAGCTCGCTCTTCAAAAAGCCTGCCCGCATTTTGTTTCTAGGAATAGACAATGCAGGGAAGACAACCTTGGTTAACAAGCTTAAGTACAACACCAACCACATATACATGCCAACAAAGCATGCAAAGAACACAGAGCTGCAGATTGGAAATCTCAAGGCCAATATTCTCGACATTGGTGGGCACAAGGCAGCCAGAATAGCCTGGAATAAGTATGTTATTAATGCAGACGGGATTGTATTTATTGTAGATATCAGTGACCATGAGAGATACAGGGAGGTGCAGCAGGCATGGTCTACAGTCTTGGAGTTGGAGAAGGATGCACCCATTCTTGTTTTGATGAACAAGGTAGACACTTCCAGCCATACACCTCAGAGCGCAGAGCTTGATACGGCTTTCAAGGAGAGAATTCAGTCTGCCACTCAAATCACTGGATTTGGAAACCCAGGACAGGCTGTAAAGATTGTTTATCTAAGCATTATTAATGAAGACATCAATAAAGAATCAACCCCATTGAGAAGTGGATTTTCGTGGCTTGGCGGGATTATCAATGAGAGAAGTAAAGCCAAGGACATGCAATAAATTTTTAAAATACCTGTTTAAAGAAGTTATCTTTCTGAAGGCTGGTTTATGCCTATTTTTATTATTTCTTTTATGCAATTGAATATTTTTAAGGTAGGGTTCATAATTCGGTACATTCTAAATATTTACGAAAGCATTGAAACTATACGTTAAAAGAATAAAAAAGAATAAAACGTGTTCTGTGCAACTTTTTATTTGCAAAATTCTCAGTACCTATTGTTAAGATACTAATTATATGTTGTAACATTGTTTATTCCCAATGTTTCACAAAAGCATAAAACTGCGATACTCAGCAAATTTATGCTGCATCTTTTATGCGTATTGCAGGCAATGTCATATGGAATAATTAGCCAGCCAAACGGACTATCAGACCAGATAGGCAAGCAACTAAGGTTCAATATACCAGAAAGTTACATGCAGGACGATAACGAAGATCAGGGGCTAAGTCAGCTTCTATTTGATTATTTTGAGGAGGACGAAAAGCATTGAAAGACAGGTTATGCTTAAACATTAAAATTTCTTGCAAATTTTTTGTCTTCTTTAAAATGATTCAAGTTAGACAGCACTTACGTGTGGTTTGTTTTATCTTAAAGCCGGAGGATCTTTTCAGCAGTGTTTCAGCCATGAAACAAAAGATTTTAAACTAAGCCCTCGAAGATGGAAAAAAAGAGTAGAATGGGAAAGACAGAAAAAGAAGCATCAAATGAAAATAGCGCCAAGTCTGCTGAAGAGATCAGCATTAGGAAAAAGGAATGCAAGGGTGTTGAAAGAAAAGAGCAATTTTTTAACTTTGATGACACAGACTGTCACTTTGAATTGGAGCTGCCAAAGGAATTCCAATTGTCCAGCAGCACATTGAGCATCGATTCACCAACCTTCCAGACCAATGCTGAACCCAGCAAATACGAGGATCTGGAGATAATAACAGACATAAATATTATAGAGAGAAAGGTTAGCTTTGACACTGATAAGAATGAATATTACTTTATTGATAAGTCATTTGAAGATGAGCTGGACTATGAAGCTGATGACGAATACAAAGAAGAAGGTGATTCTATGGTTCAGAAGCATGAAACAAGAACTGAGGATCTCACAGAGAAAGTCAAGAATGTTAGTTTAGAAGACAACTTGAAAGCAGAAGAAAGTGTAGACACTGATTTAGAACCAGCAAATTCAAAGAATCTAGAATTGCATGATGAAATTGCAGATGCTTCCAACTTAGTTGAAACAAGTGATCTGCATGTGAGCAAATCAAAAATAGTTTGCGAAAGCAAAAATGTTGAAAAACTGATAATATTTGAGATATCAGACGATGAGATTGCAAAGGAAGATAAAAAAGTAGTGAAAATGAATAAGTTAAAAAATCAATTAAAATCTTTGGAAATACCGAAAGAGAATGAAAAAACAGCAAAATGCAATGCTGAAGGTAATACAGAATCCTTGAGCTTTAGTAATAAAAGCTTAACTACAGCTCAATCTAATAAAATAGAAATTGAGGACTCGTCTAACTCTACCATCGAAATGGACTTGAGGCCAAACTCGATCTCCTCATTTTCGTCTGTTGTAAGGGAAGCATTCCCTACAATCAAGAATAATCCATTTATTTTACAAGACAAGAAGAATGTTAATTGATGTTGTAAATTTCTGAATCTTTTTTCGCAAAGCAATGTGAATTATTAAATATTTCTAAACTGGATCTTGTCTTGGACTCTTTTGACAAAAATTTGTGATAACAGAATATTTTTACCAAAAGCCGAGATAAAGCTTCTTACGGTCTTGAAATTGATAAAAGCATAGTTAAAATATAAATTAAACAGAAGTTAAGGGCTAGTCAACCAGATTAAAAATATTCCTGATAATCATTTGCAATAAACAGAAATTTCTAGGCTATTTTAATTTTGAAATGCAACCTCAGTCTAAATGAATCTTAAAATTCTCCTTTATAATGGCTGTTTTGTTTTAATGCCCTGTATGAGCAACCTAACAAACACTATGCTCAATTCAGCAATAAAAGATTTCAAAGAACACATAGGAGTTACCAAAACTTACACGGTGCACACCAAAGAGGGCAACATAAGAAAATTTACTTACAAAGTTCATTCGATTATCGGTAGAGGCACATTCGGTCTGGTCTCGGAGATAGAGACAAAGGACGGCCCTCAGGCACTAAAAACCGTGTACCAAGATAATTTATTCTGCAATAGAGAGCTGGATATTCTCCTGGATATAGACCATCCAAATATCATTAGGCTTAACTCCTACTTTTACACAAATAAGACATCCTTTGGCCACTATTTGAACATGTCGTTCGAATTCATGCCATTCTGCATGCAGGACATTGTAAAAACAAAAACAACACCGATAGAAAGCATAAAGTTCCTGTACAGACAGGCAGTTTCAGGCCTGAAGTATCTTCATTCTCTGGGAATATGCCATAGAGACATAAAACCCGCAAATCTGCTGGTTAACAGCAAAATGGTATTGAAAATATGTGACTTTGGAAGTGCAAAGTACATGATGGACGGATCAGAGAACACGCCCTACATCTGCTCGAGGTACTACAGAGCTCCTGAAAACTTATTGAACGATTCTAAGTACACATCTAAAATAGACATCTGGGCAATCGCACTGGTATTTTGCGAGTTTAAGCTGCATGAGCCCATGTTCTTTGGCAAAAACACAGAAGAAATGCTGCAGTTGATTTTTGAGAAAATCCCCATTCCTGCTGTTTTTTTGGAAAGAGAAGATCTTAAAAAGTATAAAAGGCTTAAGCCTTTCAGGTTCAAGGAATATCTGTATTCTTTATTTGGTGATTTCGGCCTAGCTGATGTTATTTACAAGTCGTTGAAGATTCACAGCAAAGAGCGCATATCTGCTCGTGAAATATTAAAATTAGGTGTCTTATAATGTAGTTTTGCTTTTAGGTTTCAAATGTTGTAAGAGTTAAATTTTGATTGCAATAACTTAAAATTTGATCATTTAAATGATTAAGTTTAAAGTTTTGATATTTAATAATCTTAATTTCTAATTGTAAACTTTTATCAAATTATAAGCTTATGTTATTGAAAACAAACCACTTTGAAAAAATTTATTCAACCGTAACAGACTTTGCCAAATTTCTGGGGAAATCAGGATCAAAACCTCTCTTTAAAGCCAATTTGTAGGACAAAAGCTGGAAAGGAATAACCGTAAGCAGTCCCTGCAAGCAATTTATGGTACTGGGAACAGAAATGCACTTAGAATACTTGTGCTTGATGTCGTCCGTGCAGATAACAAATGGAACTGCTCCTCTGGCCTGGATTTGCTCTAAGGCACTGTGCGATTTCTGGAAATAGTCGTCGTTAGCAATGATAACCATCACATTTTTGTCATCTGTCACCAGCGCAAGCGGCCCATGCTTCAACTCGCCCGCCAAAATCCCTTCACAGTGGATGTATGAGATTTCTTTGATCTTAAGAGATCCTTCGAGACATGTGGCAGCCTGATATCCCCTTCCAACAACAATCATGCTGTCTTTAGAGTTTAAAGCTTCAATGAAATGGTCGACATCGATACTCAGGCATTCTCTGACTTTCCCAGGCAATTCGCTGATGGCATCTATGATTTCGTGTCTTCTCTGAATCAGCATGTTCTTGGTTTGGCTGATGAACAGCCCAATGAGGACGATTGACATGAACTGGCTGGTGTATGCCTTTGTGCTGGCAACACCCTTTTCTACGCCTGCGTTCAGATCAAAATGGCATGAGGTCTCCTTAGCCATTGTGCTGTGGCGATTGTTAGTTATTCCAACGGTGAATGCGCCTTTACTTTTGCAGTAGTTGAGTGCTGCAAGCGAGTCAAAGGTTTCTCCTGATTGGCTTATGAACAGAACGATGTCTGTCGAATAAATCTTAGGTTCCAGATCCAGGAAATGTGAGGCAATTTCGCAGCACACAGGCTGATCAGTCAGCTCTTCAAATATCTTTTTTGTAGCATGGCATGAATTGTAGGACGTTCCACAGGCAATAAAAATGTATCTGGTTGCAGACGACAACTGTCCTTTGTAGTCTTCCAATGTCTCAAGAGAAATCATCTTGTTTTCGAAATCTACTCTATTTCTTATTGTATTCAATACAGACTCCGCCTGTTCGTGGATTTCCTTCAACATGAAGTGCGCAAAGTTTCCCTTGAGCACAGAGTCCAATGCAGTATTGGCCTTGATGATGCTGCGTACCTTTGTCATGTCACTTGCTGCCGACAGACTTATTGACATTCCATCTTTGTTTATCACAGCCAGATCACTGTCCTCCAGATAGATCAGGTCCAAAGTATGCTCAATAATGGCGGAGATGTCTGAAGAAATAACAAATGACGAGCTCTCAGAGCACTTAATCTCGTACGAGTTCTTGCTTTTGTTAAACTGCAAGCCGCTCGCTTCTGGGTTTTTTACACCAATAATTATCGGTGCCTTCTGTCTGACAGCAATCATCTCGCCCGGAAACTTGGGAGACACAAATATAAAGGCATATGCTCCATCACATTTTTCAGTTACCTTTCTGGCAATCTCTTTAAATGATAAAGACTCATCCTGATCGTAGTAGTACAGCGCCAGCTTGCTTGCGACCTCTGTGTCGGTCTGTGTTTCAAAACTATAGCCATTTGAAACAAGCATTGCTTTCAGATCTGAGTAGTTTGAGATGATGCCATTGTGTACAACAAAGAATGTGTTGTTTCTGTCACTTCTCACAGGATGTGCATTCTCTTCTGTTGACTTTCCATGTGTAGCCCATCTGGTGTGTGCAATGCCAATCAGACTTTTTCCCTCATTTTCCTCATCAGAGTTTTCGTTGTTTGATTTTGATTCTAAGTTTGAAACTCTACCAACTGCCCTTAAGTGGCTAAGAACCTTATCCCCATCCAACAGGCAGAGGCCAGCTGAATCATAGCCCCTGTATTCCATTTTCTCTAGCCCATTGATCAGGCACTGAGACATCTCCTTCCTGGATTTCTTCATTCCAGTATCTGAATATCCAAATATTCCACACATTCCCCTGTTGATTTCTTTTTATTTTATAGCAAATAAATAATCGCGTCAAGCGCTGGAGACCAATCAGATCAGCACCCCTTTAATCTGCTTGGATGATTTATTCCACGCAGGGACTAATAACATAAAAGCATCTTTGCCCAGGTGTTACTTTTTAATTTTGATAACCAATCTTTTTATTTGTTTTGTGGCAAGCATGCATTTTAATCATACAAATTTTTAATTGTTATTTTTCACATTTACCTTCTAAAAGCTAACAAAACTAATGTTGTGTCTAACTTAGTCTACATTATTCGTAAAATCTTTTCAAAAATTAGAAAGATATCAAATAACTTTTTATTCATTGCAAAATAACTAACTTATTTTCGAACAAAAACATTTTTACTGATGCACTTTCATTTTCACTTTCCTTTATTGATCTTGTCAACGAGATCTGAAATTTTTGAAGTTAAACAAATCAGATGCTTCAAAAATGTTTCTGTTGATGATCGTCGTTTCTGAAGAAATGATATTTGTCGCTATAATTGGTAGTTTTCTTGAAACAAAAGTCAATTGGTAACCTTCAATTGTAGAATTGTGGGCATATTCCTTAAAAATCCCCACAAACAGTACAACTCACCTGAAGGATGCAAACTTAGAAAAATACTTTGTAAAAAATGAATTCTCAAATAAAGTGTAAAAAGTTACTCAATAAAAAGCTGAAGCGTCTAAATGAACTACTTTTCATTTTTATTTCTCTAAAAACCTAAATCTAGTCGATTCATCGTACAAAGTTAGAATTTAACAAAACTTTATTTATGAAATTAAATTATTTTAGTAGGTTTTAGAGAACAAAAACTCAGTTAAAAAGATTTATAAACTAATTTTGAGAGTAAAATCAACTGTGTAAAGTTCAGATAAGTAAAAACAGCCGAAGCCCGCAACTTACTTCAAGGTATCTCCTAGATTGATGGATATGCAATCAACGTCAGATATAGAATGAAAGTCCTTGTTTAGTATGTCTTTTGGAAAGACTTTGCGCCTGGTGTCATCCTCAATCAAGGCTTCTTTTAGAAGAATGATCATCTCTCTGCCATCCAGCTTAACAAAAGTGCCTGCCTTGATGTACCTGTTTTGAGACAAGCTGACGAGTTTGTCAATGCCCTCAGTGCTCATGAATGTCTTGACTGAGGTTAAAAAGTTCTTAATAACTTCTTTTGCAACAGCCTTTCGATAAATCTGATCTCTCATTCTTATGCAGGAAAAAGACGTTTGCTCTGCCGACCAAACCTTGGATTTGGAAATTGCCTTGACCGTAGCTGTTCGCGGTATTCCGTGGAGCAACGCAAGCTCTCCAAAAACAGCTCCTGGCAGAAGCTTATTGGTAAGATGTCCATTGACTGACACTTCAAATTCCCCATATTCAATAATGTACATCTCTGCTCCTAAGTCTCCTTCTCTTATCAGTATGCTTTCAGCCTCAACAATAATGGGGAACATGCTCCCAATCAAGACGTTCTTCTGCTCTTCGCTCAATAGGCAGAACGGTATATTTGTCCCCAGTCTTGAACTGAGAAAGTCAAATGTCTTCTCTTCTTTGACATAATTGGGTATTTCAAAATTTTCAGTAGAAACTAGTCTTGCAAATACTGTCTTTCTTCTTGATTTAGACCATTCAGTCTTCTCAGAATCAGCATCTCCCATTTTTTTGCGCTTCATGTAATTTTCAATGTGCAACGACAAAATATTTTCGTCATACTCTTCGTTATTAAGCTCGTATAATGTCGCTATCTCGTCCTCCTCGTCAGACGTAATTTCATATCCAAAATGCTCAATATGATTTTTTACTCGCTTTCGAATCTTATCAAGCATAGGATGCATTCTTAAAAAATTTTATATTGAAAGTAAAAATAAAACTCTAACGACATTTTTCATAGTCATGACTTTGTTCGTTGTTTTTCATCAAACATTTGTTGTCGAATTTTACTTGGGACATTGAGAAGATGGTATAGGCGATTCTTGCTTTAAGCCTAAAGTAAAGAGCAAGAAACATATGCAAAGAATGCTAATAAACATTCTCCTTACTAACGCCGTGCCATTATCTCACATTTAAGGGCTTAATTTTTGTATTTGGAGAAATTAAATGATCTTAGAATTTGAAAAATTTTAATTTGCTTCTAAAAAAAAGGAAGAAGCGCCAAGAATTATAATTTAAAAAATAGCATGAAACATGCTCAAAAGTATCCTTGTCTTTGATGCTTAGTAACCTGCAACTTTCTCAGGACAAAAGTAGCAACTAAACCAGTAAGTTTATGTAAATTTTCTCTTTTCAAATATGAGAACCAAGATAGCATCGCAAAAATCTATCTCTCAAAATCAAGACTGCTTTCTCTTAAAAATTTTTGCATTTTACAAAATTTTCTTGTTTCTAGTGAGTTAATCAAACAAAACTTGATTAGAGTTTAAGAAGAAATTTATTATGGCCGAAGAGCAGTGCTAGAATATTGCTAGATTTTGAAATTGTCATCTATTACATTTGTAAGAATAAACTTTTAAAAGAATTTTCTGCAACAAAAAGACTTATTTAAATAATATGATCTGTAAAAATAGAAGCATTTGCCACGGTTTAGAGCGTCTACGTGTTATCTGAAATTTAATTAATGCTTGTTCCATTGATAAGATTAAATCAATGACTAAACTTTTGCTTTGGACTGTATCTTTGCAAGCAAAATTGGCTATTAAATAATCTAAAAAGGAGTAAGATAAAATAAATAGAAAAGAAGAATTTGCAATTTTGCTGAACAAAAACAGTATTATCTTCTAAACTTTATGGAGTAATATTTAGAAAAACAGATTTATACAAATGTCTTTATTTTCGAAAATAAATGAAATTTTTTTGTTTAAGATATTGAAGTATAAAAATTTCAATCAATAATTTATCTTTTCTTCTAAACTAAATATGCCAATAGAGTCAATCTAATGTCTGGAAGCGAAAATTAGCCGAATTAGTATACGAGCATGCTCATACTTCTCTAAAAGTCTTTGAGAAGATATGAAAAAATATTCGAAAGACCAAAATTTTAAAATCCAATATTTCTCTAAAATTTTTTAGCATAAATTTAAAATTTTTTTTAACCCATTCAAGACGATGATGGGAATGTTCGGTTCGTTATTACAAAACATTGGATCATTGCTAGATTTTAGCAACGGAGATTCTACGACTGGATCTGAAAATCAAAAAAGATATTCAATATCTAATGATGGCTTTAAAATGTTCTTTAGAGATAGGATGGTTGAACTTTGGAAAGAGACTGGTTATGAGAGCAACAATACTATCGACTACGATAAGCTCAATGAGAAAGTTATGAGTGCCAAAATGGATCTTGAAAACGATGCACAACAAGCTTGTGGTCTAATTGATTTTATAAAGTTGGTTGAAACTTTGCCACCTCCTGAAAATTTGCAAGAGAGTAAACTGTTCGAGTTTAAAAAATTTGACATTTTTAAAAATGTTGATCATCTTGAAAAGGTTGCCAAGGCTCTGTTTGAAAGAGATAATGGTAATACTGAGTCGATCAGTAACGAGGTCAGAGAATTTATTTTTAAATTTAAATTTAGCATTTATAATTTGTGCAGTGATTTAGAAAAAGGTAAAATCAACAATGCTACAGATTTAAGATTTCTTGGCGATTTTAATCGTTTTCATCGTTTCGTAAAGCAAATCCTGAAAGATATGGAAAAATCTAACTTTTTCTTGAAGCAAACTGAGTCCTCCGTTGAGATTTTCAAAAGTATGCTTCTAAGCTACCACAAATATGCAGCATTGAATTACTTTATAGTTATGTTTTTGGAACACCGAAAAGGAGTAAACTACAAGGAAAGAATAGTGCAATCCTGTCTGAGAGCGATTGCTTTTCTTATTACTCCCAAGAGTGATTTTCTGCTTTCCATAATGGGCTATGAAAGAATAGGTTCTGCTAAAGGCACCAAAGTCAATCCTAAAGAGGACTTTGAGATAATCCTTTTAGAAGAGCTTCATGCTGATAAGGAAAAAGTTGATGCTCCTAAAACAAACTCAACGCAGGTTATTAGGCCAGCTGAGTTAATATTAAATCTAGAAGGTGATCTGGATGTTGATAAGGACATGGTTATAATTCCCAGAGAATCTGAAGGTTACGCAAAACCTGAAAAGACTACCGAAGAAATAGTTGCAGACTCTAAGTCAAGTGAGAGCATTCCTAAGGAAGAGAAAAATCTTTCAAGCACTGAGAAACCTGAGATTACCAGAAAGTCTCAAGCTACCAGAAAAACTAAAACTATCAGAGAACCTCAAGCTACCAGAAAAACTAAAACTGTCAGAGAGCCTAAAGATATTACGAAATCTAAGCCACTTAAAAAGGCTTCTTTGCCTGAACAGGCAATTGAGTATGCAAAAGACTTTATGATGAGGCTTTTTAGGTCGACTTATAATTCCATTTTTGCTTAAGAATAAAATTATTCTGCTTTAGTTTCTGTAAATTACGCTTTTTCTCTTACATTACAAGCAGTCATCAATTTTATAATCTTGCTTCTTAAATTTGATGTATGCAATATAAAATTAACTAAGACTTTATTAAAAATTTGCCAAAATTTCTGTCTATTTTCAACATCAACATTATTAATTTTCGTCTAGGGCAAGAAAATAGATCAATAGTTTGTATTGAAACCTGACAGCTTGAATTGTGTTAAACAAATACAAGTTAAAAAATAATAGAATGAAATCAAGAGATTTAATCTTAATCAACTTTCTTAGTCTCAAGATCAGCATTGCCATATAACTTTAGATTCATCGTATCTTGCTCATGGAATGCCCTAGCATATAGAGCTGACTGCAGGCATATGAAGAATGTGTATGCCATGTAAAAAGTGAATAAAATAAAAATCAGCTTAAGACTCATATTATATAGAAGCTGGTCATCAAAGGTGGGAGGCCAAGACATCTCTAGTATGCTACTAAACTTAAAGACACTTGAAGCGCTGAAATAATCTAGTAAAAAGGGAAGAATCGCAACTGTTAACGCAATAGGGAAGAATATGACATCCTTGACTTTTGGGAGGGTTAAAAACCTGCATGACCAATCTATTTTGATAGAGTTGGCCTTATGAGCTGTTGTGCTGCTGTATCCTCCTCCATAAACACCAATGTAAGGTATAATTAAGTCATTGTAAAATTCCAAAAAGTATACGATTAACTGAATCAAA
>Ga0308169_10000722_pt1 | contig 43900 bp, 42 predicted proteins | sample PhyBR1_2_FD_202139 | JGI IMG/M metagenome (GOLD analysis project Ga0308169, IMG submission 202139) | Phyllosphere microbial communities from UC Gill Tract Community Farm, Albany, California, United States - DLSLSB.R1 | ecosystem: Host-associated > Plants > Phyllosphere > Unclassified | place... | reverse complement strand
AGCAGGGAGCGCACGATGGGCATCGTGCAGGCGCTCGGCGCCGACGAGCACGCGCGCAGCGGCGAGTGGGCCGTCTTGCTCCTCGTCGTCGACATGTACAGCCGCGCCCTCGTCACGCTCGGCGACGACGAGTTCTACGCGGCGAGCGGCGGCGGCGGCGGCGCAGGTGGAGCAGGAGCGGCGGGCAGGAACCCGCTCTCGCTCGACGAGGTCGTCGGCCTGAGCGCGCTCGCGCGCAACGTCGCGTTCGCGCTGTACTGGTCGGCGGGCGACGCGACGGCGACGAGCGCACCTCTCGCGGGAGCGCAGGGCCGGCGCGTCGTGAGCGGGACTGGGTGCTCGTGGGAGGAGGTGCGCGACGTCATGACGAGGTTCCTGCAGCAGGTGCACGCCCGCGAGTGCGTCCCTTTCTCCTTCTCACGGTTGTTTGTCGTGTCGAGCAGGAGGATGAACGCTGACGAGGATTTTGCGCGGCGCTCGCAGCTCGAGGAGGCAGTTCACGCCCGAGGGGCACTGGCTCATGACGAGCGCCATGGACATCAAGCACTTTGTCGAGACGGCCGTGTGCGTCTCTCTCTCTCTCTCTCTCTCTCTCTCTCTCTCTCTCTCTCTCTCTCTCTTTCCCCTCGATCCATGGGCGTCCCAGCTCTTCGTCAACAGGATGCGTAGCTGACCCCGCTCGAGCCTCGCCCGCAGGTACGAAGACGAGCGTCTCGAAGCCGAGGGAGCTCACGACGCTCCGGCTCCGGCTCAGCCTCAGCAGCAGGCGCAGCAGCAGCAGCAGCGTCAGCTCGACACGGTCGACTCGGACGACGATATGAGCGACGACGACGCCGACGACCTCGCACCCGTCCGCACCGACCGCCGCACCGCCGCCGTACCCTACCGCCGCGGCCTCGCCCGTCCCCGACCTTCTCGCACGACGCAGCAGCTTTCGAAGCGCCAGCTCGCCCTCGTCTCGCCCCGACTCGGCGTCCTCCAGAACGTCCCCTTCGTCATCCCCTTCGAGACGCGCGTCGCCATCTTCCGCCAGTTTGTCTCGAGCGACTTCCAGCGGCTCGGCCTCGGCGACGCGACGAGCTTCTCGGCGCGCTCGCGGCACCGCGCCGTCGTGCGCAGGGGCAACCACCTCGCCGAGGACGCGTTCAAGCAGCTCAACGGGCTCGGCGCCGAGCTCAAGAAGCGGGTCGAGATCGTCTTCGTCGACGAGCACGGCATCGAGGAGAGCGGGATTGACGGTGGCGGGCTGTTCAAGGAGCTGCTCACGTCGTGCGTCCTCTCCCTCGTCGTTGAGCCCGTCCTTCCCCCTCCTGCGTGGCTCGCTGACCTCCTGCTCCCTCTCCTCGCCCGCAGGCTCAGCAAGGAGGTCTTCAACACGGACCGCGGCCTGTGGCTCGCGACGTCGCAGAACGAGCTGTACCCGAACCCGCACGCCTACGCGCGCGAGCCCAACCAGCTCGCCTGGTTCGCCTTCGTCGGCCGCATCCTCGGCAAGGCCCTGTACCAGGGCATCCTCGTCAACGTCAAGTTTGCGGGCTTCTTCTTGTCCAAGGTGCGTCTCTCTCTCTCCCTCTCGCGCTCGGCGAGGAGAAGGTCAGGGCGACGAGGCTTATGCGCTCTCGCGCTCGCTCGCAGTGGCTCGGCCGGCAGGCGTACCTCGACGACCTTGCCAGCCTCGATCCTGAGCTCTATCGCGGCCTCGTCAGCCTCAAGAATTACTCGGGCAACGTCGAGGACCTGAGCCTCAACTTTACCATCACCGAGGAAGGTCCGTGCACGCTTCCTCCTCGCTCGTGGCTCCCTCCTCGCGCTCGCAGCCAGCGCTGACTCGCACCGCCCCTCGTACGCAGACTTCGGCGTCACGCGCACCATCGACCTGATCCCTCGCGGCTCCGAGATCGCCGTCACGAACGAGAACCGGCTCCAGTACATCGTCCTCGTCAGCAACTACCGCCTCAACGTCCAGATCGCGCCGCAGTGCCGCGCCTTTTTCTCGGGCTTGAGCGAGATGGTCAACCCGAGGTGGCTTCGGCTGTTCAGCCAGAGCGAGCTCGCCGTCCTCGTCGGTGCGTCCCGCTCGTTCCTCCTGCGCCCCTCCCCTCGACGAACCTCGCTGACTCGCCTCTCCTCCCTCGCGCAGGCGGTACCGAGGACCCGATCGACATCGACGACCTGCGCGCGCATACCGTGTACTCGGGCTGGTCGGCTGACGAGAACACGCCGACGATCCGCGCCTTCTGGGACGTCGTCTCGAGCTTCGGCAAGGAGGACCGCGCCAAGCTCGTGCGCTTCGTCACGGCGTGCGAGCGACCGCCCCTGCTCGGATTCGGCCAGCTCAACCCGCTGTTTGCGATCCGCAAGGCCGGCGACAACCAGTCGAGGCTGCCGACGAGGTGCGTCCGCTCGTCTCTCTCTCTCTCTCTCTGCTCTGCGCCGCGCAAAGCTGACGTCTTCTTGCGCAGCGCTACGTGCATCAACCTCCTGCGACTCGAGGAGTATGCGGACCCGGACAACCTGCGCGAGAAGCTCCTGTGTGCGTCGTCGCTCCTCCCACTCCTCCCTCTCCCTCTCGGCTCCACGTCTCTCTCCCTCGCCGACGCGCTCCTCTCGACGCATGCTGACACTCTACATGCTCCCTTGCAGATGCCATCAACTCGGGAGCCGGCTTCGACCTCTCGTGAGCGGCCGCGGCTCGAGCGCTTCCCTCCCAACTTGTCCAGATCCGTCGCCCACTGTCTTTGTACCGACTTTGCATTACCAACTCTTTCTCGTTCACCGCATGCGTCTCGTCGTACTGACAGTCTCTGCAAAAGCGGCGCACAGCGCGAACGAGCGCTGTCCGCGGCGGAAGCTCGAAGTCGACGCTCTCGGACCTCCCCGCGAGCCTCGTCCGCTCTGAGCCTCTTGGCCGTGACGAGCGTGCTCTACGTGTGCTGCTCGAGGGCTACGGGAGCGCGCTGCACCTCATCCCGCACTTGGCCAGGATCCGCTCGGGCTCGTCGTTCGAGCTCATCTGCAGCCAATCCCCGCTCGACGTCGCTCCTCGCGTCGCCCGCGGCGACGTTCTCCTTCCGCACCAGCCGTGCACCGACCACGCAGCGCGCAGCGCGCAGCCGCCAGTCCAGGCTAGCCTCGCCTGCAGCCACAAGCCGCCAGACCCCGACCTGGCCTCGCCTCCCCGCCCAGCCACCCCTCGCCTCCCTCATCCGGCGAGACCTCGACGCATCGAGCTCCTCAGCACACGGTCGCTCGCCCGGCTCGCGCGGTGAGACCATGACCCGCGTTTGGAGGACGGCCTGATCTGCGCACGGCGTCTCGGGACCACCTGCCCGCTCGAGCGGTCGGCGAGCGGTCGTCGACCAGGACCTCGACGATCTGCGCGGCGACGCCCACTCGTGCGGTCCCGCATGAGCCAGAAGCCGTGTCTCAAGGCTCTGTCGCGGGCCGCGTCGAGAAAGGCCCCGTCGAGAAGAAGGCCTCGCCGAGATGAACTTGCCAACCGGCTCGCCAACGTCGTCCGCAAGGTCGTCCCTCCTCGCCTTCGCCCTCCTCCCTCCGCCCTATCCCCTCGCCTGCGTCCTCGCCTCAGTACAGCGCCATCGTGCGCTTCGCCCACCGCCTTCCTCCTCACCCTAGTCGCTCCTCTCGGAGCATCCACCTCGACGCCATGGTCGTCCTACCGCCCATCCTCCTCGTTTCGATCCTCGGCGGCGCCCTCCTCGTCGCCGTCGACGCCAAGCCCAACGGCCGCCGCGCCATCGCCCGCGCCGACGACGCCTACTCGGGCGCACGCCGTCACCTCACGCGCCGCCGCCGGGACCTCTCGACCTCGGCGCACTCGGCCGCCATAGCCGCGCGGCAGGTGCACAACCCGCGCGACGCGCTCGAGCGCTGGGAGCAGCGCGACGAGATCGAGCTGGCGCGCAGGGCGACGCCGAGCAACTCGGTCGCCGTCTGCCTCGGCTCGGTGCAGGCGTGGAGCCAGTGCGGTGGCCAGGGCTGGACGTCCGACACGTGCTGCGTTGCCGGCTACACCTGCGTCTACTCGAACGACTACTGTACGTCTCCTCTCTCTCGCAGCTCTGCAGCGCGCGCGCCGTCGTCGTCGTCGTCCCCGAGGAGGAGAGCTGACTTCGATCCGCCCTCGCAGACTCGCAGTGCCTCCCCTCCACGTCCTCCTCCTCGTCGTCGGTCAAGGCGTCGGCGACGAGTACGAGCAGCGCGCCTGCAGCGACGAGTACGGCGCCTGCATACGGGCAGTGCGGTGGCATCGGCTTCACGCCGATGCTGTGCCCGGCGTCCTTCTCGTGCCAGTACGCCAACGACTACTACAGCCAGTGCCTGCCTCAAGCGGCTACGACCCAAGCGACAACGTCGACGTCGACCAAGGCGTCGAGCACGTCGACCGCGCCCATGTCGACGGCCAGCCCGATGGGCCAGTGCGGTGGTCTCGGCGCGCCGACCCAGCTCTGCCCGGCCGGGTACGTGTGCGACACGACCAACTCGCTCTTCAACCAGTGCCTCCCGGTCGGGTCGTCGTCGTCGTCGTCGACCAAGACGTCGACCAGCTCGACCACCGCCGCCGCTCCCCTCCAGACGGTCCTGCCGTACGCGTCCTGCGGCGGCGGCTCGACGCCTCTCGCGCTCTGCCCGGCAGGGTGGAGGTGCGACACGTCCAACCCGTACTACTTCCAGTGCGTGCCCCAGGCCGTCTACACGTCGTCGTCGGCGGCCGCCTCGTCCGCCTCGTCCGCCTCTTCGGCATCGGCGCCGGCCCCGCCCGCCTCGTCGTCGACCAAGGCCACCTCTACAACGGCTCCAGTCGTCTCGTCGACCTCGACGAACCCGGTCGTCGCCGCGTCGTCGTCGTCGAGCGCCTCGAGCGCCTCGAGCGCCTCCACCGCGCCTACAGCACTCCAGACCGCCGGGCCTTATTCGCAGTGTGGAGGTCAAGGAGCGCCCATCGCACTGTGCCCTGCGACCTACTTCTGCGCCGTCATCAACACCTACTGTGCGTCCTCCTCTCTCTCGGAGCTTTGCAGCGTGCGCCGTCGTCTTCGGCCCGAAGCAACAGAGCTAACCTCGATCCGTCCACAGACTCGCAGTGCCTCCCGATCACGGCATCGACCTTGTCGCTCGCGACCGCCCCGACGACGACGGCCACCTCGTTCTCGACCGTCACCCGCTCGTCGTCCTCGTCGATCAGCTCGACCTCGTCGGCACCCTCGGCGTCGGCGTCGGTGAACACGTGCCCGATCTCAAATGCTTGGGCTCAGTGCGACGGCTTCCTCTGGTTGTCCAAGGTCTGCTGCCCCGCCAACTACTACTGCTCCTACCAGAGCATGTTCTACTCGGTAAGCCTCTTTTCTCCTTTCTCTCGCTCCTCCCTCTCTCCATCCTTCCTCTCTCGCTTCTTCCTCTCTCGCTCCTTCCTCTCTCGCTCCGAGCGTCGAGCGCCGAGCGCTGTCAGCCTCTCGAGCAGCGGGCGCGCTCGGACCTCTCGATCGAGCCTCGCTGACTCTTTCTTCCCTTCGGCGCCCGCAGCAATGTGTGCCTGGCACCGGCCCTACTACGAGCGCAGCTCCCACGAGCACGAGCGCGAGCAGCAGCTCGAAGGCGGCTTCGAGCACGTCGTCGTCGGCCGCCCCGAGCGCGACGCCTTCCCAAATCTGCAACCCGAACTCGGTGCGTCCTCTCTCGCCTCTCTCGCCCTCCCTCTCGCGCTCTGCATCCTCCTCGCGCTCTCAGTCCTCGCGCCGTCCTCGTTCTGACGCGCCCGACGTCTCGCAGGGTGGCTCGGACGGCTGCACGCCCTACACCGTCTCGTGGTCGGGCGTCACGCTCCCCTCGCCGACCGTCTTCCGCGACGGGGGTCACGTGAACGTGCAGGCCATCCCCAAGTCGCAGTACAAGCCCGGGCAGACGTACCTCACGAGCGGCAACGGCTGGACACCCCAGAGCTTCGGCGGTGCGTCCCGCTCTCTCTCTTCGACCTCTTCGAGCTGCAGACCGCTGACGGCTCTCCTCCGTCGCGCAGTTCACTTCGAGTCGCTCAACAACCAGCCGTCGGGCGTCTACATCGGCCGCAACTTCTACGACTTCGGCCCCGCCGCCCAGGCCTTCCCGTCCGGCTACTGCATCGTGCGTCGCCCTCTCCTCCCCTCCGTCTCGTCTCTCGCCCCTTGCTGACCTCGTCTCTCTCCGCGCCCGCAGATCTGGGTTCAGGTCGACATTTACAACCAGCACTTCGGCGAGGGCGGCCAAGCGCCGGTCTGTACCCCTTAGACGCTCTCTTACACTCATTTCGCCGCCTGTATCCCCTCTCCCTCGCCTGTCTCTATACCAGCAGAACCCCTGTAGCACCTGCCGTGTGCCGGCACCGGCCCTGTATCGTTCGCCGTGCCTTTCAGCTTCGAGTCGCGCTGGTCGTCGAGGAGAGCGAGAGGTGCCCGTCTCAGCCAACGCTCTGCGCGCTAGCCTGTGACCGGTCTGCGCCTTCGCGAGTGCCTCTGGACTAGCACGAGCCGCTCTGAACCTGCTGAGGAGGCGAGAGACGGTCGCGCGCCTTCATCAGCGGGGCGAACTCGACCCTCCTCTGCCACATCGTCTCGCCGGCTAAGGGCCCGCTCTAGCCCGCTCGCACAGATGCAGGGATCTGTCGCTCCGCCCGACAACGAGCACGAGCTGCCCGGGCCCCTCGCTGTGGTCGACGAGGCCAGCTCCGCCGACCGACCCGACTCGACGAGCAGCAAGCTCTCCCTCGCCGCCAAGGGCAAGAAGCGCGCGCGAGAAGCCGACAACAAGGTGCGTTCATCCTCCTACCCAGTCGCCCGACCCGATCGAGCCGTGCTGACCACCTTTGCCCGCCAGCTCTCCCCCGCTCCCTCAACCACCACCGACAGCGCCGCCGTCCTCCCTCGGCAATCAGGCGCGACTCGCCGCATCGACCGTGTCGTCTACGCAGGGTACGAGATCCGCGCGCTCTTCGGCTCCCCGTACCCGCTCGACGAGCTGCCCGGCGCCGCCGTCTCGGCCGCCGACAAGTCGACCGCGGTTGCGCGTGACGGGCGGATACATGCTCGAGACGCCGGCGGCAAGTTCGGCAAGAAGGACAAGAAGGGCGAGGCGGGTAAGCAGGGGCGAGCTGCACAGCCTCTCGGCGGCGTTTCGGCGGACGAGCGCGCGCTCGCGCTTCCAGTCGAAACGGCCGCGTCGCCGAGCGGTGCGCAGCCGGCCAGCGTCGAGAACGGCGGGCCAGATGTCGCTCGCGCAGTCGAGCCTGCAGCGACGCCGAGCGGCGCAGATGCGCTCGCTCAGTCGGAGCTCGCCCCGCCCGTCGCGAGCGCGAGCGACGCCATCCTCGGCAGTCCTGTCCCGCTCGATGAGCAACTACCTGTCGGGTCCGACTCTCAGCTTCCTCCGCCAACCAGCGTCGCCGCGCTCGCCGAGAACCCGCCAACCGCCGGCCCCTCCACCTCCCTCCCGATCGACCCTTACCCGTACTCGCCGTCGTCCACCCTTTCGACACCGCCAGCCCTTGTCGACGACGTCCACCCCACCGCGTCGACGAGCTCGGCCAACATCCGCGCCGAGCGCGGCAAGCGCGGCCGCTTCCTCCCGAAGCCGCCCGGCGAATCGGTCAAGTCGAAGCGGGCGCTCGAGCGCGCCGCTCGGTCGTCGCGGCCTGCGCCGACGTCAGAGAACGGCGAGCCGCACCTGACGCAGCGGCAGCAGCGTGAGCTCGCTCGCAAAGCGCGCGAGGAGCGCGAGCGCGAGATGGCGCGCGAGGGCCTCGAGCGAGCCGGGAACGAGGAGGTGCGGCTCCTCGTCTGCGACAAGTGCTTCAAGTACATGGCGCTGCCTGCCGTTTTCGCTGCTCACGCTGTGCGATCATTCTCTCTTTCCCTCTTCCCCTCGAGCTACGCCTCTTGCGCCGGAGCTGACCTCGGCGCCCTCGCAACGCAGAAAGAGTGCGCCGTCAAGCAGCCTCCCGGCCGACGCGTCTACCAGCGCGGCGCGATCAGCATCTGGGAGGTCGACGGTGCCGTAGCCAAGGTGCGTTCGTTCACGTGCGGCTCGGCCTCTACGGGCATCTCTCGTGAGCCCTTCCTGACGACCGCCTTCACCCGCCGCCGCAGCTCTACTGCCAGAACTTGTGCCTCTTCGCCAAGCTCTTCATCGAGCACAAGTACATGTTCTTCGATGTGCGTCCGCTCTCCCTTTCTCCTGCCGCCAGCGTCGTCGGCTCGAGGTGCTGACCCTGCGTCTCGCAGGTCGAGGGCTTCACGTTCTACCTCCTCACCGAGACAATGGCCAAGCAGGAGTGGGTCCTCGGATACTTCTCCAAGGTGCGTCGGCTGCTCTCTTCGTCTGTCCTCCTCAGTGAGGGCTTGCCGAGCGAGCGAGAGCTGACTCAGTGCCACCTCTGCGCGCGCAGGAGAAGGTCTCGTACGACGACAACAACCTCGCCTGCATCGTTGTCTTCCCGCCGTTCCGCCAGAAGGGTTGGGCGACGCTTCTCATCGAGTTCAGTGCGTGGAGCTCGAGCTACACGTCCTCGTTCGATCCGAGCTGACATCCATTTTCTGCAGGCTACGAGCTCTCGCGCCGCCTCTCGACTACGCCCGGCTCGCCCGAGCGCCCACTCTCCGACCTCGGGCAGAAGGGGTACCTCGCGCACTGGACGGCCGTCCTCGTACGCTACTTCCGCGCCATCTTCGCCCTCAAGGGCGAGCCCCCCTCGATCGACACCCTCCTCGCCGCCGTGCACGAGGCGACTCGTTCGCCGAGCAAGGGCGCCCTCAACGACGATGATGAGCACGCCGACCGCGAGCGGCGCAAGCGCGCGCGCCGCTCGATAGGGTGGGACGGCGAGCTTCCTCCCGGCGCCGCGACGCTCGCCGGCTCGCCCGCCAAGGCCTTCACGCTGCGAGGCGGGAGCGCGCGCCCGAGGGCGGGCGTGTACGACTCGAGCGACGGCTCGTTCTCGTTCCCGACGGCGCTCGAGGAGCTTGCGCGCGCGGTCAACCTGCGCGCAGACGACGTCGCGTTCGCGCTCGTCGACTCGGGCCTGGCGCAGTACCGCCGAGGTGCGACGGCCGAGGTCGTCAAGGTCGAGGACGACGACGAGGGAGGAGCTGGAGGAGAAGCGGGCTCGAGCGGGACCGGGGAGGAGCGTGAGCTCGAGCTCGTCGTCACGCCCGAGCTGGTCGAGGAGGTGGCCTTGCGCAAGGGCGTCAAGCCCATGCCGATGCTCGACGTAGCGTACGTCTGTAACATCTGAGCAGTCTCGCGCACCGCGGCGGCAGAGCATGGTGCTGTCGTGCGAGCAGCTTCCCCAGAGAGGTCCGCACGGACCTCGGCCTCGAGACGAGACGGGCTGGACGGCGCTCTCGAGCGACGACTTCAGCGATAACGAGCTGGTCTCCTCTGCATTAGATCTAGAATGGCCTGCAAATCGAGATACAGCTGCCTCACGAACCGCTGCCGCCGCTCGGACCGTCACTCCTGCTCCTCGACGACCAGCATCTCCGTCAGCAGCTCGCCCAGCGCCGGCCCATCCTGCCCCGCTCCTCCCGCCGCAAACACGCCGTACACATTGCGCTCCTCCTCGTCGAGGTCGTCCGGGAGGAGCAAGCCCGGTCCGCCTCGCGCCGCCGTCTCTTTCTCCGCCTCCTCGAGCCGGCGCAGCGCGTCGCTCGCCGGCATACGCTCGCGCGCCGAGATGCGCAGTAGCGACTCGATGATGCTGAGGAGTGTCGACGCCGAGGAAGGGAGGTGCGGGAGGTGTGAGGCGAGCGAGGTCGGCGGGAAGGGCGCAAAGGTGAAGAGGCCGAAGGAGGGAAGGTCGGCTGCTTCCTGCTCGACGGCAAAGCTGAGTCAGTTCGCTCTCGATAGTCGCAGAGAGACGAAATAGAGCTCAGGGGAAGGGACGCACCGGCCATGTCTCGACCGTCGGCGTGCCCAAGACCCGAAACACGCTCGCCGCGAGCACAAAGTCGCTCGCCGCGCCGCCAAAGAGCGGCTCGCGCTGCAGGCTCGGCTCAGGCGGCGGCGTCGCGCACTCGTAGTAGTAGCGCTCGAACGAGTCCTCCGAGTCGGGCGACGGCGGGCGAGGGTGGACGAGCGGGCGGAAGAGCGAGGCGAGGGTCGCGCCGAGAGCCCAGAGGTCGAGCGCGCGAGGGTCGTAGGCGCGCGAGGCGAAGATGAGCTCTGGGGCGCGGTACGAGCTACGAGCGGGCGAGCGAGCGTCAGGTCGTGATGAAGGAGAGCGAGAGCGGGAGGGGAAGAGGAGGAAGCGCACGCACCCCGTGCCGACCTCGAAGGTCATCTCGCCCGCCTTCTCGTCGCCGTCTTGCACCGCGATGCCGAAGTCGAGGAGGACGAGTCGTCCTCGTGCGCTGAGCACGATGTTGTTTGGGTTGACGTCGCGGTGCGCGACGCCGCGCTCGTGCAGGTGCGAGATGGCGGCGACGAGCTGGTGCGCGAGCGAGGAGGCGACGAGCGGGAACCTCGAGGGCGAGGCGTCGGAGGTGAAGGAGGGAGACGCGAGGAGGTCGGAGAGCGTGTGCGGGTAGTAGGGCGTGAAGAGGGTGATGCGAGGTGTGGGCGAGGTGGATGTCGGCTCGGACAGGTAGGCGTTGAGGAGGGCGAGGACCTGCACGAGCCTCGGCGTTAGCGTTCTGCCTTGTTCCTCATGTACAGAGAGAGCACGCATGAGAGGAGGCACGACGCACGTTCGGGTGGTGCAACTTGGCGAGCAGGAGCGCTTCTCGACGAGGGTTGCGCGGAGCCCTCTTGCGGTCGTCCTCGGTCGCCTTGATCGCGACCGTACGAGCTTGACCACCGCAGAGCACATCGAGGGAGCGTTCGTCTCGCAGGTTGGCGAGGAAGACGGGCCGGCCCTGGCACGGCCGGATGGACGAGGTGTCGACCGCGACGGCTCGACCTTGCAGCGTCCCGGCGGCGAGAAGGGAGGATGGCATGTCGCGGTTGTAGTCGGGAGCTGATGCCATGGCAGGCTTGCGCGAGGTGTAGCGCGTCGAGGTCGTGGAGGAAGTCGAGGAGGAGGAGCTGGCGAGGAAGTCGGGGTCAGCAAGCGCAGACGAGGAGTGGACGGTGAGCTGCAGACGCACTTATAGACTGGTAGGACACAGCGAGCCGGACCAGATACACGCAGGCGGGTTGTAGAGCCTTGAAGCGAGTCGAGAGCGGAGCGAGCCGATGAGGTTGACGAGAGTCGGGGCCGCCTCGTGAGGACGAGGGAGCGGCTTGCGCAGGGGCTTGAGAAGTCTAGCGAGGTGCTCGACCAGCTGAACCGCAGCGTTAATGCAGAGGCAGGAGAGGATGAGCGGCTCAGTCCAGCTGGAGGGACGGCGACAGGGTTGAGCGAGGACCCGTCGCTTCGCCAGCGCAACCGGCTTGCTGCTGAGCAGACGGTGCTGCTACAGCCACACGTACCTCGCTCATGCGGACCAGCACCTTCCCCGACGCCGACGAGGGGAGCGCCCCCGCCTCATCTCCTCGTTGCACCTCGCCCCCGAGGTCGCACCTCGCCCACGCCGCGGGACTCAACTTCAGCATGAGCAACTCCGTCCAGATCGCATCCACCACCTCGCCAAGGCGTCCTCGCCGCGCAGCGACCGCCAGCCTCCCCCTCTCGCCTCGCGCCAAAGCTGCCGCTTCCGTCGCACCACCCAGTCCCGCGTCCCGCAGCAACCAGCCCTGCGTGAGCGCGGCCAGGCGTCGCACGGCTCTACAGCAGGCGAGCGGGGCCGAGTGGGGCCCTACAGCTCGGCGCGCGCCCTTCCTGCTCGCTCGCCGCCTCTGCTCTCTCTTGCTGTCGCTCTCGCTTGTACGCGCCCATCGCTGCGCTTCTCGCTTCTCCAGCTCGTCTATACGCATCATGAGGTCCGTTCGTCTCTCCCTTAGCCCTCCCCATCCCAGCCGACATCCTCAAGCTGACCCGCCTCTTCTTCGTCGCGAGCAGGAAATCCGCCCGCGACTACCGCATCCTCCTCGCGCCCGACAAGTACGAGTCCGTCTACGTCCCGTCATGGCAGCCGTTCAGCCCGGGCAGTGGGAGCAACAAGGGCGTCGAGCGTGCGGCACGGCAGGCGGTGCGTCTCGCTCAGCTCGCTCGAGCAGAAGAAGCACGCAGCGCTGACTCGCCAATTGTCTCGCTCGCTCGCAGGCGCAGCGTCGAAGGGTCGTCGCCGTCTTCATCTTGTGCGTGCTCTTGACCGGCGCAGCCTGGATGACCGTCCCAGCTCGGGTGCGTAGCTCTCTCTCCCGCCCATCTTCCACCGCCGGGTTCCTCCCTGACTCACTTATCTCTCTCCTGTCATAGCTCATACTACGTTCGCTCTACACCTGCCCGAGCCCAACCTCCCCTCGCGACGCCGACGCCGTCATCTCGCCGCGCCACCGCAGCTCGCCCCTCGTCCTCCCCGGCGCTCACCCCGACTTCTCCCTGTCGCTCACCTACGACACGACCGTCTGCAACTCATTCGACCTCGTCATCTCACGGCTCGACAAGGACCGCTGCGCGACGGTCGAGGCGTCGTCCCCTCCGCCAAGCAACAACTCGGCCTTCCTCGACTTTGCGCGCTCTCGGCTCGGGCCCGACTCGTTCCACATCCAGGTCGACGGCGCCGAGAGGGTCGCAGAAGAGACCCCGAGCGAGTACCTCGGCAAGTGCGAGTACCTGTTCAAGTTTCGGCTCAACAACGCCGGCCGAATCTGGCTGAACGCCTCTCTCCTCTACGAGGTGCGCTCTCGCTCGCACACACTCCATCCTACCCTCGGCCTCGCTGACGTTCGAACATCCATGCAGGACTACGAGGCGGTGCGAGAGCGCGTCGTCGAGCCCGGCGCGTGGCCCAAGGACCAGCCGCTCCTCCTCCGCCCGCTCACCCTCGCGCCGGTCGAGCTCGACCTGTGCTCCTCGTCCTGCCCCATCTTCGTCCCACCCCACCTCGGCGACACCTCGCTCGCCGTCATCTCGCCGGCGCACGGCACTGCCGCGCCGGTCGCGCTCCCCTCGTGCGGCGACGCGGCCCGAGCGGGCAAGCTCCGCGGCGGCTACTTCCCGCTCGGCATGTTCGACCTCCTGTACCCAGAGCACCGCCAGCCCGTCGGGTGGGACTCGACGCGCCTCAGCGCCGGGCACACGCGCTGGGTGCCCTACGGTTGCGAGTGGCGCCACGACGGGCGTCGCTTCGCCGACCCGGCGTCGTGCGTCGAGAAGAGCCACCGCGCCCTGTTCATCGGCGACAGCCACGCCCGGGCCGTCTTCGACCTCGTGTCGCACCGCCTGTCGGGCAACAAGACGATCGTGCAGAAGTCGGTCAAGTCGGCGCACAAGAACGCGACGCTCGGCAACGTGCACCTCGTGCGTCCTCCTCTCTCCCTCTCAAGCCCGACCATCCACGACGACCCTGAGCTGACGCTCTTGACCCTCCACAGGACTTCACCTTGTGCGTCTCGTCCTCTTTCTCTCCCTTCTCGCTCCCTCGAGCTCGACGAGGTCCTCCCCCTCGACGATCTCGCTCACCTCGCCTCGCTCGCTCGCAGCCTGCCGCACCTCAACAAGACGTTCACCTGCGAGACGTTCGGCAGCTACGACTCGCTGACAGTCAGCACGGTGCGTCGGCCCTTCCGCTTCGAGAGGTCAACCCTCGCACGGTCCTCCTCGCTGACTCGTCCGACCTCTCCTCCTCCTTGCCTGCTTCCGCTCTCTCTCGCGTCCTTCTTCCTCCCCCACCTCTCGCAGGGCACCTGGCAAGCTGCTGTCGACTGCGCAACGACCGACACGGTCCTCGCCGAGCTCGAGCGCCTCTTCACGACCTGGCCTCGGTTCGCCTCCGAGTGCCGCCGCCCGGTCCCGCACCGCACCGTCGCCGTCCTCGACAGCAGCCGCGCTCGTACGACGCGCTTCATCTACCTCAACATGCCGGCTTTCCACCCGCAGCTGCGCCGCCACGACTGCAGGACCGGCCCGCGGCTCTCGTACTGGAACGAGCGCTTTGCGGCCATGGCGCGCAAGAACGGGTGGGAGGTCGTCGACGTGCATGCGCTCACCAAGCCCGTCGCGATCGACATGACCCTCGGCGACGGCGTGCACTGTGCGTTCCTCCTTTCGTTTCCTCTTCGTCGTCGTCGTCGCTGCGAGCGGTTGCTGACCCTTGTCCTCGCTCGCAGATGTCGGGACCGACGCGGCGGAGCCCGCGGCCGACGACGTCATCGAAAGGCTCGGACTGTGCGGCGAGACCAGCTCGAAGGACTGAGGCGGGCTGAAGGACGAGCGCGAGAAGCTGGACTCGAGGTTGGACGAGGAGGAGTCGCAATGCACAGTACCGTTCTCTCTTCGGCGTGCGCGCTCTAGTCTGCTCGCACTGTATGAAGCTCGACTGCGAGAGACGAGCCCGACAAAGTGACAGCGCGAGGCGAACTCGGCCTGCTTCGCCGGCGTCGGGGCGCGGGGAGGCTTGCCCTTCGTCCCGCGCCGCCTCAGCTCGGATGGCCGCCGCTGCCACTCGTACAGCTGCTCAGCAAGACTCGCAAGAGGCCTACGAGTGCGTGCACTGCTCGGCCAGAGTCCCGTCGCTCTGTGCGTCTCATCAGCTCCTCCTCGTTGAACCTCCGCTGACTCCCTCCCTCACACAGTCATCGAGTACTCGGACCCGGGCAACACCTCGCTCGTGCAATGCTCCTCGTGCGGCAACCTCGCCGACGTCCACCAATCGTTCCCGCTCGAGATCCTCGTCCTCCTCGACCTCGTCCTCCTCAAGTCGCCCGTCTACCGCCACCTCCTGCGCAACCGAGGCGGCAGCAGCGCACAAGCACGCCACAGCTACCAGCTCGCCCAGTCGCTCAAGCTCGGGGCGCTAGTCCTCGCCGTCGACACTCGTGCGTCCCCACTTCTCCTCCCCGCCCCTCGAGCGAGCCGAAGCTGACACTCCCTCCTCCCTCCTGCCTGCAGTTGTGCGCTGTATCGGCACCGAGACGGCGAGCGAGTCTGAGTTCCTCCTCCTGTACGCCAAGACTGGAGCCTACTGCCTCATCGGTGCGTTCCCCTCCCTCCCTCTCCTCCTCGAACGAGATCCGACAGCTGACGCTCGCTTGCTCGCAGAGACGCTCTCGTTCCTCTTCTGCGTGGCACTCGCTGCAGTCATCATCGCACTACCTCGGCATCGCTGGCACGAGTGCGTCCCTCCGATCTGTATTGCCTCGTGGGCTCGGGCTGACCCTCCTCTTGCGACAGCCTCCGCCTCGTCCCGCTCACCTACTTCTACGCCTCACTCCCCGTCGTCCTGTTCCTCGCCATCACGTCCGTCATCTGGCGCGACGAGTACCTGCCCTCGCCCACCTCGACCTCATCCCCGGCCCTGCCACCCTTCCTCGCCCCGCTCACTACCCGCCTCGACACTTTGTACCGCTCGCACCAGGCCGGCACCTCGACGCCGCAACCCGCCATCTTGCGCTACGCGGCGAGCTTCAGCCGGGCCAACCTGCGCAGCCCGCTCGCCGAGATCGGCAGCGCGAGGGGCTGGGCGAGCGAGGCGGTCCTGCGCAAGTGGGTCGGCGGGACGAGCGCCGTCGTCGCCTTCTCGGGTGCGTTCTCTTTTACTTTCTCCTGCTCTCTCGCAGTCAGGGGCAAGCGCAGCTGATGCATGGCTCGCGCGCGCAGTCCTCCTCCGCACGAGCAAGGTCCGCTCGGCAACCGTCTTGCTCGTCGCCTGGCTCCTGCACCTCGTCGTCCTGCACGCCATCGACCCTTTCCTCTCATGAGCGACGAGCGCGGTCGCCGGGCACAACGACGCGACGGTCCAGCCGCTCTATCTACAATTCGCCGCACCGACCTCGTCTCGCCCAATCCTGCACGCGCCGCCTCGCCCCTCTCAGCCTCACCTCGCCTCACCCTCGCCCACCTCGCTCTCCTCGCGCCACTCCCTCCCCGTCCACGTCCCGGCGCGCCACCGCTCCTCGACCTCCTCGCGCGACCACTGCACTTGCGCGTGCGCCGCCTCGCGCTCGCGCTCGTCCTCGGCGTCGCGCACCGGCGGCGGGCGCGGCAGCGCTGCGTGCGCATGCGCGTACCCAGAGTGCGCGTACGGCGGCGCCGGCGCAGGAGGGCCCACGGGCGCAGGCGCGCGAGGCGCGGGAGGGAGCGGCGAGGCCGACTCGTACGCCCTGCGGCGCGGCGGCTCGGGCGGCGAGTGCGGCGCGGGCGCCGGCGGCACGGCGCTCCAGCGCTGTGTGGTAGGCGGCGGCGACGGCGATGAGGGCGGGTACGGCGCGCTCGCGCGAGGGGCGTCGGTCCAGCCTCGCGGCGGCGGGGCGGGCCGGCTCGAGAGGGCGGCTGGAGCGGCGTGCGCGAGCGCCGGCGGGCCGGCGTCGGGCGGCGACGAGTAGCGCTTGGCGAGGAGCGAGACGCGCGACGACGAGCGGGCGTGCGTCGGCTGGGTCGAGGAGGGCGCCGGCGCTGCGGCAAGGCCGACCGGGTGCGGCAGGTCCCGCTCGCGCTCGCGCTCGCGGTGCCCGTCGCCCGAGGCGTACTTGGCGCTCATGCGCGCGACAAAGCTGTCGTGCCGCTGCGGCGTCGGGCCCGACCTCGCCCGCTCGTCGCCCGCACGGTCCCCCCTCCGCCCAAACTCGTCGACCGGCGCCGGCTCGCCCCTCTCGCCCGCGCTGTTCTCGGCCGCCGCCGCTCGACTCGACGCACGAGCCGGCGCGCTGCCGTATCGCGGCGTCGGGCGGCGCAGCACGCCTTCGACGGCGGCGCTCCTCCTCGCCTCGCCGTCGTCCTGCGGCAGCGCCGGCGAGCGCACGGGCGCCTCGTATTGCGGGTTCGGCGGCGCAGCGTACTTGTCCTCTTGCGGCAAGGACGAGCGCGCCCATTCGCGCGGCAGCTCGCGCGCGCTCGATGATGCGGCGGCGGCGGCGTCGCGGAACGTGTCCGAGCGGAGCGTGTCGCGCCCGTCGTGCGGCGCCGCCGGGTACCGTGAGGGCGAGGCGGGCGGCTGCGGCGGCGGGCGGGGCGTCGTCGACGTGTCGCGGTGGGTCGAGGGCGCAGGGGCGAACGAGACGCCGCCGCCGCTCGAGGACGTCGTGCGCGAGGTAAAGGACGGCGCCGACGAGACCGAGGGCCGCGGCGAGTGCGCGCCGCCGCTCGTCGTCGACGTCGGCGTCGTCGTAGAGGCGGCGGTCTGGGTCGTCGACGTCGACGGCGCGCGCGGCCCGCGCAGGGTGCCCGAGCGGCCCGGCTCGTCGCCTCGAGCGCCGCGCGCCGACCTCGGCTCGTCGTCCGCCGAGCGCGACGGCGCGAGAGGCCCGTCGCGCCCGTCGTCGCCCTCGCCCTCGCCCTCGGCCGGCCCGACCGGCTCGAACAAGCCCGCCGCGCTCTCCATCCCGACCTCGCACCACCTCGCCGCGCCGACGACGCGCCCGAGCGCGCTCCCGCCGCCCTTCTTGGCCGCGTCGATCCGGCTGCGCCACTCCTGCTCGGCGAGCGCGCACACGGTGCGGCCGACCTCGCGCGCGACAGCCTCGCGCCGGGCGGCGATCGCGCCGGCGTACGACGCCTTGGTCGTCGAGATGTGCGACGACAGGGCCGAGAGGGTCGTCATGTAGGACGAGTGGTGCGAGGTGAGCGTGTCGAGGTGGGCGTGCGGGTTGCGCGACGAGGTGGACGAGGAGGACGAGGTGGACTGGTACGACGAGGTGGCCTTGGCGACTTTGGCGTCGAGCGAGGCGATCGTGTCCTCGTAGGCCTTCTCCTCCTTCTGCAAGCGCACGTCGTCGAGCCGTCAGCGTTGGCGTACGAGAGAGAGAGGACGAGTGCAGGAGAGGGAGAGGAAGGGGGACGCACGGCGGTGCGCTTGAAGAACTTGGCGACCGTGTCGTTGAGGGCCTCGTACTCCTTCTGGACGCCCTTTGCGTGCTTGCCGTCGGTCTCGCCGAGCGCATCGAGCATGGTGCCCGCCGCGCCGAGCGCCTCGACGACGACGTCGCTCCTCGCGCCGCCCGCCGCACCACCGCCTGCGCCCTTGCCGTCGCCGGTGAAGCCGCCGGCGAGGTCCTTGAGGGCCTTTGCGACGCGACGCTGGGCCTTGGCGTGCTGGAGCTTGAGGTGGCGCAGCTCGTCGAGGGCGACGAGGAGGGCCGAGAGGGCGGCGAGCGACTTGTGGAGGGTCGCGCGGTCGATGCCCAGGGGTGCGGGCTGCTGGTGCTGCTGGTAGGCGGGCTGGGGCGGGAACGGGTAGCTGTTGCTGGCTGCGCTCGAGGGGCGAGGCGAGGCGAGGGGTGCGGGCGAGAGGCGAGGGCTCGAGCGGGGGGAGGCGGGCTTGGAGCGTGCGCCGGGCGGTGGAGGAGGGGCGAGGAGGAAGGCCGGGTCCGAGGGGGACGAGCCGGTGCCGGTGAAGGTGCCCGAGATGCGCTTGAGCATGGCGGGCGAGCGGGAGGAGAGAGGGAGCGAGACGAGCGACGAGCCTCGGTCGAACGGCGACAAGGGGCGCGGGGCGCTCAGCTCGCCCTTGCTGATGAGCTGAGACACGGCGCGAGCTAGCCCGCAGCAGAGCCTCATCGCGCAGGCACGTGCGAGGCTGCGCAGTAAGGCGGCGACATCGCGGACCAGAGAAAGGCGAGCGCGTCGAGCGAGGAGGAGGGGAGCGGCGCTCAGCTCTTGCACGTTGCCCACGCGCGGCTCGTGCGCCTCGTTGAGCTCTCATGGCCGCAGACAGAAGCAGCGCAGCCACGGTGCGAGAGCGAGGCGGCGATTCGAGCCAAGTCGAGCGGCCCCACCTCGTCCTCGCGCCTGCTCTCCTCCGCGTCGCCTCTCACGCTCCAGCTCTGCCGCCGAGCCATGTCGAGCACAGCACCACAGCCCGCCCCGCCACGGCAGACCGACTTTCGCCGCCGCGCGGTGCTCCCCTCGACGCAGCGCAACCTCGGCCAAGGAGGAGGAGGAGGCGGCCTCGAGCTGTCAAGCGACGAGTACCTCGACCGGATCGAGGAGGAGCTCAACCGCCGGGTGGACCACGACACTACGAGCCTGGTCGACGGTATGCGCGACCTGGTTGGGCTGGCGACGGTGAGTGCATGCTCCTCGCTCTCGTCGTCGTCGTCGTCCGCAAAAGTTCCCGGCCCTCCTTCTCCCTCCCTCCATCACCACGCTCACGGCGACAAGGTCACTCGCTGACTCTCTGCCTGCCATGCTCGCCCTCCCACCCCGACCTCGCCTGCCACCGGCATAACCGCCTCGACCCTCGCCCTCCTCATCGCACCGCACCGCCCTCAGCTCGACCCGACCAACCCGCCGCACCCGTCCGCCTCGTCGCACCGCGCCCTCTCGTCCCAGCTCAAGACCGAGCACATGCTCCGCTCGGCCCAGTCGCTCCTCGCCCTCGCCCACACCCTCAAGCTCCTGCACCTCTTTGGCGACGGCGAGGCCGGCCACGTCGCGCGCGAGGCGCGCGAGAAGGACCTCGTCGCCGACATCGAGCGGCTCAAGGCGCGCGTCAGCGAGCTGGCGGGCGGCGAGGGCGGCAGCGAGGGTGCGGCAGGGGCATAGGCGCGCGCGTCGGACCGCCTCAGGTGAGCCTCTCCTTCCTCGCCCTCCCCTCGCGCCCTCCTCCCTCCCTCCTTCCCGCCGTGCGTGCACGGTGGGAGATGACGAAAAAGGCCAACAACCAGGCCGATTTAACCCAGCTCGGTTTTGCCCCGGCGTCACACGCGCCGTCGTTCTCTTCCGAGTTCTGGCGGCCGACGACCGGGGATATGTTCACAAACTCCTACTCTGATCCCCCCTTCTTCCTGCTCTGTGCGCACCCTGAGCGTCGAGAGGCGCGACGGGCGTCGGAGCATGGAGAGGGCGCGACTGTGCAACCCTTCGAGCCGTCGTTGAGCAGCGCACTGACCCTCGCCTTCCTTCGCCGTACAGATCTCGCCCCGACCTCGCCTACATCTCGCAACCGCCTACAGCTTCCTTCGAGCGTCTTCTTCTTGTCGGCTCTGTACATACTCGCGCTCCTGTGCGGCCGCTCGCGCCCTGTTGTTGCACTACCACCTCGTCTTCTTTCTCCTCGTTCGCTGCGCCTCGCCTCGTCCGTCGCCCCGAGAGCTTGCTTGCGACAAGATCGGAAAGCAGTCGACGCGCTCTCGCCGAAGTACATGGTGCGCGACCTTGATACAGCGACGACCGTCGAGAGCGCGAGCGAGCGAGCCTCGAGCCAAGCCGAGCGACACCGGGCGCGAGGCGGCCGGGGTGTCGTACCGCACGAGCAGGGTTGCTCAGTGAGCGCGAGAGCGGCGAGAGCAGGCCGAAGCGCCGGGCTGCACGGCGGCGGCAGCGACGTGAGCCCGGCAGGGAGCGAGAGGTCCGAGCACGCCCGAGGCCGGACGACGACGAGCGCTCACAGCCTGCAGAGCCGCTCTCGATGTGAACTCAGAAGTACGTTGACATTGCGAGGTGACTGCGTAGGACGTCGAGCAAGAACGAGATACCCAAAAGAGAGAGAGAGAGCGAGAGGGGAAAGCGACGAAGGGAGCGAACGACGAGTAGGGAGAAGAGGGGGAGAGTTGCACTGCTTGCGGGCGAGGAATACGTGCACAGCCCGCCGAGAATCGAGATAAGGTAGAGAATAGAGTGATCGTCAAGCGTGTCTGTGCTAGGAGTAGGGAGGAGGAGGGAGGGATGAGGAGGGGGAGATGCTCAGGAGCGGAACGACGACGACGACGAGCCGGCTGCAGGTGTACGAGTTAGCGCAGACCCTTTAGGAGGAGGAGACGCAGAAAGAGAGAGAGAAGAGGACGCACCGGACGAGCCCTGGTCGAACTGGTCGTCGAGCCGAGCGAGCGCTTGGGCCCCCTTGGCCGTCCTCGGCGTCGGCCTCGGGTACGCCCGCTTTGGCGCCGGTCCCGACGGGCCCTTCTTGGTCGTGCCGGCGTTGTGAATCGTCGGGCCCATGAACCCGCTGAAGAGGCCTTTCTTGACGACCTTGGCCGTCGTCTCGGCCGCCTTGTGCGCCGCCGCCGCCGCGCGCTCGGCGCTCACGCGCGTCTCGTTCGACGTGCTCGTGCGGATCGACGACGTGTCGCCCGCGCTGCTGCTCGCCGTACTGCTCGGGCCCGGGCTGAGCGCCGGGGTCTGGTTCGACGCGAACCCGCCGCCGTCGAGCGCGCCGTTGAGCGGGCCGTACGGCCCGGCGTCCGACTCGGGGATCGAGTCGAGCGTGTTGGCGCTCGCGACGCTGCCCTTGCGGCCCATGTCGCTCACGATGCTGCCCTTGCGCCCGCCCGCGCTCCCCGACTCGCTCGCCGAGCTGCCCTTGCGCCCGATCGAGAAGCCCGAACCCATCAGCCCGCCGCCGCCGCTGCTGTCGCTCGAGCCCGAGATGCTCGCCTTGCGCATCGCCTCGGTCGGGCCCGGCCCGAGCCCGAGCCGCATCGCCGCCGTCGAGCGCGCGAGGTCGGCCTCCGCTGCGAGCCGCGCCGCCTCGGCGCGCTGCCGCCGGTCGCGCTCCTCGCCCTCGCGCCAGGCCTCGGCGATGCGTGCCGGCGTAGATGACGAGATGGTCGCCGAGGGCGACGAGAACGTCGGGGACGAGGCGCGGCGGAGCTGCTCGTGCGCGGTAGGAGGAGGAGGGAGTGGCGACGAGGGAGGGATTGGGGACGGCGTCGAGCGCGAGGAGACGGCGCCGAGTGAGCCGTGACGCTGCGGGTAGGACGACGGCACGCGCGTCGAGGCCGAGCTCGAGCCGGCGAGAGGCGAGCCCGAGAGGGGCGAGCCCGAGAGGGGCGAGCCCGAGAGGGGCGAGCCCGAGGTGACGGGGAGCGACAGCTTCGGCGACGCCGTCCTTGACGAGGGCGCGCCGTGTGCGTGTGGGAGGGGAGGAAGGACGACGTGCGGTGCGACAGGTGCCGACGAGGAGGGTGAGACGTAGGACGGCCCGCCGCCGGACGTCGTCACGAGGGACGAAGCCGAGGACGAGCCGACCGACGAGCGGTTGTACGGCAGCGACGACGAGTCGTGGTCGAAGCCCGTGTAGTTCGAGAGGTTCGTCATCGACGAGCCTGCGTGCGGCAAAGGATGAAGGCGGGCGTCAGAGACGTCGTGCTGGCGAGGACGAGGCGGCGCAGTCGAGGATGAAGCGGACGCACCCTGGCTCAGGTCCGACAGCCTCGGCTCGTCCTTGCTCGCCGTCCTCCTCACCTCGACGCTCTGCGCGCTGCCGCGCCGCACGCCGAGCATGACCTGCATCGCGCGGATCTGGAGCGCGACGCTGTCGCCGAGCGCCGCCGCCTCGTACACCTTTGCGGCCGTCTCGGGCTGGAGATTGAGCATCTCGTGCAGGGCCTGGACGACGAGGGCGCGCAGCGAGGGGAGGATCGAGTCGTGCGACTTGGTGAAGGCGAGGAGCGAGGTGAGGACGGGGAGGGAGCGCTGCTGCCGGGTCGAGAGGGCGAGCGTGTTGAAGAACTCGAGGAGCGCCTTGACGTCGCCCGACGCGAGGGGGAGCTCGAGCGAGCTCGACGTGATGGGGAACAGGCGAGAGGGTGCGCGTGCTGGCGGGCCGGGCGACGAGAGCTGCTGGGCGGTCGGCGGCCTGAGCGGGAGGGGCGACGACACGCGCGACATGGCGCCGTCGATCGGCTCCTCGTCGTCGCTCGAGCTGTACGCATCGGCGCTCGTCGACGAGCGCGGCTCGTACTGGTCGGCGGGCGCTCTCGCGCCGTCGACGGCGCGCAGCTCGTCGGCAAGCCACGGCCACCGCGCCTCGAGGAGCTTGCGGCTGCAGCCGAGGCGCTCGCGGTCGGCGCAGATGATCGTGAAGTCGAACAGCTGAGGTTGCGCCATCGTGAGGAGGCTGAGCTGCTGCTGGACGGGCGGGATCGGCTGCGGCGGCGGGATCGAGACGCCGAACCCCTCGAGGTCGACGAAGGCGACCTGCCCGAAGTTGGTCTGCACGAGCGAGGCATCAGAGAGTGCGTTTCGAGAGGTCGTGAGAGGTGAAAGGAGACGCACCTGGCGCGCGTTGTAGTCCTCCATCATGTCCCTGCTCGCGTCGCCGACGACGACGAGCGTGTTCCTCCACCCGACCGCCGGTCCCCAGCTGCCCCTCCCGAGCACCCTGTCAAGCGGGAGCGCGCTCCACTGCAGTGCCGTACCGCTGCCCGGCGCGAGCGGGTCGTGCGCGCCGACGTCGAGCGACCAGACGACGAACTCGGCGCGGTTGACGCCGACGTGCGCGCCCGAGAGGACGAGGTGGCGGCCGCACAGGTAGGCGTTCGGGAAGCGCAGGCCGGGAGGGAGGGTCGGGTCGCCCTCCATGGCGTCCGAGATGGAGATGTAGGCCGGCGTGCGCAGCGAGTCGTGCACGGTCGGGATGAGGTCGAGGTCGCGCCGAGGGCTGCGTGCACAGGGTCTCGCAAGTCAGCAGCGGTTCTCGAAGGGGTCGTCGCGCTTCAGAGAAGAGGGAGAGAGGGAACGCACCTCGCAAAGTTGCTGTTCGAGTAGACCCAGACGGGCTCCTCGCGGTCCTCGGTCGGCTCGAGCGAGTGCGCCGAGTGCACCATGACGGACCCGTCGCCCGCGACCCGCTCCTCCATGGGCGCAACGCCGACGGCGGCGACCGCTGCGACCGAGCGGTACGTGCCGGCCTTGCGCGGGAAGGGCGACTCGGCGACCCACTCCATCTCGTCGAGGTCGAGGACGGCGAGGTCGGGCAGGTAGTTGTTCTCGTAGTCCTGCCCGCCGAGGACGACGAGGCGAGACGATTGGGTCGACGGCTCGTGGCGGAAGCCGGGCGGCGAGGGGCGAGAGGCGACGGTCGTGACGACCGAGAGGTGGGCGTAGCGGGGCGAGGGGCGGCTGACGCCCGAGGCGAGCGACGGCGAGGGGAACGACCAGGTGCGCGTCTCGGTGTCGAACACGACGAGCTCGTCGAGCGTCTCGAGGCGGCCGCCGGGTCCTGCTTGAGGCGACGAGAGGGCCGCCGCCGCGGCGGGGTCGGCGACAAAGGTCTGGCCGCCGAACACGACGAGCTTGTCGCCCCACGCCTGGGCCGAGTGGAAGTAGCGCGGCGCAGGCCCGCGCGACATGGTCGAGCCGGTCGAGGGCGGCCACAGCTGGGTCCACCTCGACGAGCGCAGGTCGAGCGCGTACAGGGCGTTGACCATCTCGCGCGAGTGGACGGGGCGGCCGCCGAAGACGTAGACGGCATCGCCGACGAGCGTGACGGAGGCTCCGACCTGCGAGCGAGCGAGGGCGGGCAAGGAGAGGATCAGCTCGATGGACCGGCAGTGGGCGAGGGGGAGCGTGAGAAGGAGGCGGTGCAGACGAGGTGGGAGAGCGAGACGCACGAGTGGTGGAGGACAGTCGCCCTTGGTCCTCCTCACGGTCGACGTGAGGTCTGCCCAGTCGGCCATGGTCGCTCAACGAGGCGCTCGCGATGGTGAGGGAGGGCGGAGCCAAGAAGGGTCGAGGCGGCTCGGCGGCGCGGGGGGGCGGTCGAGAGGCGGAGGTCGCGTGGTGCGGACGACGGACGACGGACAGGAGGCCGTGCGATGGCGGGCTTGTGCGGCCACGCGCGCCGCAGTTGCCGTGGAGCTGCCGGCTGCGGGACGAGAGGGCGGAGGCGGGCGAGAGAGGCGCGAGGAGGGGAGGGACGAGAGGGCGAGGGAACCGCGGCCGCTTCCTCGCCGGGAGCGCACGGCGGTGCGAGAGAGAGTGCGCGCCTTGCGAGCCTTGTTCGAGCGGCCCTGGATGCGCTGATGAAGGGCGCGAGCGAGGCGCGAGCGGAACGAATCGTTGGAGCCGGGGCCGCCGTCGCGCTCTGGCCTGCGCCGCTTGCTGGCCCGGAACTTGCGGGGAGGAGCGCACTTGCCCTCGAGGGACGTCGGCGACGCAGAGAACTGGCGCAGGGAGAGAGCGCGAGGTCGATGGAGCCCGTGCGCACGCGCAGCGAGAGCGAGAGCAGCTGCTCGTGCGGAAAAGCTCTCGCGAGCGCTGGGCGGGCGGCTCTCGTGCTGCCACGCCTCGTTCGACCCCTTGCTCGTGCAAGGCGCGCTTGACCGCCCGAGCCAGCAGGACCCCTGCGAGCGAGCGGAAAAGGGGCGCGAGAAGGGCGCGCTCGACGGGAAAGGCCAATCGCTGCCGCTCGCCCCGACGCTGCACAACGCTAAAAGTCCGAGCATGCACTCTCTCTCCACAGCTTCGTGATCGAATGGATCTGCGCGCAAGCGGCCTCCGCAGCGAGCTCGCTACCGACCGGCCCCGAGGCAGCGAAGGAGGCAATGGGCGGCTCGCGGCGCGCAAGGGCACTGACAGTTGGTCGAGTTGCAGCGTCGAGAGAGAAAGTACAAGCAGGCCTCCTCCATCAGGGACGTGCCGCACGCGTTCAAGCCGAGGCGGCCGCCTTGGCGAGGTCGGCGAGGGCCTCGCGGCGCTTGAACTTGCCGTCCTCGACGACGCCGGCGTCTGCGAGCACGGCAGGGCGACGTCAGCTTTGGAGACTCTGACGAGCACGTCCAGGGGTGAGAAAGACGCACCGGCGTCGGACGACCACGCGCCGGTCCAGGCGACAAAGGTCGAGTCCTTGTGCTCGCCGGTCGTGACGGGCGAGAGCGTGATGGTCGAGATGACCGACGAGTACGACAGCGCCGGCTCGCTCGTGATGACGCTGCAGACGTTTGTGCGGGCCCTGAGTCAGCCAGAGGCGCGCGAGGTGCAGAGGAGGCAGGGGGAGAGCGACGGACCTGTACGAGATCGAGTGACGGAGGGCTGCGAGCGCGAGGGGCAGCGAAGGGTCAGCTTTTGCGCATCGTTCGAGTAGCTCGAGAGGCGGCACGGGACGCACACGAGTGCTCCTCCTGCTTGATGTGGAGGACGGTGCCGTCCTGCGAGCGAGGAAAGCGAGAGGGGGTCAGCTTCGACCGCTGCGAGCGTCTCTCGTCCGGCACCTGACTGCGCAACGTACGTTGAACTTCCACTCGTAGCTGCAGGGAGGAGTATCGAGGAGTCAGCGAGCAGCGCGCGGGGCGAACCGAGAGGGCCAACGTGGGCTCGATCACGGCGGGCGGCCGATGCTCAAGCGCTCGGACCGACGGCCCACTGGAGCTCGGGTAGCATAGAGAGGAAGGAGACGCACACGTCGGCCTCCTCGCTCACGCCCTTGGGCGCAGCGCCCGACGACGCGAGCTGGCTCCACCACTGGGAGAACTCGCCGAGCTTGATGAGGTGCCAGACTGCGCGCACGGCGGGGGGAGGGTCAGCTTCGTATTGCCGTCAAGAGCGCAGAGAAGAGCGACGCACCCTTGGCGAGCGGAGCCTGGATGACAGCGGACTCGTAGACGGTGTTCGAGGTGGGGACGGCCATGGTTGCTGCGGGGCGGGCAAGGGGAGGGTCGAGAGGGTCAGCTGGCTGTCACCGTGTGAGCCAGAGCTGGCGCAGCTCACCTAGAGCGTGAGGCGGTGGGTGTGGAAGCAGAGAAGACGGAGGACGAGATGACGACCGGCGATGAGATGAAAAGGCGCGAGTCCGGTTTTCTGCAACGCGGCGAAGGCGGTTCTGCTGCGCTCTGTGGCCTCTCGAGTACGTAGCACATCTGTAGAAACGCAGCCACGCTCGTACAGACGCTGCGAGCGAGCGTCAGAAAATCGCCTCGAGCTCCGCATCTTTGCCGTCGCGCGAGCGTCTCCTTGCGCCGTTACGACAGCTGTGTGCCGAGTATCAGAGAGCTGACATCTAGGACGGCGGCAGCAGAAAGAGGCGAAACGGCGAGACCTGGTCGAGGAAGCGCACGAGCCGCCGTTCGCGAGCTCGTCGTGCGCAACTCGACGTCCGTCCGACGGACGACCAGGCTCTTCCCGCTCGTCGCTGCTTTGCTGCTGGGACGCTCTGTTGATTCGGCTGCTTTTGAGCTCGCTCGGAGCGTCGATCGGCCGCAGCGGACGTCGATGCGAGCGCGCAACAACGCGACGCTCGGTCCTCGAGCGGGCGCGCACGACGACCGTGACCTGCGGCTGCGCGAGCGAGGCCTTGGGCGGGCAGGTTGGACTCGCTGTTCGAGCACACAGACGCGCAGGCGAGCGAGACGGAGCGGAATGTGGAGGAGGATTGGCGGCCCCGGAGCTTTGGAGCGAATCGGAGCTCGCAACGCCGCCACGGCCTCTTTGCTGGCGCGCTCGCTCGCCCTCCTCCTCTCTCCCTCCTTCTCTCCCTCACCCGCTCTCCTTCTCGCCTTCTTCTTCGCCTCCAGCCTCGTCTACTTTCACACAACGTGCGTCTCGCTCCTCGCTCTCCCTCCTCGGCGGGCGCGCTCCACTCGCCGAGAGACGCGTCCCAGCCCTCGGCACCCTCGCCCCAAGGCCCCCTCTTCTCGCAGCACACACTGACCCTCTCGTGCCCCTCCTGCGCCCCTCCCGATCCTCTCTCGCCGTCCATCGACACGCTCTCCTCGACCGACCGACTCGCCGCAACGCCTCGACGCCGTCCGCCTCACCTTTTCTCGCCTCCCCGATCCCCCCCTCGCCCTCGGCCAACACGCGTCTCTCTCCCTCCCTCTCACCCTCTCGCTCCACCACTCGACGACGCGCTCCTTCGACTCGCAGATGAAGTTCTCCACCGCCGCCTTCACCGCCTCGGCTCTCGCCCTCGCCAGCCTCGTCACCGGCCAGTCGACGGCCACGATCAACACCCCGACCCAGCTCTTCACCTGCGAGCCGGCTGCCATCAGTGCGTCGACGCGTTCCCTCTCTCCTCGCTGCATGCACCCCATCTCGATCACGCTCAGGGCGCGTGCGGCGTCCGTCGCCGCGGAGTTTCCGGCGCGCGCTCGAGCTCGCGGCTGACGCGCCTCTCCTCCCTCCTCCTCGCGCGCAGCCTGGTCGGGTGGCCAGAGCCCCTACTTCGTCCGGTGCGTCTCCATCTTCTGCTCGAGTTGCGCACGCGCACCGAAGCACTGACGCGTCCTCTCGACCCCGCAGTGTTTACCAGGGCGGCTCGACCACCGACGTGCGCTCCTTCCCTCGCCTCGCCTGCGATCGTCGTCCTCGAACTCGCCGTACTGACGCTTCGACCTCGCGCGCAGCTCATCGAGACCCTCCAGTCGTCGGTCCAGGTCCAGTCGTACACCTGGAACGTCAACGTCGCCGCCGGCACCTCGGTCCGTCCTCCTCGCCCCTCCCCTTGTGCTCGAGGCGGCTCGCTGACCCTGTCCTCCTTACTGCTTGCAGATCACCCTCGGCCTCACCGACAGCACCGGCGCCACCGTCTACTCGGCTGAGGTACGTCGTCCTTGCTCTGCGGGTCTCGCGCCCCCTCGAGAAGACCGTGCTGACCCTCCTCTCCCTCGCGCAGGTCACCGTCACCGAGGGCTCGTCGACCTCGTGCGTCGGCCAGTCGGCTTCGGGCTCGTCGGCTGCCTCGACCGCTGCCTCGTCGGCCGCCACGTGCGTCCTCGTCTCGCCCTGACCCGTCCCTCGACGGGCTCGCGCTCACGCCCCTCCCTCCGGCCCTGCAGCTCCGCCTCGAGCTCCGCCGCTGGCGCCGCCTCGTCGGCCTCGTCGGCTGCTGCCTCGGCGTGCGTCCTCCCCTCCTTGCCGCCGACCGTCGCGCTCGCTCGCCCCTGACTGACCCTCTCCTTGTCCCTCCTCGACAGCACCTCCTCGGCTGCCGGCCGCGCCTCGTCGGCCACCTCGGCTGCCGGCTCCGCCGCCTCGTCGGTCGCCGCCGGTGCCTCGTCGGCCACCTCGGCCGCCGGCGCCGCCGCCACCGGCAACTCGGGCGCGTCGACCCTCGCCCTCTCGGGTTTCGCCGGCGTTGCCGCCCTCGGCGTCGCCATGCTCGCCTAAGCGCTTGCACCCGCACCTTCTCTCTCTCTCTCTCCTCGACCCTCCCTCCAGCACGAACAAGGACACTCTTCATGCCCCTCACGATCCCTGCAACCTCCCTCCCTCCCTCACCGCTTGATGCGGCGTCCCTCTCCTTCACTTGAGACACGCTTCGCTTTGCAGTCTCTCCCTCTCTCTATCTAGCTCCCCACTCCCTCGCCTACACCTTTCGTCTTTTCGCCGAGACACGTCTGTAAAGCCTTTTTGCCCGGCTCTCTCTCCTTCGTCGCGAACAGAGAGCCTCGAGCGAGTGAGAGCGTCTCTCGAGAGCTTTCTGCTGCGTGCGCAATCGGCGCTCGCTCTCGCTCGGCTCGGCTCGTCGCGCAGGCAAGGCAGATCCGGCTCGAGAAGGACGTGTTGCACTCGCTCGGACCTCGTCCCCCTCGCGCGCCCGCCGCTACGTGATGCTCGTCGCGCTCCTCCTCACGCCTGCGTCAGGACGGCGATCGTCGCGATCTACGACCTCGGGGTCGACCTCGCCGTCGGCTGGGCGTGCGGGCCCGAGCACCCCTCGGCCGTGCCGCCCGTGCAGGACGCCTGGTACCGGCTGTTGTCCGCCTCGACCCAGCTAAAGAAGGCCGGGAGCTGCATTTCTTGCAGGCAGATGACGTCGTTGGGTGCGCAGGAAGTGCGCGGGAGGTGGGCCGACGCGATGGAGCTCGACGAGGCGGCGACGGAGGGGGCGGCGGTCGACGTCGGGCGCTGGCTCGCCGGCACGGTGACGAAGCCGCTCGGCGTGGGCGCGGCGGTAGCGCTCGCAGCGGCGGCGGCGGCGGCCCTCGACGAGCTGACGTACGCCGACTGCTTTGCGCGGTTCGCCGAGACGACGGCGTTGCGCATGCTCGACATGCTCGAGCGCCGAGCGGCGTCCGAGGCGACCGACGCGACCGACGCGGCCGAGACGGACGACTCGGACAGGAACGACGAGAGGCGGGCGCGGTTCGCCAAGGCGAGCGAGACGCGGTCGATGGGCTGGCCCGAGGGGAAGGTGGTGACCGGGGCGGCCTGGGCGAGGGAGAGGGTCGCGACGAGGGCGAAGAGGGCGGCGACGATGTGCATTGTGAAGCGAGGGAGGGAGGGTGGTAGGGCTGGAGAGACGACGGCGTCAGGTGCGAGTACGGAAGAGGAGGAGGGAGAAGGAGAGGACGCACCGTTCAGCCCGTTCTTGAGCTCATGCTCGACCTGCACTTGTGCGACGAGTGGGACACGAGCTACAAAGCCGGGTCGCAGAGTGCTGCTTTGTCGAAGCTGAGCCGCACGAGGAGAGAGAAACGGAGCGCCGAAGCAGATCAGGGGGACAAGAGGTGCGCGCTCGTCGGCGCGACCGGCAGCGGGGTTGCCCGTAGAACTCGCGCCGCGCACAAAGGCATCGCTCTTCGAAGCCGCCCTGCGCTAGCTGGAAGCGGCAAGCGCGCGAGTCGCCGGCGGTGCGAGGAGGCAAGAGCTGGGAGGAGGGCGGGCGAGCGAAGGATGGCTCCTCGCGCGGTACAGGTCGAGGCGGGTGTCCATACCGCGGCTGCACCGCCCTTTGTCCCCCTCCATCCAACTGCGGTCGGCCAGGAGCCGTCGGGCGACTTGGAAGCGGCCGAGCTGATGAGGAAGTTGACGAGGAGGGGGAGGCGGTGGCAGCGTTGGGCGGACTGGAAGGCTGATCGAGCGAGTGCAGAGATGCGCTCTGATGGCAAGCGCGAGCAAGCTGTGCCTTCAGAGCAGAGCAGAGCGAGGCTGTTGAAGCGAGAGGTCATGCGAGCGAACGACGTGCCTCTCTCTCGCTCTCAACTCGGCCTCGTCGGCGACGTGCGCACAAGATGAGCGCAGTAGGAGCCAGACCAACACTCGCACCACGCCGCAGCTCGCCCCTGTCCTACTCGTCCCCCTCCACCACCTCCGCACCTCCCTCGACCACCCCGCTCCACCGCAAGGTCACCCGCCTCCTCTCGGCCAACTTCGAGGACGCCGGCACCCGTGCAGCACTCGACACGCTCGGCGAGCTCGAGCGAGCAGAGCGCACCGCCGCCCAGGGCGATGAGCGACCCGCCAAGGCCCAGGTGGGGGTCCAGAGGGGGATCCGCTCGGCCCTCAAGCGCGGCGGCCTGCGCAAGGAGGTCGACGGCAAGATGACAGAGGGCAGCAGGGAGTTTCTCGACGCCTTCTCAGAGGTCAACGATGTGCGTCCCTCCTTCCTTCTTCCTCGCCGCCTGCTGCTGCCTCGTCGTTCACCCGGGCTCTCCTCGAGGCTGACTCGCGCTCTCGTTCCCGCCTCTGCAGAAGCTCAGCATGCTTCAGTCGCACCTCGACGCCATGCACGTCTGCTGCGACGAGGTCCAGACCGAGCTCGACAAGGCCAACCAGGGCACCCGCTACCTCCTCGAGCACGCCGAGGGTCTTCGCCAGCAGCGGTGCGTCCCTCTCTCTCTTCCTCGACCATGCTCCTCGCTGACTCGGAGGTCTCACCCCCCTGCAGCGCAACGACGACCGTCCAGCAGTCGCTCATCCACGTCTTCCTCGCCCGCTTCACCCTCACCGATCCGGAGCTGCGCGCTCTCACCTCGCGCGACGTGCCCGTCGGGCCCGAGCTCTTCGCCGCCATGGACAAAACCGAGCGGATACGCGCCGACTGCAGGGCGCTGCTCAGCGGCGAGGCCGGCGAGGGGACCCAAGCAGGGTGCGTCCCGCTTTCCCTCATCCCCTCCGCCTTCGGCTGGGTCAGGGTCGCTGACGCACCGCTCTTGCGCGCAGGCTCGACATCATGGAGTACACGTCGCAGCACCTCGAGGCGGGCTACGCCAAGCTGCACAAGTGGCTCACGTTCGAGGCGCGCGGCTTCGCCAAGGACGTGCTCGAGGTGTCGGCGACGGTGCGCGAGGCCGTCGCACGGCTCAAGTCCCGACCCGAGCAGCTCTCGTGCGTCCTCGTCCCTCTCTTCCTTCGCACCCGCCTCGCCGGTCCCCGTGCTGACTCTCCCTCGCACGCTCGCAGCGAGGTGCTCTCGATCCTCGGCACGACCCGCTCGACCTCGATCCTCAACCTCTTCCTCGACGCCCTCACCCGCGGCGGGCCCAACGGTCTCCCGCGCCCGATCGAGCTGCACGCGCACGACCCGATCCGGTACATCGGCGACATGCTCGCGTGGCTGCACCAGGCCATGGCCGGCGAGCGCGAGTTCCTCGAGAGCCTGTTTGGCACGAGGGGCGACGACGAGAGCCAGCGGCGCAGGGTCGGCGAGGTGCACGCGCTCAGCCGGCACAAGCGCGTCAGGACGGGCGTCGATGGGATCGTCGGCGGCGTCGTGAGTGACCGGGACCGGGTCAAGAAGCTGCTCGACCGGGACTTGGAAGGATGCGGGAGGCCGCTCAAGGTGCGTCGCCGCTCTCCTCGCGTCCTCGCCGTCCTCGTCGAGAGCGCGAAGCTGATTCAGAGCCACCTCGACGCTCGCAGATCCGGGTCCAGCAGACGATCAAGTCGCAGGAGTCGCCCATCATGGCGTACCAGATCTCGACGCTCATCCACTTCTACAAGGTGACGATGGAGCGCACCGTCGGCGAGGACGCCCTCATGAGCACGGTGCTCGGCGAGATCATGCAGCACGCGTACGAGGTCTTCTTCGAGACGCTCTACGCGCAGGGCAGGAGCTTGCTGCGCTTCATCCAGGCGCGCTCTCTCTTCCTCTACCTCTCCTCCTCCTTCCGGATGAGCAAGACCTGACTCCTGTCGCCTTGCTCGCAGCCTCCCGCCGCCGCCTTGTCCGCCCCGACCCAGCTGCGCGACGTCCTCTCGACCCTGCGCGAGATCATGACCGTCTACGCCTCGTCCCTCCTCGACGCCGAGTCGGCCACGCCCCCGCCCTCGTCTCGCGAGGTCGAGTTCCGGCCCGTGCTCGACGCAGCGCTCGATCCTGCGCTCGACATGTGCGCGCGTATGGCCGAGATGCGCCCGACCGAGTGGGACCGGAGCGTGTTCTGGGTCAACGTCGACGAGGCGGTCCTGAGCGCTCTCGAGCCGTTTGCGTTCGCGCGCGAGAGGAGGGAGGCGGTGCAGCGCGATGAGGCCGAGCACGTCGAGCTCTTGACGACCAAGCATGTGCGTCGTCCCCTCCTCGTCGCCCGCTCTCAACCTGTGCGGCACTAACGCCTCTCTTCTGCGCAACAGTACGGTCACCTCGTCGCCGAGTGCGGCCTCGAGCCGATTCTCGTCGCGCTGCGCACCAAGGGCCAGCCTCTCGTGCGTCCCCTCCCCCTCGAGCTTCCCTCTCCTCCTCGAACAGGCGCTTACCGCCCCCTCGCGTCCTCTCGCGCTCGCAGACCCCTCTCTCGACCCTCCCCGCCGCCTCGGTCCCGTCCCTCCTCGCCTTTCAGCAGACGTTCTCGTCGTTCCTGTCGACGCTCGACCCGCTCACCTCGCCGCGGCTGTCGCTCCTCCCGCCGCACCTCGCGACGGCGATCCACGCCGAGGCGCTCGCGCGCGTGAGCAAGGCGTACGCCGAGCTGTGGGACGCCGTCATGGACCCGGAGGAGGGCTACCAGGGAAGGGAGACGCTGCTCAGGAGGAGGAAGGAGGAGGTCGAGATGCTCTTGGTCGTGCGGTAGACGGGCTCGGCTTGGTGTCTGTGCAACCCTCACTGTGTTGTCGAGCTCTCTTGCAGTCTGTTTGCAAGCGTCGCGCCGAGAGCAAAGGCGAAACCTTGCGAGCGAGGCGCTGCTCGCGAACGCGTCCGCGGCGCGAGCCTCGTCTCGCCCACCCACCTCGCCGACTCGCCACAGAGCCGGCTCAAGCAGCTCTACGCCGACTCGTACACCTACAAGACACGCCCTGCACCCGCCCGCGACCCGCCCACAGCCTCACCCACCTCCCTCCGCTCTTCATCGCCTCGCTCTCGAGCCGACCTCCGCCCACCTCGACACGATGACCGTCCAGGCCCGCACCAACCCCGAGGAGGACCAGTACCTCGACCTCGTCCGCTCCGTCATCGAGCGCGGCGAGCGCAGGGCCGACCGCACCGGCACCGGCACCCTCAGCCTCTTCGCCCCGCCTCAGCTCCGCTTCTCCCTCTCCAAGCCCTCGACCACGACCCAGGACGGCACCGCCGCCGACCCCGAGCTCGTCCTCCCCCTCTTGACGACCAAGCGTGTCTTCTCGCGCGGCATCATCGAGGAGCTCATCTGGTTCGTCAACGGCTCGACCGACTCGAAGGTGCTCGCCAAGAAGGGCGTCAAGATCTGGGACGGCAACGGCAGCCGAGAGTTCCTCGACTCGCGAGGGCTCGGTCACCGCGAGGAGGGCGACCTAGGGCCTGTGTACGGGTGCGTCGACCGCTCTCTCGCCTCGTCCCGCTCGTTCCCGCCGTCGGCCAGCCGAGCTGACTCGAGCTGCACGACACCGTACGCAGCTTCCAGTGGCGGCACTTTGGCGCCGAGTACAAGACGTGCAACGACGACTACACGGGCCAGGGCGTCGACCAGCTCGCCGAGGTGATCGACAAGATCAAGAATAACCCGACCGACCGCCGCATCATCCTCAGCGCCTGGAACCCAGCAGGTGCGTCCTCTTCGAGCTCTTCGGCTGTACCTCCGGAGCGAGCGAGAGCTGACGTGCACCCACGCACCGCGCAGACCTCGCCAAGATGGCGCTCCCGCCCTGTCACATGTTCTGCCAGTTCTACGTCAACCTCCCTCCTCCCTCGTCCCCTCCCTCGACCAAGCCTCGCCTCTCGTGCCTCATGTACCAGCGCTCGGCCGACCTCGGCCTCGGCGTCCCCTTCAACATCGCCTCGTACGCCCTCCTCACCCACATGATCGCCCTCGTGACCGACACGGTCCCGCACGAGTTCATCCTGCAGCTCGGCGACGCCCACGTCTACCTCGACCACGTCGAGCCGCTCGAGAAGCAGCTCGCGCGCACGCCGTTCGCGTTCCCCGGGTTCAGCTGGGCGAGGAGCAAGGACACCGTCGGCGGCATCGACGGGTTCGAGCTCGCCGACTTTGTCATCGACCCGAGCTACAAGGACAACAGCCACGGCACGATCGCGATGAAGATGAGCGTGTGAGGACGAGCGAGGGCTGGACGACGGGAGTGTGCGGCGACTAGGTGCGTGCGCTCCCCCTTCCTTCTCGCACTCCTCGCCGCGGCCGACCTTGCCCGAGAGCAGCAGGCTGACTCGCTCTCTCTCCAACGTCGCGCAGAGTATCTGTATCTTCTTATGCAATACGGCGTGCAGCTCTTACAGCGAGGGCGGGGGCGATCGTGCCGGTGCGAGCGAGTTGGCCTGAGCGGCTGCGCGAGTTCCTCTTCTCGTCGATCTAGTCGGTCTCGAGACGAGCTTCCTGGACCGTATCGCTGTGCTGGAACGCTGTATCTACACTGCGCTTCGAGTTCGTCGAGAGCTGTGCCTCTCGCCCACCTTATCGACGTTGCCGAGGTGCGCTCGCTCTCGACCTCGTCCTCCTCACGCTTCTTCCTCGGCACCTCGCCTTTCTTGTCCTCTTGGGCCGCCATGTCGACTAGCAGCCTCCACCCTCCTTGGCCCACCGCCTACTGCGGCGACTGCCTGTCGGCATTCCTCGCCGGCGTCCTCCTCGGCCTCGTCGCCTCGACCGCCCACCTGCGGGCGTCGCAGGACTTGCCGGGCTCGCCAGCGGCTCGGGCGCCGTCCATGGTCCACCCGACGACGCCGACCAAGCCTCTACGGGCGCGCTCGCCGTTCGCGACGCCGAGCACTCCTTCAACCTCACCCTCCTCGCTCGGCTCACCGATCCGCCTCGCCGCACCGCCCGAGCCGCACCCGCACCCCGAGCAGCAATACCTCGACCTCGCTCGCGACATCCTCGACAACGGCCAGCCCCGCGCATCGCCGAAAGGCGTCGGCGCCCTCGCTCTCTTTGCCCCTCCTCCCCTCCGCTTCGCCCTCTCACGCCTCGCCGACCCGTCCGACCCGAGCTCGCCCCTCGAAAGCGTCGTGCCGCTCCTCACGACCAAGCACGTCGACTTTCGGGCCATCGTCGAGGAGCTCATCTGGATGCTGCGGGGCAAGACGGACGCGCACGCGCTCACGAGCAAGATCTGGAACGGCAACTCGTCGCGCGTCTACCTCGATAGCCACGGGCTCAGCGAGTACGTCGACGGCGACACCGGTCCCGGGTACGGCTTCCAGTGGCGGCACGCCGGCGCCGCGTACCGCGGCAAGGACGAGGCGTACGAGGGCGAGGGCGTCGACCAGGTCGCACACCTCGTTGAGTCGATCAAGCACGACGCCGAGAAGCGCAAGCACATCCTCTGCGCATGGAACGCTGCAGGTGCGTCCCTCCCTCCTCTTCGAGGCTGAGGCCGTACGGCGCGAGCTGATGCCTCGAGCGCTTGCGCACAGACCTCGACCAAATGGCGCTCGCTCCCTGCCCTTGCCTCGTCCAGTTCTACGTCCACTCGGCTTCTCCTTCGACCTCCTCGACCTCGTCGACGACGACCGCAGAGCCACCGCCTCGGCTCTCCTGCACGGTCTACCAGCGCTCGGCCGACATCGCGCTCGGCGTGCCGTTCGACCTCGCAGCGTATGCCCTCCTCGCGCACGTCGTCGCCCGCCTCACGGACACCGTCGCCGCCGAGCTCACCTTCATGTTCGGCGACGCGCACGTCTACTATGACCACGTCGACGGCCTGCGGCGGCAGCTTGAGCGCGCGCCGAGCGGTAAAGGGTTCCCGATCGTCTCGCTCTCGAGGACGAGGGAGGAGCTCGAGGCTCGAGGAGGGGTCGACGGGCTCGAGGAGAGCGACTTTGAGCTGCGAGGGTACCAGCCGGCGGGCAAGATCAAGTTCAAGCTGCACCCGTAGCGAGGCGGCGCAGTTTGAGAAGGTCGGCGGCGCGGCTTGCTTTATCGTCCTTCCGAGCTCTCCTAGGGGCAGTCTTGAGCGCGAGAGCAGAGAGGAAAGCCGCTCTCGCTCGCTCGAGGCTCTCATCGTTGCCGCTCTTGCTCTCGAGGAAGAAGTGCTCGCCGAGAGGGCAAATCAAACACGGCTGTGTTTCGAGACAGGGCGGGCATGGTGGTACGGCAAAGGCTAGTGACACACCGAGTAGGGTCCATGCGAGGGAACAGACAGATAGGCGCGCGAGGAGGGAGAGCGAGAATGCGAAGGAGGGGAGGGAGGGAGGGGAGCGACGATCGAGGGTCCGTGCGGCGCTCAGACCTGCGGGCCGGCGGCGACGACTTCGGGCGCGCACTCGTTGGCGTAGCGCTCGAAGGCCTTGGTGAACATGCCCTGTGTGCGTGCGACAGGATGAGTTAGTGAGGCTCGGCAGGAGGCGGGAGGCGATGAGCGAGGACGTACAGCGAGCGTCTCGGTCGAGCTCTTGTACGCCGACTTGTCGGACCAGGCCTGCTCCGGGTCGAGGAGCTCCCTGCAGTGGTCAAGGAGGGAGAAGGGTCAGCGAGGCTGTCCTACCCGAAATAGCTGCGACGAGAGCCGACGAGAGCCGGTTGACCCGGACTCGCCGTTCGTCCGGCTCGAAGAGGAGGACGAGACGCACGAAGGGATGCCCTCGATCGCGGTGGGGATCGAGAGGTTGAAGACGGGCTTGGTCTTGAACTCGGCCTTGGCGAGCGAGCCGTCGTGGATGGCGTCGATGATCTTGCGCGTGTACTTGAGCGGGCAGCGCTTGCCGCCCTTGCCGAACGCGCCGCCGACCCATCCCGTGTTGACGAGCCAGCACTTGGTGTTCTGCTCCGCCATCTTCTTGCCGAGCATCGAGGCGTAGCGCGAAGGGTGGAGGACGATGAAGGGCGCGCCGAAGCAGGTCCTGCGGGCGCGGCGAGGAGGTTCAGTGCGCCGCTCGCGGAGACATGCACGCTCGAAGCCCAAGAGTACGAGGGAGAGACGACGCACGAGAAGGTCGGAGTAGGCTCGGCGATGCCGTCCTCGGTACCGGGCGTCTTCGAGGTGTAGCCCGACAGGAACCAGTACTGCGCCTGGTTGGCGTCGAGGAGCGAGACGGGCGGAAGGACGCCGCTCGCGTCGCACGTAAGATAGATGACGTTCTTCCTGCGAGCGAGAAGTGAGAAGGAGGAGGCGAAGAGTCAGAGAGAGGATCAGGACGAGGAGGGACGGCGAGGACGACGTACGGCTGCGCCGACGACATGCAGGGGATCATGGCGTTGTCGATGTACTGCGAGCGTGCGTGAGTGAGTCAGCGAGAGTGCTCGAGAGGCAGGAGGAGGAGCAGGAGGAGAAGGAAGAAGGCGCACCTCGATCGGGTAGGCGCAGCGCGTGTTCTCGGTGATGCCCGTGTCCTCGTAGTTGGGCTCGCGCGTCTGGTAGTCGTACGTGACGTTCTCGAGGATCGAGCCGAAGCGGATGGCGCTGAAGATTGCCGGCTCCTTCTCGGCGTCGAGGCCGACGCACTTGGCGTAGCTGCGGGCGGGGCGAAACGGCGACGAGGTCAGCTTGTGCGCGACGACGACGGCGACGACGACGTGGAGAGAGTGGGACGCACCAGCCACCCTCAATGTTGAAGACGCCCGAGTCGGACCAGACGTGCTCGTCGTCGCCGATGAGGGCGCGCGAAGGGTCGGCCGACAGCGTCGTCTTGCCCGTGCCCGACAGGCCGAAGAAGAGCGACACGTCGCCGTCCGGGCCCTGGTTCGCCGACGAGTGGAGCGACAGGTTGCCGAACTTGACGGGCTGGAGGTAGTGCATGACCGAGAAGATGCCCTTCTTCATCTCGCCCGCGTACTCTGTGCCGAGGATGACCATCTCGCGGCGCTTGAAGTTGACCTCGACCGACGTCTGCGACGTCATGCCCGCCGTGAAGCGGTTGGCCGGGAACTGGCCGGCGTTGTAGATCGTGAAGTCGGGCGTGCCGAAGTCCTCGAGCTCCTTGGGCGTCGGGCGGATGAGCATGTTGTGCATGAACAGGGCGTGGTAGGCGCGCGACGCGATGACGCGGACCTTGATGCGGTACTTGGGGTCCCACTGCGAGCGTGCGTGAGGGGCCGAGTCAGCGTCGGCAGCTCGAGAGAAGAGGACGAGGGAGAGGACGAGGAGGGAGAGGAGGACGCACGCCGGCAAAGCCGTCAAAGACGTAGACGTTGTCGCGCGTGTTGAGGTAGTCGATGGCGCGCTCGCGGTTGATCTCGAACGTGTGCTCGTCCATCTGGATGTTGATCGCGCCCCACCAGACGTCGTCCTTGCTCGTCTCCTCGTAGACGATGCGCTTGTCCTTGGGCGAGCGGCCCGTCTTCTTGCCCGAGAAGTTGATGAGCGCGCCCGAGGCGGCAATGACGGCGCCCTCGTACTTGATGGCGTCCTCGTACAGCTGGGCGACGGGCGCGTTGCGCTTGAGGTGGATCTTGTCCATGTCGAAGCCGGCCTCGGAGAACATGGTCAGGTCCTTGCCGAGGAGGCCGTAGGTGGGCTGCTGCGACCTGCAGGATCGAGTGCGAGGGTCAGCTTCGTGCTATCGTGCCCATGCGGCGAGTTGTGGTCGTGCCGGTCGGCCGGCGGAGGAAGCGCCTCCCCACATCCCGCCGCCGGCCCTCGCCCTCGCCGCTGGACGGTGCAGGACAGGGGGAGCAAGTGCTGAAGAGGTCGAGCGATGCCAGACAGGCGGCGCACACTGCGCGGCGAGCCTCCACCGGCCCAGGAGAGCGGAGGGGAAGGCGACCCGGCAACCTCGCCGACCCGCGGTCGGCTCATTCCTCGACAACTGCTCGTCCCGGGGGGATGCCGCCAGGCTCTCCGAGCTCCTTGAGAGCCAGAGAGTAGGGGGAGGTGCACGACCGAAGAAAGGAGGGCGAAGGGGAGCTGGACGCGAGTCGGGCGACTGGGCGACGAGGCTGGAAGGGAGAGAGAGAGACGTACGGGTCGACGGTCGGCTCCTCGCCGTGACGATCGGGCGTGGCGGTGCGGTGAGGCATGGCGTAGGTCGGTCTCGAGGCGGGTGTGAGAGGAGGAGGAGGCTGCGAGGGCGGGTCGAAGGTGAGGCGGAGTAGGGTCAGCGGCAGCTCGCGCGAGCTCGTAGGGCGTGCCAGGGATGGAGAGGGTGCTCACACGGTTTATGTGCTGGCAGTGAGCGAGCTTGAAGCAAGGCAAAGAGTGATGGAGAGGAGAGAGAGCTGGGAGACGCGAGGCCGGAGCAAGTCGTCGTCGGCCAGCTCGCCGGAGGAGGTCGGGCGCAAACGCAACTCGCACGCGTGACCCGGTCGAGCGCATACACTCGAGCTCGCCTTGCAGTCATCTACGCACCGCTCGAGGGGCTGCAAGAGGGCGTCTGCGCTGCTCTGTGTGCACTGCACGCGCATCTCCCCACTTGGTTGCCGCAGCCCGAGAGCAAGGTGCGGAGCGGCAAGGTCCAATCGATCTGGCCGCATCTTATCTCCACGGAAACCGCGTTGTTTCGCAGCTCCAACCGCGGCAGCTGCAAGCGAATCCGCGTCGCCCCGAACCCTCCGACCGACGACGGCGCTGGCTCGCTCTCGCCTCTCGACCTTGTCGAGCTAGTGTGCGCCAGGCGCAGGAGCACATGCGCAAGCAGCAGAGAGTGCGCAGGAAGCGGCCGACCGCGGCGCGACCGCGGCCCGCTGCAGCTTCCTCTTCGCCCGTGCGCTCGCCTCTCCTCGCCACGGCACACCCAGTACGAGCTGCGCGGGCTATGGAGCGTGCTCTAGATATGTATCAGCAGGGGTCGTGCGGGCCAGAACAGCTCCAGCGCGAGCGTGCGCCTCGCTCCTTCATCAGCTCGCCTCCTCCCTCTCCTCGCTCCGCCTCTCGCTTCTACCGCGTCTCGCGACAAGCCGATCCGATGCGATCAGGAGACGTTTGTATGCACTCGAGCTCGTCTCCTGACCCCGCATCGAGCTCGCCGTCCACGAGGAGCGAGCGACGGACGAGGCTCGGTGTCGGCGAGCGTGCGAGTTTGCTCGTCGCTCCTCTTAGCCAGAGTCCTGCACCCGACCGTCCAGCACACAGCGACAGCTCGTCGCGCCAGCCTCGCCCTCCTCACCTCGTCCCTCGCCCGCCGCCTCCTCCTCTCCTCGACCCCTCCTCGCCCTCGCCCTCGCCCTCGCCCACGTTCGCCTCGGCGTCGACACGACACTCAACTTCTCGCCGTCCATCACACTCGCTCTCGCCCACTCGAGCACCCGGCCATGGCCGCCGCGACCCTGATGCCGCTCCTCGCCCAGTCGTTCGTCGACCAGGCGTCGCAGACCTCGTTCGACATGGTCCGCTCGTCGCCGGGCGCACGCGTCGCACCCTCGACCCCCTCGCCCTCTCGCCCGGCGCGCTCGCCCAAGCGGGTCACGCCCTCGCCGCGCTCGAGGCGGCTCGGCATCAAGGACAGCCCGCGCGACCAGGACGGCCGCCCGGTCGAGGACATCAAGTCGTGGAGCGACCAGACGCTCGCCGAGCGCTACCAGGTGCGTCCCTGCTTCGCTACAGGTGCGAGGAGACGGAGGAAGCGGTACTCGAGCTGCGAGCTGACTTTGTCCTTTGAGCGCGCGCAGTTCGTCGAGGAGGTGCGTGCCGACCCCCTCTCCTCGCTCTTCCCCGCACCGGCGACGCCAAGTGCTGATCTACCCTCTCTGTTCGCGCGCAGGTCGGCTACGGCAACTGGGGCTCGGTCTGGCAGGTCCGCCCCAAGCTCGATGGGCCCGACGCGCCGCCGCAGAGCGTCAAGCTCGTCCACCGCAGCCGCAACCCGACGTCCTCGGCTCGAGTCAGGGCGCTCTGGACCGAGTTCAAGTACGTCCCGCTCTCGCTCGGGACGAGCGGCGACGACGACGACGACGAGCGACGCAGTGACTGACGCTCGCGCCCCCACAGGTGCATCCGCGCGCTGCGCAACTCGCCGCACCCGAACCTCATCGCCTTCCACTCGTTCATCGTCACGCCGTCGTATGGCCTCGTCGTCATGGACTTCCACCCGCAGCTGATGCCGGTGGCACTGCCCGAGTCGCGCGCCAAGGGCTACTTCCGCCAGCTCCTGTCGGCCGTCGAGCACTTGCACGCGCACGGCATCACGCACAACGACATCAAGCCGAGCAACATCCTCCTCAGCCACAAGGACCTCGCGCTCGGGCGGCCGATCCTCATCGACTTCGGCTTCTCGCAGCAGTACAGCCTGAGCGCGCCCGACCGCTTCTTGTCAAGCCTCAGCTGGGGGACACCTGGTGCGTCGACCTCTCTCTTCCTCGCCCCTGTACTCGCTCACGAAGACTGACGAGCTGCTGCTCCTCGTTTTGCAGAGTACCTGAGCCCCGAGCGCGCCAAGGGGCTCGTGCACGACGAGCGCCTCTCCGACATCTTCGCGCTCGGCGTGCGTCTCGCTCTCTCCTCGTCGGTCTCCCAGGGCTCGCAGACTGACTCGCTTGAATGCAGGTCACGATCTACGAGGTCGTCGTCGGCAGGACGGTGCGTCCATCCCTTCTTCCACGAGCTCGAGCCGATCCTGACCAACTCGCTCTCGCCCGCAGCCGTTCGAGAAGTCTGAGGACGAGACGTTCCTCAACCGCGAGCAGCTCGAGGTCTACTGTGCGTCGACTTCTGCAGCTTCAGCTTATGATGTGTGCGCGCCACAGGACTGACCCAGAGACGTCTTCGCCGCGCAGACCACCGCACGACGACGGGCAAGTTCTTCGGCGACTACCTCATCTCGACCGAGCTCGAGGCCCTCATCCACCTCATGACCGACCCGTCGGTCCACCTGCGCATGCAGAGCTGCGCGACGGCGCTCCGGCACCGCTTCTTCGAGCAGTCGCCGCCCTCTTCCTCGGCTCGTCACGCGCCCGGCACGCCGTCGAGCTACAGCACCCCGAGCCGGTCCAAGGGCGGCAACAAGGCGGTCCAGACGCCCACGTCGACCATCTCGGGCGCCAAGCAGAAGGTCACGCACGCCTCGCCTCGTCAGACGCCCAAGAAGGCCGCCTTCGCCATCTTCCAGGACGCCGACCCCGCTCCAAGCCCGGCACCCTCCACTCGCTCGACGTCGTCGTTCGAGCCTCGTCCTCTCGCGCTCGCAGATCGCGCGAGCACCAACCTCACGCCCGCGCCCGCGACGCCCATCCTCAAGAAGCCCGTCGCGCCGCCCGTCCCCGCCTCGGCGGTCGTCGCCTCGCCGCGCCCGACCGTCAAGTCGCCGCCGGCGCCGTCGCGCATCCCAGTCCGTAGGGCCGACGTCGCGTCGCCCGTCGCGCCGGCGAGCGCCAAGCGCTTCGTCTCGGGCCCGCTCACGAGCCCGATCCGGACGGCGACGAGCGTACGGCCGCGCGTCGTCTCGCAGCCGCTCCTCTCGAGCATCAGGCAGCCGCTCGACGTCGATGTCGTGAGCCCGTCGGCCGCTGCCGCCGCCGTCGCTGTCGCGGCGCCGACGAGGTCGGGCTCGCTCAAGATGGTCAAGCGCAAGCCGGCGCCGACCTTCTCCGAGCCCGAGTGCATCCCGGCCTCGTCGTCCAAGAGCTCGAGGACGTTCGTCGACGAGCAGGCCGAGGAGGAGCAGGTGGTGCCCGTCGTCGAGCCCCTCGTCGTCGCCGAGGCGTCGAGCAGTCCTCCAACGTCTCCCTGTGCGTCCAGTCCAGCTTCGCTCTCGGTCTCCTTCTTTGCTCACACGTCCCCCTCGTGCATCGCAGTTCTGCGCAACGAGGACGACACGACGTTCACGACCCGCTCGTACACGATCGAGATCGGCAAGACGGACGGGCGCTGTGCGTGACCTCTCCCTCTCCTGCGCTCCATGTCGGCTCAGCCTGACGTCCTCTCGGCGTGCGCGCAGCATCACCCTTCTTGAAGGGCGACCTTCCTCGTCTCGGCAAGTCGTCCAAGGCGCTCTCGTCGAGTGCGTCCCGCCTCGCTCTCCTCGACTCGCCCGACCGGTGCTGACGGACGCTCCCTCACAGCCCTGCGCAAGCTCTCGGTCAAGCACGTCAAGAAGGCATCGTCGTCGATGTCGTTCGCGACGCTCAAGCAGTCGCTCGGCGGGCGCCCCCGGTCGTCGACGGGCGAGTCGACCTTCGAGCTCGTCGAGGC
>Ga0308169_10000719_pt1 | contig 43986 bp, 49 predicted proteins | sample PhyBR1_2_FD_202139 | JGI IMG/M metagenome (GOLD analysis project Ga0308169, IMG submission 202139) | Phyllosphere microbial communities from UC Gill Tract Community Farm, Albany, California, United States - DLSLSB.R1 | ecosystem: Host-associated > Plants > Phyllosphere > Unclassified | place... | reverse complement strand
CGATAACGACGATACGAAAGACTCACATCGAACTCGAGGAGGAACAGGGCGAATAGAGGTGCTGGAATTGCTAGCGTAGGTGAGAAAACGATTCCGAGATTTCGAAGAGTCATCTTGCTCGTGTCTGCATTCTGTGCGATGACGCACAAGTGGGCGAAGCTGATGATGATGTTGAGCGTTAGCTATGATTCAATACGTTCGGAAGATAGAAGGAGCTGACAAGAAGCGGAACAAGGTGTATTCTTCGATCGGGAGTCGAGCGACGAGTTTCCCGAGAGCGTTGACACGATCTTTCCGAGCTCGGAGATCTACCGTTGACAAGCGAAAGTCAGTATACAATCCCATTGATACAGAGAGAGATGTAAACTCGCCTATCACCCGCAAGAATTCGGTGTGCAGTTCCCTCGTCAAAAGGTGAACAGGCAATTCTCGAAGGTATTGCTTGAGCAGACCTGTCGACGAAAGTTCGTCAGTTTCGTCTATCGTGACCTCCACAGATGACAGCTTACCGGCGATAGCGTGAGGATCGTAGTACTCGTTACTTTGAACCAAGTTGACATCTCCTTCGGCATTGAATCGATCCTTGAGGATTCGTATCACGTTGGCAGATCCAGACAATCGGAAGATTCCTTCTTCGTGTTCAGCGTTCTATGTTCAAGCTGTACATGAGTAGGATTCCGAATTTTGAAGTGCAAGAAACGAAAACGCACCTTGGCTTCGAGGTATTCGACACATCGATAGACGACGGCGGGAAGTTCTAGTCCAGGTCGGATACGAGAGATCGCGACAGCTTCTTTCAGTGGAACACCGAAAACTGGTCGAGAAGGAGCCGGAGCTGGAGAGAGTGAGTTTTTGTCGTTCGATCCTATTCGTTCATGCTTGTCAGCTCAAGTCAATGAGACTGGATCAAGTAGACGCGTACCTCTACCTGAGAAGTTCCAGAAGCTCGACTTGGTCTTCTTCTGTCTTTCAGCCTTTTTGAACTCGTATCCACTCGGTAAAGGAACAGCGTTCATGGGACCTGATACATCACTCGCCGAGTACTTTGAAGTAGCTGAAGAATGCGGTAGATCGACTGTTCGTCGACCATCGGGAGATACAGGTCGATCAGGAGGAGCGTTTGTGCGGCGAGAAGATGGAGGCTGGAGTTTCGAAGAAGGGGTAGAGACGACTCCGGAAGTGATAGCTTGATCCGAGTTGTTTGACTTCTTCGACGGTAAGCCTTGTGATGTAGACTCGATTGGACCTCCATTGCGAGCGACCGAATCGAGATTGGCAGGGAGAGAAACGGAGGGAGGGAAGTCGCTACCTCCTAGTCGAGCGGAGAGACCTCGAGGATCTTGCTCGGGTAGCATCGAAGAGGGTACAGGACCGGATCCAGATCGACGTCGATCTCGATTTGAAAGGGAAGAAGGGTCAGAATCGGAGGTGGCGATGACAGTCGGCGGAGGAAGGGCTGAATTTTGACTTTGAGGAGTAGATACGTTGTTCGATAGTGTTCGTTCCCGTTCTGCTACTCCTCTCATCGCTCCCTGCTGTTGATGAGTGTGACCATTCGCCCCTCTCCCTTGAACAGTCGTCAATGCGTTGACCCATTTGTCCCTCATCTCGTCACTCTCAGCGCAAAGAATATGATCCTCCTCCTTCTCCTTTTCGTTTTGTGTCCGAATGAGGAATGCGTGGAGGTACGCATCCTCTCCAATCGTTCCATCCGCTGCCGCTCGAGAAGAAGACTGTCGACCTATCGCAGCGCCCTGTAGAGGAATCTCGCCGATCTTCGGACCGTTCGGAGTCTCGAAGTAAGAGAGGCAAGAGCCTGGAGTGAGAACGTAATAACGTGTCTGCCATCCCTTCCTCGACATTGCTGTCAGCTTCGTTTGTCATCAAATGGAGCAATACGGGAGAGCTCACCTGCCAACCACCGAAATTTCTCCCTCGTTTCGTCAAGAACCCTTCCATTGCGCCGCCTGATAATGACGAGGAAGACGGTTCGGTAGCGACACCAGTGTTGAGGAAGTCACAGATCGAAGAGCGATCTCGCAGTGGTAGAGAAACGAGTGTCTGAAGGTATCGCTCGAGAACAGCCTAAAAGTAGGAACGATGCGCGTGAGCGTTTGTCTTTTCTCCTGTCGAGCGTGAAATGGTGCTCACCTTTCTTTGATCACTCTTGTGTGGCGCATGATCCTTGAACAAACTCTTATCCGGTAATTGACCCATCCCACTTCTCTCCTGACGATTCGCTTTCGCTTTCACCGCTGCATCCAACGCTAGGAAGTCCGAGTAAGTCTTTTCGACCTTCCAGCTCGCCATTCCTCCCATATCATCCGGATTCGAAGGAGAAGGAGGAAGGTGAAGTTGGATCTCGATCAAGAACGAAATGATCTCCTTGTTGCGATCATTCACTTTGATGAAACTGGCGGTGACTCGTAATCGAGTGAAAGGAAGGTAGGAAGGGTTGAGAATCGGTCGACTTGCTAATGAAGGGATGGAGGTCGAAGGAGAAGCGAGTGGAGGGGTGGAAGTCGAACTGTAAGTGGGAATGGATTGTGCGAGTGTTCTCCGAGGGGTAGAGGAAGAAGAAGTGTCGCTGTCTTGAGCGAGGTGATGTTGTCTCCGAGCTGTCGGAGGTACACCATCGAGAGGTCCTTGTCGTCGATCTCGTGGTTGAGGGGAATCGCTGAGGGTTGCGAGAGAGTAGGAAGAGGAAGTCGAAGGTAGAGGATTTGTCGAAGCTGACCGACTCGTGAACCCTCGTTCGTCGAAAGCGCTCGCCAAGGAGGAAGATCCGGATTGATTCGAAAAGGTGCGATCTCGAATTCTAGCATTCACCTGTTCTTGACTCGAACTCGGTAGCTGAAGTTGGTGTTGCAAAGCATCGGATGAGGAGGTTTCTCGTTCTCGACTATGATCGCGAGGCGAGGTGCTGTTTTCGGTGATTTCGTGAAGGAGGGGGGAAACGGGTGTGATTGTTGGAAGGAAACGGCTGTAGCGACAAAGATACGGCGTGAGCTCAAAGAAACAGACTGCAGTCTCTGCGAGACACTAACCTTCGCTCATTCAGTGCCATTGAAGGCATACTCGCCGAACTCGGTAGCCTTGGACTGGATTCTCGAGAATCTGATCGACTTCCCGATGGTGGTGTCCGAGGCAATCCATTCGATAAGTCTGATCTGATCCCTTCTGTGTTCCCGTCGAGCGGAGGCGCATTCGGAGATCGACCGAGATCCAACGAACTCGCTTTCCGCAAGTTCGACGCACCGATAGAGTCAGCCTGTCGGGGAGAACCAGTCGGAGGTGGAGTCGCGGCTTTCGATCGAAGTTGAGAGCTCGATTGTGCGTAGGCGGAGGAGAATCGAGGGTCTACGCCGTTCGTGTCGAGTCGAGGAGAAGAAGGGAAAGAAGGAAGTGGTGGTGCGAGGTCGTAACGTCCCGTCGATTCTCCGGAACTTCCACCGCTCGCTTTCCTCAATGACTGCGAACTCGACTTCTCCGGTAACGCTCCAATCCCTAATCCACGGGCATTCTCCCTCCCTGAAGAACCTTGCGATTGATTCCCTTCTGAATTCTGCCGTTGAGCTGCCGGTCTCGGACTCGTCACTTTCAGACTCCTCCATAGCTGCTGATTCTCCACCGCTGCACGCTGTGATTCCCGTTGCGCTACTTCTTTCTCCTGCCGCAATACTGCATAATCGTGAAGAAGTCGATTGTGTCGAGAGACGAGAGCGGCGAGAGCTCGATTCGGATCGTTCGAATGGTCGGAAAGGAGGTCGTTCAAGTTGATCGGAGAGAGGTCTAGCCCGAGATTAGGTGAAGACATGGAGGAAAGGGAGGTCTGCCCATGTTTGCGAAACGAAATCAGCTACGATTCAGTAGTGTGAGTGTAGTCCACTTACATCACGATATCTCGAATTTGACTACCTTGCTCTCCTGTTTCCGAGGTCACGCTTTGAGTGAGTGTGATTGATGTATGTGACCTGTCGACGAGAGATGATTCAAACAAGGTTAGTGACAGCTCGTCTTCGGTTCTCTGTCGTCCTAGTACTTCCACAGCTCGGTAGAGTGACTAAAGCGGTTCAGCAGCAGTTCTACGGAGTGTCGTTTCGAGATGGAAGTCCGAAGGGTAAATCAAAGAGGGGTCCCTCCCTCCCTCACAACCTCGAAGTACGAGGGAACCGGACTCACACAGTAGATTTGAGGTTCTAATTGAACTGTACAGAGCGCGTTGAGACCTTGGTGTTGCGTTGTAGTCAAGATTGATTGATTGTGGGAAAGGGTTTGATCGCAAAGATGGGGAAACGAGCCACAGTCGAAAGGCAACTCGAGAGAGAGGGTCGGAGGGAGTTGATAGACTATATACGGTAGAGTGGGTCGAGGAGAGTGCCTTATGAAGGATAACGAGCGAGTAAGGGAACTTTCTCCCACAAAATTCCGAGTTCCGCTTCTTTCTCTCCTACTTGTCACCCGATCTCACCAATGGCTTCACAAGTCGAACAGGAGCTACCTACACTACAACGGAGAACTCCCACTCCTCCGCTTGATCACTCTCTCACCCAGACAACTCGCTCAACTTCAACTTCAACTTCACAAGAGACAGAGACCCCTCAACTTGAACCTAGAGTCACCTGGGGTAAACATCCACTCTTTGCAGACAAGGTCAGAGGTTTGCGCTTGAGAGCGATTCGATGTGAGTAACCCTTTCCCTCGCAATTTCGCACCGGAATTGCCTTTTGACTCTTTAAACCTCTCTAGTCACCTCGTCTTGGTTCTCCGTCGTCATGTAAGTCATTCCTGTCGATTCTGACGTCGATAGGATCTCTTATGCTCCTATATTGCATCGCAGGGGGACTGGCATAGTGAACTCGCTTCTCTATAATCTACCCTGGGAGTCCTCGCACGCCGTATTCCGAGCCATAGGTGCAGCATGGCTCATCCTAGCTATGATCATGTTCGCTGTGTTCTCATTCCTGACCATCCTTCGCTACACCATCTATCCGAGAATCTTTCTCGTCATGATCCGACACGAAACGCACTCCCTCTTCTTGGGATGTATCCCTATGGGTTTCGTCACTATCGTCAGTGGTATCTGCTTGACGGGGCACGAGTACGGACTCGATACCCTCGACACGGGTCTCGTTTTGTGGTGGATCGCTCTAGGTCAGTTTTCCCTCCTCCAATGTTCCTCTCCTCGGCTTTTCGTTGCTGTTCTGACTGCCCTTGACCTGTCAAACGCAGTCATGTCGCTCCTGACGAGCTTCGGCGTACCATGCGTCATCTTCAGTGCCCACCGAGTTCAAGCCGAAACCTTCACGGCAGCTTGGTTGCTTCCCATGGTTCCCCCTAGTACAGTGGCCGCCGTCGGGACGTCCATCTGCAAGCTACTCCTACTACAACACCGATACTCTTACGCATTCGTCGTCCTCATCACCTCATACGTTATCCTTGGAATCGCTCTTTGCACGGCCATCGGAATCATGGTTCGTCTGCCTCTCGCTCTTGACCCTCCATATGCCCATCTACAACGTCTACCTGCTCTCACAGGTGCTGTATCTCCAAAGATTACTGCTGTACCAACTTCCACCACGAGAAGTGATCGTTTCGGCGCTTTTGCCAGTAGGAGCAGTCGGTCAAGGAGGATACGCTCTACTGGAAGCTGTGAGTCGTCCTCTCTCTCCTCACAATGCTCTCTCGACATTGATTTATCGTGTCTGATTGAGCGAGTAGGGTAAAGTCGCGATGGAGCTCTTTCCTTTGATCGCAGACGAGCGACCTCAACTCGCGCAACTCGGTCCCGCGCTCTATGGAGTCGGATTGGTTAGTGGGCTTTTCCTCTGGGGACTAGGACTCTGGTTCCTGTTCCTCGCATTCGTGTCCGTCGCGATTCAGTTTACTGCGGGAAGAAGGGAGAACTCTTCGTTGCCACTGTTCAACATGGGCTTCTGGTCGTTCACTTGTGAGTATACTCTTCACTCAAGTCGTGTTGACTCGCTTGACTGACTGCTCACCTCATCAAACCAGTCCCGATCGGTTCTCTCTGTCTGCTCACTTTCGGATTGGCCGATACGCTCAACTCGATGTTCTTCAAGTGCGCCTTTTCCTCTTCCACTCAATTGTCTCTGTGTCGACGCTGACCTCACGTATCACTCACAGAGTCATCTCGACGATCCTCACCTTTGTAGTTTTCGTACTATGGGTCGCAGTCTTCGGTAAGTAATTCCCTTTTATCGCATTCCGCTCGTCAGGGTTCGATCTGATTCGATCCTCTCTGCAGTTCCGACGGCGATTGGCTTCTTCAGAGGGACTCTTTTTGCCGCACCTTGTCTCGCCTCTCTTCCCAAGGAGTACGTCGAAAAGGTTGGAACCCCTAAACCAAGTCGCCCGCCGAGCGCCCTTGAGGTCCAGATGGAGCGGGAAAGGGAGGAGATACAGCGAGCATCATTGGTCGCATAAGGATCGATATTGAGGGTTGTCGAGATTCTGTTCGTAGCTTGTTGTCATACATATTTCATCGCATCTCTCAGACGAACGATTCTCTCGCAAAGGAAGGCAACTTCTAGCGATCATTGAGTAAAACAATTTCAACTATCAGCCGCTAAACATGGCTTTCAAAGTTGCTTCACTCCTAGCCTGCCTCAATCGTTCCGTCTCTTCGATCCCTCCACTCTTCTTCAACTTTCCACCGCCAACAAACTCTCCCAACTCGTCTGCAAACTCGTCCGACTTGTTCTGTAAGGACAACTCACGTTGACGTTCGGCTTTCGCGATCGCTTCCAAACGTTTCCCGGGATCAGGTTGGAGAGCCTTGACTTCGAGTAAGACGGTCGATAAACCTTCCTGCGAGTCACCTCCTCCCAGTTCTCGTAGTGTACGAGGACCTCCTCCAATCGAAGTGATAGATGATCCCGAAGCACTCGGTTTGAGTTGTTTCGCAACGGCTTGAATCTTTTTGAACACCCCAGCGACGTCTTCGAGATCATCGCTCAACTCGTTGAGTAACGTCTCCTGAGTTTCCACCGCCTTCTGTTCTCCCAAGATCTTGCTCAACTCCTCACTCCACTTCTGCGACCAAGAAGGTTTGACCTCTTTCAACCAATCGACCAATTTCTCCCTCGTTTCCGTAGCTTTCCTCAACTGCGACGCCATCTCGCTCAACTGTTGAGGTCGAGGTCTAACTCCTTTCACCGTATCCTCTCGAAGTTGTTCGACCGTATCTTGCAGTTCGTCGACTTTGACAACGAGGTTGGTCGAATCCGATTCGAGCTTCGCCGTTCCTGCTTCGACGAATGCTCGATCGGTAGAGAGTTTCGTCGATGCGAGATGATGAACTCGACTGTTCTGGACTCGAACAGCAGAGAACATCTCCTTCGTTTGGGAGGTGAAGTCGACGTAAACTTGGCGAAGAACTCCGATTTCTCGACGAAGATTCTGGACTTCGGCGTGTTGTGATTTGAGCGTCGAAACGATCTCGGTAGTAGATTGAGTCGGAGTTGAGGGAGTCGTAGGAGTTGGGGGAGTTTCTGCTGGAACTGGGATCGTCTTCACCTCCTCCTCCTTCTTCGGTTTCTCTCCCATATTGTCCTCCTCCTTTTCGTCCGGTGCGATACTTGTGACCGAGCCTAATCGCTTCATACGAAGGACTCTCTGGGCGGCATCTTGGAATTGAGCTTCTGATGGACTCGGTCGAAGCGAAGGTGAAGAGGCAGAGGGAGGTTCGGGAGAGAGGAGAGCACCGTTGTTCGAGTGGGGATGAGCGTTCGCCGATACTGATAGTCGACGCATCGAGAAGACGTGAGATCGTAGCTCCTTGATGTCTTGCGCAAGGGAGCTCATGCCGTGATCGATGTGTTGCTTGACTTGTTCGACAGCTGTCATGGTACGAGCGAGTTGGTGAAGTAGGGAGAAGTAAAGAAATGGGATAAACGCACTATCGATATTCAGACTGAGTACACTTCCCGAAACTACCTCTTCCATCTCTTCCAACTCGTAACTCACTCCAGCTTCCTGATCTCTCAAGTAAATCTCTGGCCAACCCGAGATGCCCGGATTGTACTGAAACCTCTCGACGAAGAGCTGACGCAGAGATTGGATAGTTGGCGATTCGTCGAGTCTTGCTTTCTTGACATCGCGGCCGATTTGCAAGAAGATCGAGCAAGGGAAAGTAGGAGATTGAGCGCGAGAAGGAAGGGTTGAAGAATTGGTATGAATCGAATCCGATTGTGGGTTCGGAGGGTGAGTGATGAAGGAGGATTCCGAGGCAGCGAGAGAAGTCGTCGAAGTCGAAGAAGGTAAAGGTGGAGGAGGGAAACTAGGTGGACCAGTCGATGTCGCAGTCGAGAGAGCGGGAGAAGCCGATGGTGAAGAGCTGAATTCGTCTTCTTCTACTATCGGTGAATGAGGCCCACGAGACGACAGGTTGCCTTGCGAGGAGAACGAGCGCGGAATCGCAGGTATCGGTGGTAAAGGTCCATTCGATCCTCCTCCAATGCTGCGATGTGGTCTGTGATCACCTTTCTCGCTCCTTTTCCGGGTCAAATCGCCGTTCGGGCTTGCCACATTCGACAAGTCACTCCGGCTCCGACTCGAGTTGACTCTCGAGATCGGCGACGAAGCGGTACCGTCTCCGCCTGTTGGTCCACCACCACCTGGGCTCGTCATCTTCTGAATCGCATAGGCCGAGTATCGCTTACTAGCCCTTCTCGAAAGGTTGTCCGACGCTTTGAGCGCTTCGAGCGATGCGGCATTGGCTTGCGGAGGTTCTGACGGAGATGGCTGATTGGGCTCTGCGACCGAAGGAGGTCGATTGACGATAGTAGGGATCGGTTGCTGAGGTGCTGCAGAAGGAATCGGGGGAGCGAAGGGAGATGGGAAGTGTTCAAGGGTCGGAGTGCGAGGAATCGGTTCGTTGTCTCGTGGAGGAGGAGGTGGGGATCGTCTGCGTTGTGAAGTTCGTTCAGGATCTGGAAGATGTCGTATAGATCCAGTAACAGAGTTGAGAGATGCGTCTGAAGCAGTTCGAGGGAGAGGAGGAAGGTTTGCGAGGGGAGGAAGCGAAGGAGCTGGAGAAGTAGAGCTGACAGAGCTTGGTGCCGAGAAGAATCCTCCATCGGAGCCTTCGAGCATTGTTCGAGACGAGCGAGAAGATTCACGAAGAGAACCTCCTCGGGAATTGATCGAGCGGGACGATCCGATGTTCGAAGGTGGTCTCGGACCTGTCGAGGCGAAGTCCTCACTTGCACCTCTCCGTTCTCCTCCTCCGCCGTACCGCTGTTGTTGTCTAGGCAGATCTTGCGGGACTTGCGGGGCTGCTGAAGTCGAAGGAGCAGCTTGTTGTGCTTGATTGACGAATCTTCGCAAGTCTTCTTTCGATCTTCCGGCACTGTTGGGTGTGAGTGGTTGTCCGGTCGATATTGGACCCGTGAGATTCGATGTTGAGGTAGATGAAGAGGTCGTCGAGACTGAAGTCCGCTCCTGTGACTCCTTCGCCCTCCTTGCTGCAACTCCATCTCGATACAACCTTTGCTTCTCCCTCAATCCGTGCAAGAGGCCGATGATGATCTGTCGTACTTGAGGTAGATGCCGTTCGAGAGTCGCTTGTGAAGGAGTATCGGAGAGGCAGGTTTCGAGGCAGACTCGTAAATCGGAAGGAACTGAAAGTAATTCACTATTGCGAAGTTGGCAAATTGTCAATTTTCCTCGAATCCCTCCACTCTTCTCGAGGGAAACTCACTTCATGGATATATTCTCCCGCGCAAACACTGCACACGCCACGTTAAAGTCGTTGCCTAGTTTGACGTAAATCGCTGATATTTCCTCCTCGTTTACCTCTCCTCTTGACCATTTCGCGAGACCTAGTCGAGCTTCTTCGGTTAATGAGATAGTTCAGAGTTAGGCAGGGTACGGACATACCTTCTAGTAGAGATTTTGTGCAAACGAGGAGACGAGTTATAGTTGATTCAAGGTTTGAGGTGGTTGCTCCTCCACTTCGAGACTGTATCGAATGGACTTGAGTGATCGCGCTACACAGAGAGTAAGAGAGTAGAAATTGCTCACCCTTGATCCGGTTGGTCTCTGTCCCGTTGAAGATGAATTGGATGACATCTCGGATCGATAGGAGGTTCCGACCTGAGTTGCTGAGGTTACCGGTACTGATTTGGGTATCCTTGAAATATTCTTGTGATATCTAGCAGTCTAACAGTAGAGCATAGCAACCTCGGGTGAGGTGAGGGAAGAGTTAGAGTTCAACCAAAACATTCCGTTCTCTTGAACCTCTACCAATCACTCTGTTCAGCTTCGTATCACTTTAGAGATAACTCGGAGTACGCTACAGCCCTCAAGAAGTCATCACAGGGAATCGCTACCTCGAATTAGTCGTCCCTCGCCTTTCTTACTCCTCTTCCTTCGATGATTCCGATTCTATCAGCTCTCCTTCCTTCCACCTCGTCCTCGGCCTCCGTATCGACAGGAACATTCCCACAGGATCAAGATGAGAACCTACTCATGTCGTCTCTCCTCTCCTGGATTCCATCTCGCCTCCATCCTCTCCTTCGCACAATCTTGATCCGCTCTCTCCGTCTCGGCCCTCGGCCCAAACACGTAGCCTTCATCATGGATGGCAATCGACGATCCGCTCGATTACGCTCATTACCGGTTAAAGTCGGACACGAAGAAGGGTTCGAAGCGTTGAAGAGAGTTTTGAGTTTCTTGCTCAAGTTGGACATTCCTCACGTTACGGTTTATGCGTTCTCGATTGAAAACTTCAATCGAGATCCGAGGGAAGTCGATACGTTGATGGAGATGGCGAGGAAACGTTTGGTGGAGATCTGTCAACATGGGTGAGCGAATTTCCTGATCGACTTCTTCGGATTCGTACTCACGCTCTCCTATGCATAGAGCATTACTGCAGCAGTATGGAGTACAGATAAAGGTATTGGGTCGACGAGACCTACTGCCGCCGGATGTGCAGGAGTCTTGCGCTCAAGCAGAGGCAATGACAGCTCACAACACAAAGTTCGTTGAATTTTACTCTAGAGCTCTATGGGTCGAGCTCACCCTGTCTTCGTTGTGTAGAGGTATCTTGAACCTTTGCTGCCCGTACACCTCGCAAGAAGAAATAGCGACAGCAGTGAAGAGAACAGTAGACGCTTGCGAATCCGATTCGTCCTTTTCTCCTTCGTGCGTGATTCTTCTTCTGTAGGCTTCATGCGAGCCTTACTGATTATGTCTAGCGTTTCTTATAGCGATATCACGGAGGACACGATCGCTTCAAACCTCTACACCTCCGCCTCTCCTCCCGTTGACATCTTGATTCGAACTTCAGGAGTATCGAGACTCTCAGATTTCCTTCTCTGGCAGGCAAGCCTCTTTCTCTCTTCTTCCGACGGTATCTGCTCCTCATGCTGAACGCCCAGGGATGTGAGCAGTGCAACGAGGATACAGTCCTCCATTTCATCAAACCGAATTGGCCGGATATCGGAGTTGCAGACGTACTCCCTCCTCTCCTGAGTTATCAGGCGGAATCTGTCGTCGGAGGTGTGCAAGAGCTCGTGAAGGGAGTGCTGCGATGGGGAACGGGTCGCGGAAACAAGGAGGATTGAAGAAAGGGTATCAAGTTACAAAACGGTATCAAAACGGATGAACGGGGTACGGCCAGATGGGAAATTGGAGACAGTACAAAAGACAACAGAGGGATGTTTATCGACCGTCGATCAGTTCCGCTTGACAATCTTCGCCTCTGCCAACTTCCTCACTTCCTCCCTCAACTTTTCTCGTTCTCCCTCTTTCTCGTTCAACTTCCGGAACTGGATCGGCGATGGGTTGGGATCGGTTGTTCTTGATGGAGGTGGTGCGTAGAGAATTGAGGGAGAAGTGGAGAGGTTGGCAGATTGAGCGGCTAGTTTCGCAAACAATGTAGTTTGCTCCCGATACCTTATCGTTACGATATACCCCTATCAGCTGTAGCTCACACACCTCAGAAGTAGTAATGCAGTACTCACAGTCTGTATGCCTCTTGATTCGCGCAAACAGCTTCCCTCAACTCGTCGAGTCCTCGTCGCTTGAATGCACTCTTGACGAAATGCAACACGGTCCAGATGAAGTCTTCCCTCGGTCTCCAATGAGGAAATCTCGAATCCAATCGCATTCTTCCCGAGACTGGATCGATGAGAGGGTGGAAGATTGGAGAGTCGAAGATTACTTGAGGTGGAGATTGAGGATAGGTGCTCGGAATGAGGAGGGTGAAATGTAGAATTGCTCCTTGCCAGTAGCCTTTGTGAATCGATAAGACGCCAGACCAGCCTAGTGCGAGAGAGGGATGAAAGTCAAGTTTCGAGATGAGAACGAACGAGTGGAGAGGGAGACTCACGAAAGACTTCTGTTGGAAAGACATACATCCCAGCCGGGGTATGGTCCACCTGACCCAGTGCTGAGAACTCCATCAGCGCTTCTTGCTTCGAGGTCGACGAGGGGAGATTCGACATGTTGAGGGAAGGGAATGGGCTGTAAGATGACTCGTAGAGCGGCGGAAGGATGGCTGTGAAGGGTTCTGATGGTACTTGATCAAGAATGACGCGGTCGCGAGCTAGATTCGAGTCGAAGTGGTGAGCGGTCGGAGACAAAGGAAGTTTCTTCGCTTCGCACCCCTCTCGAACTATTCGCAAATCAACTGCAGTCTAGAAGTACGCTATCATGAACTCCATACGTCTCTGACAGTCGAGGTCGACTTGCCGCTCTCGTGCTCTTTCTACGCTGAATCCGATCAAACTGAAACGGCGAATCTGTCGAAAGTCCTCGCTGTACATTCCAGCCAACTCAACCTCTGTTCCTCAAACTCAACACATGACAGTCGTACAATCCATTTCTCTCCTCTTCGTCCCACTCAACTTCGTAAAGCTCCCAGTCCTCCTTCTCTGAATCGTCAACTTCGAGCGTGGTTTGAGGAACGAAGCTGGGGAAGTTGCTTTCGGCGAAGCTTCTAGCCTGTCGTAGGACTCTGAGATCCCTTTGAAGATAGGCACGGGCGACACCTCTGTTGTGGACCTCGATGACGAACCTCCAAGCGTGATTGAGGCTTCCGACGAAGTTTCCTTTCAACGTGACCTGCGCTTCAACGGCAGCTTTGAGTATGGCTTTCATTCCGAGAGTCCCTTCGAGGTAGTAGGATTGATCAGCGAAGGGGAGAGTCCAATCGGGAAGGCCGTCGAAGTCTCCGACGAAAGCTAGTTCTGAAGAATTGGTTCTGTCGATTCTGCCTCCGGAGAAGTTAGGATACAGCGAGAAACTGATTGATACGAGACGAGGCAGACGGTTCGGTCCTTGAAGTATCGAGACGAAGTTGCTGTTCGGGGCTTCGCCCTCGATGATAAGAGTACGAAGATTTCGAAGTGATGCGAGTGTGAGGTGGATTCGGTCGCTGAAGAGGGGTGAGACTAGCTTGAGATGTTCGAGCTGAGGTAAGTTTGTGAGGTACGAGTCAAGCGGAGCGTAGTTCGGGTCGTCGAGAAGGGAAGAGTGAGTGTTCGCGTCAAGAAACAAAGCTTTCGTTCTTGGATTCACTGCGGCGAGGAACGATTCGATATCCGCCCAGGAGGTGATCGAGGAAAAGGTGAGTCTCGTATCGGAGAATGAGGCCGAGGGGAAGTGTTCGAGGAGGTCGAGAGGGTTCATGTCGAAGCCGTCGCCGGATTCTCCTCGATTGTCGATTGAAATCTCATCGACCGAAGTAGCTGGCGTACCGACGACGTTCCTCTGATGTCGAGACCCTTTCCAGTCTACGAGCTCGAGTCGACGTAGACTACCGAGTCGACTTGTCCAGCTCGCGAGGCCATCCCCAAACTCCAATAATTCTCCAGCGAGCTTGATCGTTCTGAGGTTGGGCAAAATGCTGTCGTCTACTGGTGCCAATTGAATCGCTCGGAGGATAAATCGACCTTTGTGACCGATCTTGAGTTCTTCCAGACGAGAAAGAGTAGGAAGTAAAGTTTGAAACCGTTTGCGATCCTTGCGTCCTCGAGCGAATTGGGTGATCTCGAGACGCTTGATCCGACTACCGTTCTCTGGGTACGACGTGATGGCTTCGACAAGAGATTTGAGCTGTTCAGAAGAGGAGAGCGAGACAAATTCGAAGAGCGAGTTGTAGTACATGTCGAGCGAGGATTGCGACAAAGGACCTGGGGGCTGTTCGAACCCTTCATAAGCATATCTGAATATCATGGCGAGCAGCTCGTTCGGTAGCTTGCAGCCTGAAGCGAAGATCTGGTTGATAGTGATTCAAAGCCAATCAGCGAAAATGCTCGAAGATAGTGAGAGTGCTTTACTCACGGGTTCTGTTGATAGTACCATTGGAAGTTCTATCATAAGCGAGCAGAGCGAAGTAATAAGGTGATGGAGTGAAGGAGTGAAAGCTGAAAAGTGAAAGTTTGCGAGAAGAAAATCGTGAAACCGAGAATGGTTTCGCTCAGCCTTAAATCTTGTCTCGCGCTGAACGAAGTCGTTCGCCACAACTTGCATCAACTTGAGTCCCGCGCAAAGTTGGCGACTAAGCATACAACAACGGTTTTCTAGCATCCTTTCGATTCTCTTTCTTGCTGGCGAAAATTCCACTCTCTGGTCTCGCATCCCATCTGTACATGACTCAGCTGAAGCCATGACTGTATTGCCCTTCATCATCTACACTCCTCCTGAACGGAATCCAATTCACCCTGACTCGCTCGAGTAACAATCTTTCCCCTGCCGTAAATTCAATCGCTAGTTTCTCCCTCTTGTCTTCGACGGTCTGCACGAAGCTCATCTCGTCAGTCTTCTGCAGAACGAGGCTAAATAATACGAGAGTGAAGACGTACCTCTGCGAGATCCAGTAATTGAGTACCGCTCAATTCGGGTCGATGTTGTTCCCTCAATCGTCTCCAACACAGTTCAAGCACGACTCGAGCGATATCCTCCAGTATCGCAAGGTCCGCCTTGTCGACACCAGAGTCGCTTCCGGTCTGTTCCTTCTCTTCCTCTTCCTCCTCCTCCTCCTCCGATACGAGACTAGCGAGAGTCTGCGCGAGTTCGGCGAGTCGAGCCGAGTCGATCTTGCCAAGTTCCGAGCTATGTCGATACTGTTGGAGCACCGAGAGAGCGATCGCCGACCAAAGTGCGTAGGAGATTCGGGCGTCCGCGTCGAAATGAAGTGAACGGGAGAGTTGCGAAGATGGTGGTGCGATCAACGGGTGTTCCTCCTCCAACTCGTTCGGTCGGACTGGACTATTCGATTCGACGGGTAGTGGTTCGTGTCGAGCGAGCAACTCGTGGATCTCTTCCTCCTCGAATGCAATCGTGTCCCACTCGTTCGCCTCCAATGCGAACCCATACTCTGCGATTAATCTCGCATTGGACAACCTCCCATACGAATTGAAGGCCTCTTCCCCTTCCGCTACTCCTTCTTCCGTCGTAACCATGTCGCAAGTCTGGCCATCCTCAGTCTCAACTCCAGTCATTCTCATATCTCGCTTTGCCTCCCTCTGATCGATCGAATCATCGTGCGGGCATTCATCGAGTTTCCCACATTCCTCGCAGACCCACGTGTCGGAAGCGAAGTGAACGTGATTCGGGGAGGAGTGGTTGAACGCGTCCGCGAGGGGTACGAGGGCGAGTTGATGATAGGTATCGACTTGGAAAGCTCGAGAAGAGACTAGGGAGTAGGCATGATAGAAATCGTCGATACTGAGAGTGTCGGAGGATGTAGAAGGGAGTGAAGAGAAGAGAGGGAGGACGAGGGAATTGAATAAGTTGGAAAGAGAGGTCTGTAACGAAGTGAAAACGATCAGAAGACAGGCCTAGAGCAATGAAAGATGTCACTCACCCTTGTGACTCCTCTACGAAGCATCTCTCGTTCTAGCTGAGTCCCTCTGACCCAATTTCTCGCATTCCCCTCTTCTTCCCATAATAACCCGATATCGACAGTCTCTTTCGGGCAGTGATCAAAGTACCCTCTCCATCTCGACCTGTCGCCTAATTGTAGTTCGTATAGGACATGAATCGAGAGTTGTATGGTCGAAGCGAGGTGTTTGAGGGGAGAAGGAGAATCGGGAATTAGTCGAGATAAAGCTGAAGTGCGATGGGAGAGGACTAGTGATTTTGGGATGCTTGCAACTAGACTAAAGAGAGTGTCAGTACTAGCGGTACAAGCGAGATCGAGGATAGTTGACCCACCCGTCTCTTTCGAGTGAATTGAAGAGTTTGCGACTAGGTGTAGAGATGGATTCGAGTTGATGGATAGTCTCTGATCAAGGTATACATGGTTCTGTAATAGCCATTCCCTCAGAGTGAGCATGTGTGGAGGAAGGCAAGAGGTTAGGTCTCGTCTCCGTTCGTTTGAAGATTTGAAACCTTAAAAATTGATCGAGGTCTTCTCCCTCTCCCATTCACTCCTGCTCCACCTTGAACTACTCTAGAGCATTCAGATTACCGACAAACGCGTCCTCCACTCGTTCTCAATCACTTGTCTCGCCTTCTTCTCAAAACACGACTCTCTCTTTCTCTCTCCATCTCTCCCTCTTCCCACCCTCACTCTACACGTTTAGATGACGAGTGACGGTAAAGGCGACTACAAAGTCGTAATCGATCAAGATCAAGAAGCCAACTTGGGTTTATCCTCTTCTCAATCTCCTTCGACTCGATCAAGTTTCAGCGCTGCGGGCTCACAATCAGCTGGAGGAATCAGACCTCAACTCTCATTAACAGATCAAATGTCGAATCATCCTGCTTTACCCATCTTGTGTTATTGCGCAAGTTCAATCCTCATGACGGTGAGTTGACCATTCTCATCTCTCTCACTCTTTCGCTCACATTACTCAATATCTCGTTTCCTTTCGCGATCAGGTCGTCAATAGTCAGTACACCTCTCAGTAGGCCTAACAGAGTATGACTGTGACTGACTAGAGAGTGCTTGCGATGCAGAATTCGTCGTATCTGGTTCACATTTCAACATGAATTTCCTCCTCTTGACAATTCAATCAACAGTCTGCGTCTCCTGCGTAATCACTGCGAAACGGTTAGGTGTAAGTCGAGTATCTCCTGACATTCTCGAGCGACGACAGCTGATTCACGCAAGGAATCGAACAGGTGATTACGTTCAGGGATTGGGATAAAGACGACGCGAGGAAATGGTTCCCAATCTCTTTCATGTTGGTTTCCGTCATTTACACTGGTTCAAAGTCACTCGTGAGTCTCGTATCTCTATCTTTGTCGATACAGAAGAATTGTTAGCTAATCGAGGGCAATTCGGCACGATAGCAATACCTTTCGGTACCAGTTTACACGATCTTCAAAAATCTGACAATCATCTTGATCGCATACGGAGAGGTGTTATGGTTCGGAGGGATCGTGACTCCTTTGACTCTCGTCTCGTTCGGACTCATGGTGAGCCTGAAACTATTCCTTCTTGAACATGAGAATAAAGCTAAACGCTGTAGTTGCTTGCTACTGATCACAGGTCGTTTCATCCTTGATGGCCGCCAGTCCAGATCTCATCAACTTCTTGAACGGTGTAGAGACGATCAAAGCTCCCGGTCAATCGAACGTCGGTTATGCATGGATGATGGTCAGTCTCCTCTTTTTCTCTCCTCACCAGCCTCTTCAGTTGCTCACCCCAAGTCTCGTCTTCAGGTCAACTGCCTAGTCTCAGCAGGCTACGTCCTCGCAATGCGTAAACGAATCAAGGTGACCAACTTCAAGGATTGGGATTCAATGTTCTACAACAACTTGCTGTCAATTCCGGTACTCGTCACTTTCTCCCTCCTCGTCGAGAACTGGTCCTATGAATCTCTCGCTCTCAACTTGTGAGTACAGTCTCATATCCTCGCGACGAGTGGTCAAGGGATTGACGATTCTTTCGAGAACAGCCCCGAGGAGACTCGAACTTCTTTGTTATTCCTCATGGCATTCTCTGGTGCAGCAGCCGTCTTCATCTCTTGTAAGCTCTCTTTCGCTGAATGCCTTCATACTTCAAGCTGACTTGTAGCATCGGATGCAGACACTACCGCATGGTGTATCCGAACAAACAGTTCGACGACGTTCTCAATGGTCGGAGCGCTCAACAAGCTTCCCGTAGCTGCATCAGGCGTACGTCCTTTCCATTTCCCTCCTGCTCAGACTCGCGCTAATGTCGTTCGAGTTCAATTCGTTGCAGTTGATCTTCTTCGGAGACCCAGCAACGTTCGCAAACGTTTCTTCGATCATGGTCGGGTTCATCGCGGGACTCGTCTACTCTGCCGCGAAATCAGCTCAGTCAGCTCAAGCGAAACTCGCTGCCAGTAACGGGATGGAATTAGGGAAACCTAGATAAGAAGAGCGAGGGAACACTAATTCTCTATTCGCCCTCATTTCTCGCTTTCCTCCCTCAAGCAATCGCACACCTCCATCCCACTGCTGCATTCACCTTCACCCTCAATCCATTTCATTCTTACTGCATAACAACTCCCCTCCTCTTCTCTCCGACCTCGTTCTCCCCCTAACCCCTCCCCTTCTTCCGCCTCTCTGCCCGTCTCAAGCCTCGTCTAGAAACCCCTATATGTGCATGTACTGTGTTTCCCCTTTCCCCTCTCTATCTCTCTTTCTGTTCGTTTCATGGTTTCGTCGTCGTTCGTTCGTTCGGTAGGTGTTATAGGATTCTCCGTTTTCAGTTTTGAGGGGTGGAAGGAGTACCGTTTAGTAGAGGGTTATTTTGATACTTCGGAATCATAGCAAACAATAGTCTCATTCACGGAAGAGCTCTCCTCGCAAAGAACTAGAGAGAAAGGAGAGCAGGATCTCTGGAAAAGGAGAAAAGGAAGATTCGCTAATTACAATTGGTTGTGGATCTTCCTCCTTTCGTATCTATAGATTATTAACTCCTCATCCGTCTCTGCATCCGAACCAACGTCTCTTGTGCCGAGTCGAGACCCTAGTTCTTCTCGTCTTGAGCAGCTTTCCAAACTTTATCGTTTAAACCATTTCGATTCCTTGCAATTTCGATCGCATAGAATTGTACTCGATAGCCTACAGACGTTCAATGTGTCAGATCAGATCAATCCACGACGAGCAGGAATGGAGGGAAGACGGTCGCAAGCGTACCGAACATTGAGTTAGTTTCAGTATAATCATCCTCCGAGTTCAATCTGATCAAAGTTCCAAAGTTGTATTCATCTATACATTCATGTCGGAGAGATGACGATCAGTTCACGTTCTTTCCAAACCCATGAGCGAAGAAAAGGAAGACAGTTTGTTTGAAAACTCACCAACTTTCTTCTCGAACGGCAACATGAACTCTCTCCATCGCTTCTTGCCCGTCGCACTCTTGATCTCGTCCTCACTCAACTGCCTCAACTTCTTTCCGCCGTCCTCCAAGTAATCGGGAAAGTGTTGAGAGAAAGAATCGAAAATCTCATCGTCCAATCTATAGAGCACAGATCAGCACTCATGGTTCGAGAGTGAGAGAGTAGAGGAGAATAGGAGTAGAGGAGCGTACTTTGTGAGTCGTTTGAGAGTTGAAGGTTGGATTCCAGTGATCAATTTCCAATAAGTTTCTGCTTGTTCGACGCAAGTAACTGCGAATTGCATTTCAATCTATTCATATACTATTCTATCAGCTCACGAGCGAGGCGCGAGAGAGAGAGAGAGTGAGAGAGAGGGAGATTTACAGTTCCATCATTCTCTGCAGTTTCAGCACTGAACCCAGAAGGGATCGCTTGAGGTTGTCCATTCGAATCTAGTACGCCAGAAGAACCTCCAGAGATGATATCGTCGAATTCAGACATGGTTGAAGAAAGTTGCTGAAAGTGGTAAATAAAAGATGAGAGAGAAATTTCACAAGTTCAAAATAGCAAAACTTGACATTGAATCGCTCTCGAAGGCTGAGGAGACGCAGCGATAGAAGAGACAAAGGAATTGCATTGAACAAGAAAAAGAAGGAGGAAAACACAAAAATTGAAAACTGAAAAAACCGACACAACCCTCTCCTAGCTGATTACTCTGAGAAAGTACCATCGATACCTCCAGTAGGGATACCATGACCGTGATCAGCATGTTCGTGTTGGTATCGGATACCGCTGTAGAAACCATCGCAACAAACAAAACGGGAAATCAGTTCTTTTCCTCTTCTTCGCAGAGAGACACTTCGTTCCGTCTCGTCAAGAGCGAGACTAGTCGATGGGAGTGAGTCAGACGTACCAGTAAGTACACATGTGCGGACCTTCCTTGTCCAAATTGATGAAAACTCTGGGATGTCCCAGAGGTCCTCCTCCTATTTCTCCTCCGACTCTTTTCACATCAGCTCGGCGTTTCTTCAAAGAGAGAGTGGGAAAGGGAGTATGAGCTGACCTCCATCACAAGCAGCGACACGTTGTTGGATCAATCGGATAGGTTCTTCTTTGATCAATTCAATCGCTGCCATAGGTCGGGGTTGGAATTGTTCTGAAGTTTGTTCGAATCGAGGTCCAGACATGGCTTCGGTTCTACATGACATGACAATCTCTATCGAATCAGTTCTCGGGGTTTGTAAAGGGGAGTTGAGGGAGTGAGAGAGAGGTTACCTCGCTGCTTGGTTTCGAGACCAAGTTGTAGTGCGGTTTGGAGCTTGCACTTCCGAGATTGTAGGAGGAGTGTGAGGTTTACTAGCATGTAGTTAAATCCAGCGTGAGTGGAGAATAGATGAGATGAGATGAGAAAGTGGAAACAACTCACGCGGGAATTCGAATGACTTGATTGTGAACGCATCGCTTGTGAATGAGCAGAGGTGATCTAAGTGTACGTAACATGGTCGACTAGTCTGAACGAGTGAGTGGGGGGAAGGAGGAGAGGTTTGATGAGTCCCGGTTTGATCGCTTTCTTGAATTCGATTTCAACTCTCTACCACAACCACTCTCTTTACCCGACTCGACGCCTGACTGGACCCTAGACAGCAATAGATTGACCACAAGCCAACGGAAGTGAATATAGGAGGAGATCGAACCGGGAGTGATGAGTTATCATTACGCTCATTCTGTACCAGACTCGACTTATTACGGTTACTCAAACTATGAACCACAAGGGCAAGGATCAGTACAACCACCAGCTCTAGCACCTCCTATTCCTCCCAACCCTTATCATTCCACTTCCCCTCCTTCCCCTCCTCCTGGCGCATACAATCCAACAACTTCAACTTGGCAACAACCTACTTCACCAAATGGCTCAATATCAACTACTCGAGGAGGAGGAGGAGACGCAGGGTGGAGAGAGAGTAGAATCATTTCAATGTATGGAGGAGACGGAGGAACCGCTCCCAATTCACCAGATCATCATCAACAGTACCCGAATGGGATAGGGAATGGTAACACGATGACTACACAGGGAACTGGAGCGGGAGCTAGATACTTCCAAGGGATTCAATCGGAACAACCTCGTCCTTTCGTATCTCCTTCGACTGGTGCAACTTTCGTCAATCATTCCCCTTCCATCCCTACCACCCCTCCTTCTATTGCCTCCAATTCGACCTATGTTCCCCTTCCTCCCCCTCCTTCTCGACCACCAACTGAACCCGTCACTTTCGTTTCGTCTTCCGGAGCAACTTTCACTCGAAATACTTCAATCTCGACAAACAGCACCATCACTCCTTCTACCTCCTCCTCCTCGTCGTCCTCCTCTTCGACCCAACCCGCTTACCCCTCTTACGCTTCCCCGCGGTCAAATTCAAGTTACTACAGAACAGGCGGTTCCGAAAAGAGACCTCTGAACCCTCCTCCCCTTCCAGAGTACTACCACCAACCATCTCAACCTCTACCTCAGACACAATTTCAACCAGCACCTCGAGTAGTAGAAGAACAAGGCAGGCTGTCGAACGAGAGTGCAGCATCAGAACGTTATTCGGTTTACTCTTATCCCGGTTCCATCGAATCGAATTCGACTGCCTCAGCTAGTAACGGGACTGGGCCGCCGATACCTCCTCCAGCAGCAGCAAGAACGAATGGGCAAGTTCCAGATCGGAAACAAAGTTTGGAACACCTCAAATCGCTCTCGTTGCGAGATCAACAACAACCGCAATCGCTCCCTCATTCCTCCTCATCTTATTTCGGCGACTCGTCGAACTATCCAGATCCAATTCCAGAAGGAGAGTCGTACAACCCTCCACCGTTGAATCAACCTCGAACTCGACAACCCACCATTCTCATGTCTCCACCTCTCGAAAGTTTCCCTCCCGTCGCTTCCGCATCTCCCACTCCTTCCGATTCTTACTCTTCTTGTTCTCCGGCTCGAACAAATGGAGGAGGAGGAGAAATCCCACATTCGACGAATCGAAATCATTCGATTGATACGAGTTGGAGTAGTAGTGTTGGAGGAGGGGGAGGAAGATCGAATTCTTATGGATCCTCTTCGTTCAATCACGGTACCTTTACTTCAACAGTGCAGACCTCACCATCACCTTCTCCCTCTCTCTCGCAGTCATACTCCTTCTCGTCTCAAGATCAAATCGGACGTCGACCATCCCAAGCGACTCTATCTCCTCACGCTTCATCCATCTTTCGTTCAACTTCAAATTTCACTTCGGACTCTTACTCTCACTTGTCACCTTCTGCATCGATGCAAGACTTGCCCGCACCAAACTCGGAGGATAGCGCACGATTCCTCAATCCAGCTTTACTATCGAATTTGGCAGTGTGGTTGAAAGATCACGTACCTCGAGGACCTCGTCTCAAAGGTAGCGTCGAACATTACGGGTTCACGGGACAAGAAATCGTCGATACCATCTTGAAAGCTCTACCTTCGTCTTCTCCTTCTCCTTCTCCGACAAACTCCCTCGCTCCACCTCCCCCACCACCGGGAGCCCTTTCAGTCACTCCCACGGCGCCCTCTCCGACTACTGGTTCGGCTCAAGTAACTCTACCACTCCCTTCGAACCCTCGACCGCCAGTTTCAGTCTCCCGTAAACTCGCCCTCCAAATCTCTCGAACCCTTCAACAATCCCTCTTCTTCCACGAAGTCGATTTCTCGACCCTCCCTCTGTCCGACTCTCCGAACTCGACTCAGGTTTATTCGTTCATCGGCGGCTCAGAGGGGGAAGGCGAGGAGTTACCGAGTGGGGTCACGACGGAATTGACGAGGTGTATCAGCTTGGTTTGTACGAAGGAGAATGCAGAGGGTGGGATTGATTCAGAGGGGAATTTGAGGGGTGGTTGCTACAGTTTCAGTTGTCCGAATCGACCTAGAGTGAGTATCAAAGTTCTTCATTCTTCTGTTGATTTGAGGTGCTGATGACGAGTCTGAGTGCGAGTAGATTGGGTTACAGAGGGTTGGAAGTACTTTATCTACGAATTCAGCTACTATCGAAGCTGTACGTCTTCCTTCGCTTCCCCTAATCGATCGAGCTGTACTGAATCAAGAGAGATGTCGAGTAGCCACTGGAAGAAGCGGAGAATTGGGCATCATCAGTTCCGAAATCGATACTGGATTCGCTGGACAAGAAGGAAATCGCGTATCAGAATCAGATCTTCGAATTGATTCACGGTGAACAGAAATACTTTGATGATCTCAACCTGATAGAAACCGTACGTTTCTATAGCTTTCATATATGAATGAACCCTCGACTGATCGGAGAAAGGAGAGTTTCTGCTTTTCCAGGGTTTCGTCGAACCTCTCAAGAATTCGAACCCACCCATCATTCAGCCTCACAGATTACCTCATTTCCTCTCTTCGATCCTCCTCAACATCGCCGAGATTCGTCAACATTCCTCAACGTTCCTCTCTGCCCTTCGAACGAAACAACAAGAATCCTTGGTCATCAGAGGTGGGATTGGGAAAATTGTATTGATGAGTGCGGTAGAATGGGGGAAAGCTTATATTACGTACACTACGGGGTTTCCGATGGCTGATTGGTTGTTCAAGGAAGAGAGGGAGCTGAATCCAAGGTTTAACGAATTATTGATGGTGAGTCCACGCGCTCGCTCACTTGATCATCGAGTCTGGTCATAGCTGATCCTCGGAACCTTGGGTGATTTGTACAGGATTTCCACAAGAGACCCGAAGCTTCAAAGAGAGGATTCGATACTTTCCACAACCGAGCGACGTTTCGAGGATTACGATACATCCTACTGCTCGAGCAAATCCTGAAGAACGCACCTGAAGACACCGAGTCTGATCGACAGGATCGAGAGTACTTGGAGGAAGCCATCAAAGTTATCAGGCAACAAGGGAAGGAAGCGGATAACGGAGTCGGAGAGATGAAGGGAAAGGTTAGTCTGAGGGAGTGGGAGAAGAATCTCGTGAGGAAACAAGGTGATCTACATGTGCGCTCTTTCATCCTATTGCTTCGGACTGCTGATCGTGAACTGACATTCCGAACTCGCGAGAAATAGGATCTCGAATTGCTGGATGAATCGCGGAGGCATTTCATGTCTAGTAAGGTATATAGGAGACCGGAAGGAAGTGGCTTCACAGATCAATTCCAAGAGGCTCACCTCATTCTACTCGACAACTATCGTGAGTGCTTGAATTGCTTGAATTGCTTGAATCGGTGAAGCGCGGCTGACCCCGTTCGATTTCTCCTCAGTTGTCACAACGAAAGCACCTCGACCTGATCGAGATGGGAAACAGAGGTACTTGATCAGTCGACGCGTGAGTACTGAAGCTTCTCCTCACCGATGTTGGCCCCGTTCTGATTTGCCGTCGTTTCCTCGTAGCCGGTGCCTCTCGATCTCATTCAGCTCAAAGCGTCGTCCTTCTCCGAACCTCCTGTCCCTCGTTCTTCCGGCTTCCACCTTCGCTCGAATCGATCTGCTGGTAGTCCTCAACCTTCGGCTCCTTCTGCCGCTTACCCCGCTCAAGACTCGTCCCTCCTGTACCCAATCTCCTTCTTCCAGATGGGTAGATTCGACGGTCTCGTCTACGTCTATGTCGATACTCCAGCACAGCGACTCGAATGGGAGAAGAAACTGAAAGAAGCTGTTTCACTCCGAGTTCAACGTCAAGAAGCGAATCGAGTCGTGAGGTTGGAAGCACTTGCCGACGCTACCTTCGGTACAACCTCAACTATCGGATCGCTCAATACTAGTTCAGCTCAAGGATCGAATCAATTCGGGAAACCTACCTGCTCAACTCCTTTACAAACAATCGACGGTTTATGGTTGATCATTGCTGGATGTCAGGAAGGAATCTTTATTGGATGGAGAGGTCGACCTTCATCAATGCAACAAGTCGTTCACTTGAGCGGTATCACCCAGTGTGCAGTTCTACCGGATTTCTCTTTCTTGCTCGTCGTCGCGAATAAAGTCCTCGTAGCTTGTGAGTACTCACTCACTCTCGCTGCTCGAATTCTCTTCAGGTACTGACTCTTGACTTCTACACGCTCGACAGATGCTCTCGAAGCGTTGATCCCGACAAAGACAGCGAACAAACTCGATCAAGCGAATAAAGCTCCTCAAAGGCTCAGTGGGCAGAAAGATGTCTCGTTCTTCCGTGTAGGCAAAGTCGGAGATACAGATCCTCGTACTCTCGTCATCTGTAAGCGAAATTTCTCCTGGATCGGCTTTGAGAGCGACACTGATTTTTTCGGCTTTGCTACGAACAGACGCAAAGAAGTCTGGAGTCAAGGAGAGTGTCTTCAAAGCGCTTGAGCCTGTCAGTCAGAACGATCGGGCGAAAGCTGGATCGAGCGGTCATCGCTTCCTGGGCTTCGGAACTGGACGACCTGAGTGGTTTCGAGTTCACAAAGAGTTCTTCATGTACGTCGCATCTTCAATCCTCCTCTATCTCATTTGCTGACGATTGGATTGCTGTAGGCCTTCACTCGTCACTTCACTGCAGTTCCAACGAAGCAAGCTCGCCTTGATTGGTTCGAGAGGTGTCGAAATCATGGATCTCGAATCGATGAGGTTTGCTTCTTTCCTCTCTTGCGCTGTCACAAGTACGCTGAGACTAACACATGATTGACTATTTCGCCTAGGACGATGACTGTCCCCGACTTCCCCTCTGTTCGACACAATCGTAACTTCGCCGCTCTCGCGAAACGTTGCGAAGAAGTTCCGACACTCGGAATGTTCCGGATAGCTGATAGCAAATTCCTACTCGTCTATGCTGGTGTGCCACGCTCTCTTCTCTACCTACTTACTTGCCGTATGCTGACAAAGATACTTCCCAGACTTTGCGTTTCACGTCGGACGACACGGAGAACCCATCGAAGGACCTTGTATCGAGTGGGAATCGAAACCCGAACAAGTAGCATTCTGCTTCCCCTATATCTGTGAGTCTTCTTGATCAACTCTTGCAAACCTCCTGAGCTTATTAGGTTTCTTTCGAATACAGTCGCAATCTCCCCGACAATCATCGAGATTCGCAACGCTTTCTCGGGTCGACTCGTAAGTACCGTGCCGCTTTCTTTCGTGATTACGACGACACTAATTAAGCGTGTATGACAACAGGCTCAATTCATCACGGGATCTCACATTCACCTCACCTTTGATGGTTCCGCCATCTCCTCTTCGCGAACTCCTCCAGTTGACCTCCGACCTTCTCGCGGCTCTTCCCTCTCCTCCGCTTCCCTCGCACAGTCGAGTATCGAAGCCGAGACTCCTGTCGAGAAGAGGCTGCACGTCTCTATGAGGACAGGAGCTTATCATGTCCTTTACGAGTTGATCATCGTCGCGTAGCTGGCTACGACCTCTCTCTGTTCCCCCTCCCTTTCCCTCGGCCGGCCAATCACGTGCAACCCCGTCGCAATCTCCTTTTACAGACACTTTCCACAAATTTCTCCTCTTTCGACCTCTCTCGCTTCTCACCGAGCTATGTATCCGCAATCTTTCAGCCTTGCAACCTCCCACCGCAACTATCCGGTTATCAGTACAATGTCTTCACTCCTTTCTTTCCTCGACTACTTCACGTTGGCTCACCCAACTCTTTCGCACCACTTTTTTTACGTTATTTTCCATCTCCGCTGGTTTCGGAACGTACACTACTTGCTTGCTTATCTCTATACCCTTTCTACATCTATGTTTACGCACTGTGCAAAGGATCTCGGATAATTTCCTCTCTCGCAAGGTTTCGTCTGCGAACGATTGGCTCCAACTTTCGTTCTCCTCCTTTCCGCTGCCCTATTAGAGACTAGCCTAATACTGTGATTGAATCAGTGACCAGCTTGATGGTGTCGCTCCGAGTCTCTGCTATCCGTCTGCATTCGGGTGATCGATTTATGCGAGTGAAAGGTGATGAATGAAGGTCGAAGAGAGGAGTAGTTGAAAATGCCTCAGAGTGTGGAATTGGAGGTATAGATTCCTGTCATTGATTACTAGGTTGGCCTTGCGCATCGTCGGAACTGTGTTGGCAAAGAGCCAAACAAAATCTTGAAAAGTCGACTCTAAAGTTCTTCCTTCCTGCCTCTACTACGGTCCCTAAGCACTTCCGACTGCTCTCTTACTTGATCACGCAATCGTGGATCCTTTCCCTGCTTCGACCTCTCGCAAAATCAGTTTTCGATTTCCCAACTTCTTGGTCCATTCGAGTCAAGTCCCTCAACAAAATCACTTCAAACCTTCCGCCGGATCACCTTCGCCATGAAAGAGGCTACACCTGGGATAGCCGAAGTTCGGAAGTCACAACGTCACAACGTGGTGGATCCGAAAGTCTCCTTCAAACGACATTAGAACGAATCGTTTTCTCGATCTCACCGTTGAAGAGTCTGCTTTTTCTCTGCTTAGGAAGCTCCTACCATAGTGTTTCGACGTTGCTATCACGTGGAAAGGGACAGGGAGGGCAGAACGGCACGAGAGAGGCTGCTCAACTGATTTCGCGAATTCTCCGAAGGTGAGTTTCGAGAGATCCTTCTCCTATAAATGTACTGACCAATGCCTTTGCTTTCCAGTCAGAATCAGGTGTCGTCTTCACTGTAAGACACACCTTTAGTCGAATCCTCCAGCTCCGACTCCCCTCGCAACCGACGGTTTTTTCTTTCGACTCGCTTCGTTCGCTGCTGTAGCTTCGTTGCTCCTGCGCTTGCTCCTGATACGACGTCGACAGTTTCGACTTTGGAGTGTCGCTATCTGGCTTCCGGCTCGGGATCATACAGTCTACCTACTTCGATGAGTTAATTTGAGGATTTCGCACGACGAAGAAAGAGGAAGGTAAGGGATGAAAGTTCACTCTCCTTGACCTCCTGCTCTGTTCAATCCGACTCAGTTGCATGCATTTCGGTCGTGTCCTAGTTTGATCGATACAGAGTTTGATCGCGGGGAGTCACGACTTCGTTGAATGCGAAAACAACGAGGGAAGAATTTGGCTCGAAAACTTTACAATCATCGCGTGGGATGGGAGTAGGACGGTGGGAACGCTGTAAAAGTAATCTACGAGTCTATATCAACGAGAATTCACAGGTTGTTGGTGCTTTTCCAACCTTTGCGAGGTAAACAAATCCCTTTCCCTCTTTCCCTCTTTCTTCCCACTCTCACTTCACTGCCCGTTTGAGCATTCTCCAAGCCAGCCACCTGGCTCTGATCTGAACACGACTGCTCAACTACTCTCCCTCCTCTCCCTCCTCTCCCTCCTCCTCCCTCACTTCACTTATCTTCCCTCTTTCCTCCTTCTCCCTCTGTCTCCCTTCCGCACTCACAAACATGATGCACGAGATCGCTGATGGATCTGGACACCAGAGTGAGTTCAATTTCGGTACCTCTGCTCATTCCGAGTTCAGTTATGCTGATCAAAAGTTCTCCCTTCTTCTTGTCCTTTCTTCTTCTCCCTTCGTCTTCTCCTTTCTGCTTCTCCTTACTGCTGTGCTCGGTGGTCTTTGTTCTTCTTCTTCATCTTTCTTGGTGAATCAGCCGATGCCCTCGCAATTGGTAAATACAATGGTGAGTCTCTGCTTCCTGGTTTTCTTGACCACTCGCTAACACACTCTCGACTTCTCTAGCGGGTCCCTCCGCTGCCGCAGCCGTCAAAGCCATCTCGAACCACCCTTCCCAGGAGACCGGCTTTCAACTTCTCAAAGCTGTCCCTCCTCTTCCTACTCCTCTTCCTTTTTCTCTTCCTACTCCTCTTCCTACTCCTCCCGGTTTCTACGCGAAGCAATACCGCGCCTCTCGAGCACACCTGCGCGATCTTGAACGCCGACAACTGGCGGAGAAGGAGGAGGCTTTGACGACGAGGATCAGAGAGGAGGTTGCAGGGGAATCCAAGAAAAGAACTGCTAGTCATGAGAGAGAAGCGAGGGCATGGGAAGAAGAGAAGATCGACTTAAAGGGTCAGTTGGAAAAGGAGAGGGAGAGGAGTGAGAAGCTCGAGAAAGAGAAGTTGGAGTTGGAAGTTCGTTTGAAAAAGGTGAAGGCTCAGTCGAAGAAGGTGGAGGGAGAGAAGAAAGACTCGCAGAGGGTACAGGGTTCCGAGCTGGAGAAGATGGGGAAGAAACCCAAGGACGTATTCGACGAGCTCAAGGAGGAGCTTGAACGCATTGGATAACGCAAAGTAGAGTAGACTTCCCTCGACACTTCAAGCTTTTCCCTTCCTCTTTCCCGCTCCCTCTTCCTCCTCATTCGTTTGCCTTCTCTTGCAGCTATACTTTGTCGTCGTTGTGCCCTATCCGAACTGAAAACTTTTGTGCATTTTCCGAATCTTTCGTTCTTGTTTTCCGTGGACAAGAGTCGTGGCTAGTCCGTGCCGTGTGGTCTTGTAGTCGAAGATGATCGAGTGTGCTGTCGCGTCGTCTGCAAACCGAGGGGAAGTGAGAAGAACCCGAGGACGTCGTTCAAGTTTAAACGTCCTTCGACCTCGTTTCATCCTGACTGCTCGACCCGCACTCTCGGTAGACTAAAACAAGAACTAGCCTGGATCAACCTGGAATCGGTCTGGTGAGTTCTCGCTCGCTCGCTGAGCGAGTATGACCTTGGATCGAAAGATAACGGAATCTCGAAGGGAAGGCATCGCGGAGAGCTAAGGGAGCGCGATGGAAGTGTGCTGTGATGGAGTGGACTACTATGCTCAGTGTGGAGCTCGTTCTTCAAGTCCTTCGACCTCCTCAAGCCGTTTCTTCCCCCACCACTTCTTCGGAACCCTTCCATGCCTTGATGACTGACCTCGATTGCCTTGTAGTCCAGTATGCAGCATCCAGAATCAATTCCCTCGACCTCCACTTCTCAACCTGAATCGGATTCTACGAAACCGACTTTGACCTCTTCACCAATTCCCTCTCGCTTCTCGTCTCCGCAACTCTATCGTTCTCGAAGAACTCCTCCGTCAGGCTCTCGTCAGACAGCTCAGCGCAAGGACCCTCGTACGGCAAGAAGATTGAGCTTCGGAACTGGCGGAGGATCGCACGACAACGAACAAGGAGGAGGAGGAGGAGATTTCAGTTTTGCTCCCGTCCCTCCCTTCAACCTCAAAGCGCTACAAGACAGTCTGGAAGCAATAGAAGCGGAGGGAGGCAAGTCACGAGCGGCAAGTCGAGCCGAGTCAGGAAGTAGGAGAATCGCTGGATTGCCTCAAACCAAGAATGCGAAATCGAAAACTGATATCATGGTAAGCAATGTCTCCCTCATGCGAGAGAAACGATGTTCATCTTCTCTAACTCACGTTTTCCCGCTGTTAGGACTTGCCCGATGAACTTTTATTGAAGATCTTCGCAAACCGTCAGTCTTCGATTAAAGGTGTCTTCCTTGTTCTGAGAATTGAACTGACGAGAGGAAGGCGTCTACAGTCAACGACGAACAAGGTTTCCGTCCGGTGGCTCCGATGGAATGGTACAGCCCGCCTCTTCGAATTGCGCTTGTTTGCAAAAGGTGGTTACCTGTGAGTAACGCTCTTCCTCAGTGCCTGTTGTTCTAGGCTGACGAACATCGTCGATACAGGTCGCCCAATCACTATTCTATCGCAGTATCCGTATCCATCACCTTTCGAGGATATCGCTACTCCACCGAACCTTCGCCGCTACCTCTCTCTCCTTGGCCGTTCGACACCTCACAATCAACCTCCCTTACACCACTCTATCGGGACTATCACTTCCACTCTCCTCACTACAAGCTGTATCGCGCACTCTGCCTCGCGAAGCTGATAGCGACAGCGATTCGTCCCAACTTCGTCGAAAGGACAAGAAAATTCGAGACCCTTTGACGGCGCAAGATCAGCTCAGAGGTCTCTTCCAGAGCTGCTCTCAATTACTGTCCCTCGAGATCTCTGGAATCGACCCACGCCTACTCTTCTCTTCCTTTACCACCAGTTCTTCCCTTCAGCATCTTCATCACCTTCGATTGTCGACGGTTTCGAAGCTCTCCCTCAAAGGTGGATTCGAATCGCCAGTACTCACATCGATGGTACTTCGCAATGCTCTTCTCGCCCTCACCGGACTTCGATCACTCACCCTCAAAGCCTATGTTTCCGATTTCGCACTTCCCCTCGACTTTGCCCCGACTCGAACCAATGGAGGATCTCCAGCTCGTCCTCTACCCATGAGAGCTAGGGCGCTGCTCAAGATCAAGAGGATCGTCATTGTCGAATCGGCTATGAGTTCGAATGATCTGGAAACGCTACTGAGGCAGATGCAAAGAGGGAGCGTCGAGGAATTGGTGATCAAAGACAGTTACGACGGGAAGTTGGCGGAAGCGAGGCGAAGGGAAGGGAAATATGCGGGAACAACGATCGAGGGATTGTCAGAGAAGAGAGTGGGAGAATTGGTGAAGGGAAGTCTGAGATCACTGAAGGCGACACTACACAACTATCCACTCGCGAGAGATGCTCTCTCAGCAGCGCAAACATCCTCTCCTCCTCCTCCACCTCGTCGACCTTTACCTGGCCAACCAGCTCCTCGAGATCCCGCTCATATCCTCGACCGTTTCGTATCGACTTGCGAAACACTTCAGGTACTCGATCTAGGAGGCTCACTCGTCACGTCCTTTCTGCTTCTCCCATTATCGAGCCACTCTTCCGCCGAAGGTCTTCTCCTCCCATCGACGGTCCGACATCTGACGATCAGAGCTTGCCCTTCCCTTACTCCTACCGTCGTCTTATCGTTCCTCGATTACTTGAGGCGAGAACGACGAAACCTTCATTCCCCTTCCGCTCCCGACCGACGCTTCGACTCCCATCCTTCCCGATTGTCAACTTTGAGCGTTTTCGGAGGGAGTGAATCAGGGTGGAAGAATCCTGTCAAAGCTTGGGAGGTACAGAAGGCTTGTTGGGATTCAGGAGTTGTCTGGCAAGGCGGAGGAGGGCAATCGAGGGAAACCGATGAAAAGGGATGGTGAAGAAAAAGGAGAAGATCGTAGTTTTGTTCGTTTTTCCCTTGGAAGTTTTACTTTCCGACGGCATCAAGACAGCTCGCAATAAAGTGCGAAGAGCTGCGATGAACAGATAGACCCAAAATGAATTGACAAAAGAACGACGTCTATGCTTTTACTACTTTGCCCCATAACGGCAGTGATTTTCTATTCCGACAAGCTCCCACCGAGCGAGACGGAAGTGGTGTGTGAGAGAGAGAGAAGGTAAGGTAAGGTATTAATGAGGATGAGAGAAGGGGTATGATTGAGTTTACTTGGAGAAGGGAAGACGAAGAGCGAATCGGCTCGACGATTTGGGTGAAACAGACTCGTCGAACTTGCCATCTTCTGCGTTCTCGACCTCCTTGAGAGTTTGGTCGTCCGTGAGCTTGACCCATTGGAGGCAAAGTGCGAGGAGAAGTCCAACAACGGCGAGACAAGTACCGGTGATTGAGAGAACGCGCTGTAGGAGAAGAGCAAAGAGCGTCAATACACGGGAGAAGACACAGAAGAACAATCACCGAAAGGGACTCACTTGAGTCTCTCCGTGAGCACGAGCCATAGCCTCTCGTACGGCAGTACCAGGAGGGTAAGTCTTGAGAAGTCCGATAGGGTTAGCGTAAGCTTTGGCAGCGATAGCAGGGTCGGCGATGTAAGCGTTCATCTTTGCTGGGACGAGGTTGGTCCAGATACCTCCTCCGATAGCTGATCCGACACCTTGAGAGAGGTAGAAGACGACGAGGTAACTGGCAGTGATGGCACCGAGATCTGTAGCGGACGATCGAACGAATGAGTCAGTCATTGCTCAAGAAGGAGTCGAGCGGCCTGTCGAAAACTCACGTTCGTGCTTGGTGACGGATTGAATGCAAGCTTGAAGAGGGAAACTGATAGCTCCGACACCGAGACCACGAACGACTTGGACAGCGGCGAGATCTCCTTGCGATGCTCCAGCTCCTCGGTAACGGATCATGAGACCGAATGCGAGAATCTCGACACAGAATCCGTAGATGACGATAGGTTTGAGGTAACGAAGGTAGCGAGCGACGATTCCCGAGAAGGCGGCAGTGAGGGTCGAGACGAATCCAGCGAGCGAAGTGATACGAGTTGCTGAAAGAGTGGTTTGATCGGCAGCGACGAGGAGGTAGGTGTAGCTGCGAACAAACAAACTGAGTCAGCAAAGATACGAAGGAGCATTGAGATCTCACGAGAACTCACAAGTAGGATCCGATGACTCCACCAGCTGCGGGGTGGACAATCGCGATGAGGAAGCAGACGACGACGGTGCGGTTGGTGAGGAGGGTGAAGGGAATCAAAGGGTGACGAGCGACGAATCTTTCCCAAAGTCCGAATGCGACGACACAGACTCCTCCAACCGTAAGGAGCGCAATACAGTGCGCGTCACTCCAGTGAGATCCCTTTCCGTTGGCGATGGTGACAGTGACGAGAATCATACCGAAACCGGCGACGAAGAGGAGAAGTCCGAAGAGATCGAGTTGCCAGAATATGGATTGAGTCTTTTGCCAGAGAGTGCGTCGAGGGCGGTGAGATTCGTCGTGCTTGGTCGAGAAGACCGACTTGACCTTGTCACCGACCGAACGTTGAGGAGTTTGTTCGACGTCTCCTTCCTCCTTCTTTGATTTGCGCATTCCGATTCCGAGAGTGAGCATGACTGGGATCGTGAGAACAGGAGTCATGATGGCAAACATTCCTAAAGCGAGTGATCGAGATTGAGGGTGAGCAAACGAGCAGCAGGAGCAAAACGCAGGAGAGAAAGAAAAGAAAGCTCACCCATTCCCCATCTCCATCGACTAGCGGTCTCGTTGGCAGCACCGAGGATCGATTGAGTAACGTTTCCGCTGATCCAGACGTTGATGACACCGGGAATCGAGGGGAAGATGGACCAGAAGAGACGGTTGCGAAGGGAAGAAATATCGGCGATGATGATGTTTTGTAGCAAGAACAATCCAGTGATACCGAGGCTAGATACGAGAGGCAGTGTCAGTCTCGGTGCTGCGAAAGGGGAGAAAGGGGAGATCGACACGGCGAGAATGGGAAAGCTCGCAAGATCGAGAGAAAGTCTCAACTGACATGTAGATACTGTTTCCGACGGCGTAAGCGTAGATGGATGGTGCAGCCGCAGCGATGGCTCTCCCTACTGCGTAGAGTACCATGCATAGGAAGTAAGCCTCAAGACGACCGAAGTAATCGGCAATCTTAGCGATGGGAGGCTGCGACACGGCCTGTATGACAGTACGAGGTACGTTAGTAAGGGAAAGGGAGCGACGTTGCGACGAGCGACGGCGACGGCGGCGAGAAAGGAGCGAAGTGATAGTGGAGGAATGAGAGAGGAGGAAGCGAAACTAACTTGGAAAACTGATTTGATACTGCTGATGGTGGTAAGGGTGGAATGAGCGGAGAATGATACGGAAGTAGCAGCAGTGATGTATGAGCTCGTCGTGTATTGATCTCTGTTCAAATCGGCGACGACCGGTTAGCTCGAAACAGCGACGGAGAAAAAGAGGAACTATCGGAACTTACAAACTCATCACATAGGCCAAGACGGTGAAAGCGGTATAGAGACAGATGCGATACTTGGTCGACATCCTCTTGTTCAACTGCTCCATCTGCCTGACTCCCTTGGAGACAGGCTCGACGACAACGGAGGGTTCCGGCGAGTTGAAATCATCATGCTTCTCCATGTCATCTGTGTGTGAGGATGATGATGTACGTTGTGGTGAGGTAGCCATGTCGAAATGGGCGATGGACGAGGAGAGATTGGAAGAGATCAGATGGGAGAGGATAAGATGGGAAGAAGAGAGGAGGGAGCTTGAAAAAAAAGAGGGCCACTCGTCTGATAAAATCTTTTTCGTGATCCAGCGATGGTAGTGCCGAGCCCGCATTGAGAGCCGACGCTAGAAATCCTTTCCTTCCGAAAACCTGGAGTTGAAAAGTGCCTTGAAAAACCTTCGCAAGCTCCTGCTTCATTGCGAAAGTCCTGCTACTGCTTCCTGCTACCAAGCTGCTCATCTCAGCTCAAGTCATGGGTGCGCTAGGGCGAAGAGTCACTCACTCTTCGAGTGAAACTTACGTCAACGAAGCTTAAAATTACGCAACGGAGTCAAAATTGATTCAATTGCCGCCTGAAAATGACATTTTTCACGGATGCGAGGAAAGGGTGAGACACGGATCAAACCGCTGAAATCTAATCCGACAAAGCCAAGCTTTGGGAGTCAGCGAGCACATTTCGCGAAGACACGAGAAAGTTTCCGAACTTCCCTTCTTTCTGCAAGGAGAGCCTGGCTACGATGCCACGCGCAACTGAGTCAATCCGGAGACAATCCGGAGAGGCAGGGAATGGCGAGAGCCCGATTTCTGCCGAGTCCAGGGAGTTCAGGGTTTCCAGTAGTATTTGTCACTCGAGCTGCTGGAGTAGCCCGGCTGTCCTCTTGAGACCGCCTCCTCCGTCGCCATCCCTCCGACATCACGAGCTGCCGCCATTCGAAGGATGTTGTGTACTGGAGTAATAGCGACTTGAATGAGAAAAGTTGAGGCTCAATCTTGCGAATGCGCAAGCTGGATATGCGCTCTTCGTGATGGAGCTCGTCTGCAGCCTGCGAATCAGTCGCATAGGCGGTACAAATTCGTTCGAAGGCCTTTCCAGAGTTGAAACGTTGAGGACGAGTTGTTGGCGACGAAACTGCCTCGAGCTCGATTTGCGAAGAGACTGGAACCGAGTTCGAACCGGTTCACGTTTCGCTGAGAGTAAATTGAGGCGGATCAGAGTGTGTTGAGTAGTGATCTGTATCCGCCAAATGCGAACACAGGCGGGGAAAATGCCATTTTATCCTCAAGCGACGAGATTGTGCCACATCCTCAGAAGCCTTCAATTTACCTTTTAAAGTATAGCTCCATAGCTATCAAAAGGCTCGGTAGGCCTTTGGGACACTGCTTGTCGTCGCGAGCGTCAATGATGGGAAGAGAGATCGACTGTTTTCGAAAACTGACGAAGCAGGCATTTGCGAAGGAGAGAGGCAGACATTCGAAGCGATTAAGACTAGTCATTCTGCTGAGCAAGTCAAGCCTGTTCGAACAGAGTGAGACGTAGGGGCGAACGAAGAGAGATACTTTTTTTTTGGCTTTCATCTCGATTCAACTCTACAGACGACTCAGAGCGACACAATCGATGCCTGGGATCAAGGTATCGCCGAACAAGGCAGCGCAGTCACCCAAGAAGAGTCCGAAACAGAAGGGAAAGCAAGTTCAGTCTCCAACTTCTTCCAAATCTCCATCAAAACAGCAACTACAACCTTCAGAGCAAGCTGAACAAGACGATAATGAACTGTTATCCCTCGCCAACCTAGTCGCTCAGAATGCGCACCTCCTGGTGAGAGGGAGAGGAGATGCAGCTTTGGAAAATCAAGCAAGACAAGTAGTCAAATATAGCTTCGATAGAGGTGAGCACTCTCTCAAAGCATTCCCATGACCGAGTATAGGTACTAACACCTAACTCACAACTCGACAGCACTCGAATCGGAAGCTTCCTCTTTCCCTCATCTCTCCGCTCTGCTCGCCTCTCTTACTCCTTCCTCCGGTCCAACAACTCGCTCGGCAGCTCGCGCTACACCAGAGGAGTCTACCGAGCCCGACTTTGAACTTACCGAGACACCGATTCCCGAATTGACGATCGACGAAGGAATGGATGCTGAAATGGTTTGGGAACAGATGGAGTTGCGAGGACAGACTGTTGATCGCATGATGGAAGAGATGTTTGGTCAAGAGGAAGAGGAGGAAGACGAAAATGAGGATGGTATGTTCGATGATGAAGGGAGTGAAGAAAACGAGATGGAGGGATACGATATGACTGCAGAGAGCGAGAGTGAGAACGACGACTTCGATGGTGGAGAAGAGGGAGAATCTGGAGAAGCCGCAGAAGCCGAGTACTACCGTCGATTAGGCGAAGGCAAGGAGGAAGGTCTCGGTAGCGAAGATCCGTTACTCGATCTGAATGAGGATGAGGAGGGTTCGACATCAGAGGGAGATGACCAAGATCCAGCGGAGGATGTTCTCGCAGACGAGCAGAAAGGTCTGAGTCTCGAGAACTTTGATGGAGAAGGCAAAGGAAAGCGCGCACGACCAACAAAACGGTTAGTCCCTTCGCTCTTTCCCCCCCTTCAAACTTCGTATCTTCGTATCTGACCCACCATCTACCATCGCCTTGTAGCTCGACCGGTCCTCCTTCCGCTGTCGACGACGACTTTTTCTCACTACAAGATTTCCATGCCGCTGCCGACGAGGGAGAATTCGAAATGGCCAAGATGGTCAAGGGTGAGAGTGACGACGAAGACAGTGAAGGGGAAGAGGATGGAGGTATCGATTTGTTTGCGTCAATCGGTGAGAGTGAAGATGAGGATGCGGAGGAGGAAGAGGGGGACCTCGATGCTGGAGGTACGTTTTATCAGAAGGTATTCTCGTTGATTTGTTGATCGAGAGCTGACGCTCTTTCACGGATCTCTGCTCAGGCGTAATGTACAAAGACTTCTTCGATCCTCCACAACGACCACTCAAGAAATCAAAACCTACTCCTTCGACTTCAAAAGCTAAATCTGACCCCAAACCCGCTCCTTCCGACAAACCCGCCAAACGAGGGGTACGATTCTCGGAATCTGTCAAAGTCAAAACGATTCCTTCTCGTCATGACATCAAGATGGAATTGAAGAAGGGAAAGGGCAAAGCTATGACTGAGGAAGAACTCGAGGAAGAGGTTACGAAAGAGCTGGTCGCTGCGAGCAGTGACGAAGAGGATGAAGGGGAATTAGACGAGGAGATGAGCTTTGAAGATGGAGACGAGGAAGAGTTGAGTTTACTGGATAATGAGGATTTGATGGATGAAGATGAAGGTGAGAGTGAGCAAGGTAGCGATGGGGGTAGCGATGGCATAGAGGAAGGGCAGGAAGCTATCGAGCGATTCAAGTCGGAGCTGTTTGATGACGAGGATGAAGAACGAGAAGATTCGAAGAGTGCGTTCTCTCTCTCTTCCTCTCAGGTTCGATTGAACGAGTCACTGAACGATCTCGCGACGTACAGCCAAGAACCTCTCAAAGTATGAACGACGACTGCTCGCACTTTCAGATCAAATCGCCGCTTTGGAACAACAAAACGTCGGACCGAAAGATTGGGCAACACTCGGAGAAGCTCAAAGTCGAGATCGACCCACGAACTCGCTACTCGACGAGGATCTCGAGTTCGAACGAATGGGCAAGTCTGCACCTGTCGTGACGGAGGAGACGACGAAGAGTATCGAAGACTTGATCAAACAGAGGATTCTCGACGTAAGCATCTCTCTCACGTCTCTTGCCTCGACTCAGCTCATCATTCTTTATATGAACAGAACAACTTTGACGATGTTGAGCGAAGGAGAGCGGTCGATCCAAACGCATTCCTGCCGTCTCGCTACCTCGAGCTTCAAGACAGTCAATCGCAGAAATCGCTCGCCGAGATCTATGCTGAAGATTACGAGAAGTCTCGAGAGAAGGAGAGTGGAAGGAAGGTCACGAACGAACTCGACAAAGACCTCGAGAAGAAACACGCCGAGATCGAAGAGCTGTTCGAAGAACTCGCTGGGAAACTCGATGCTTTGTCGAATGCTCGATTCACGCCGAAAGCTGTACGTGTCCCTCTCACACTGCTAGACTACTGCACTTTACTGACGAATCGACCCTCGAAATCAGCCCAAAGCATCGATCGAAACCGTTTCGAATCTCCCGTCAATCTCGATGGAATCCGCTCTTCCCACTACGAACTCGGCTTCTACTCTCCTCGCACCGGAAGAAGTCTACACTGCGGCGAAGCAACTCACCGCATCGGACAAATCTACTCTTACTCCCGCTCAAAAGAAGACACTGCGACAGAAGGAACGAACCGAGAGGAAATCGGTTCACGACAAGGTCGACAGGATCAAGGATGCCAAACTCAAAAAGCGAGGTATCAAGGGAGAGAAGGAGAGGGCGAGGGAACAGCTCGTTGGAACAAAGGGAGTCACGGTCATTGGAAAGGGAGGAAAGGAGGAGAAAGGTTCGAAGAAACGGAAACGAGGAGAAGGAGATGGAAACACGGCGAACCCTACGAGTGTCGGACTCAAGCTGTAGATTGGGCCTGTTTGTTCTTCTTTCGCTCCCGTTCACTCTTGCTACACTTCGCATTGCATTTCTCTTCTCTTTCGTCTTTTTCGGGTCGTCTCATATTCCTTTTACGCTCGGGAGATGAGGCTAGCGTTTGCCCTTCTCGTGCGAAATGGACTGTCGTTCGCGTCACACAGGAAGGAGTGCTCTATCGCTGGTGGCAGAAAATGTGAAATGTGAAGAAACGCTCGCAAGCGATTGATTGCAGCATCATTAGGATCTCAAGGCCAGAGTCCTTCAATCTACGACGAATTCTCGTCCTGCATCTTCACCCTACACTCTTCGTTGCTGCTTTCTCCCTCTTCCCATTTCGCTGCTGCGCTTTCGAACCATTTCTCCAGTAGTTTCCGCTCATCTTGGTCCCGGATTTCGGTCGACGTTCATGGACCGTAAGACGTGGCACTCGGCTTGTGATAGATGGCGAAGTTGTGCTTGAAGCAGTCGAAGCAGATGTCGGAAATTGCGAGTAGCGAGAGTCGACCACTTGGCGAGAATTCAACGTATCCCCTCTGTTGGACAATCATCATTCTCATTCCTTGTACACTGCTCTCCTCTCTCGCTCATCCAATTGTGCCTCCATCCAAGATTCAAGTGACGCGTTGTCTCCCTTTTTTCCACTTGATCACCATTCTCTGTAGTGACCAGCCCGTATCAAACACTCTGTCCCGTTTGATTCCCTTGCTCCCCATTTGCTGCCATCATAAAGTTGCTTGGAATTGAAGTAGTGAAGGTTTAGAAGCTTGGACAAAGGCGAGGAGGAGAGGGTGAACAATCGGAGCTGGAATCGAAGTGAGCTTGGCGGGAACTGAAAGAGGACAGGTAGAGTAGGCTGAGAGAGTAAGGTGAATGGACGAGAGAGAGATAGAGAGTAGAGTTGATGAGATTGGAATTTGAGGAATTTTAGGAGGGAAAAAACCGAGCGCTCCAATCTCTCCCTTCTCTCTTCGTTGCAGAGGACTTTCTTGTAGCCATGGGGTATGTACAGCTGTACTAAATACTACGAGTAGTACCTATGCTGACCTGTTCTCCTCTCCTCTCTCCAAATTCTGATCCACAAATCTTCCACTTCTTCTCAATCCAAATATCAACTCATCAACTACTACCAACTCACTCTGCTTACTCATTGGATGAATGGATATAAAGATTCGCACACAACAAGTATGTACATGCTCGAATCGATCCTCTATAGATTGAGAGGAGGCGAATGGAGAGACATGCTAATTTACCCTTTCCCTGTCAAACAGCGTTCTCCACAGGAATCATTTCCGCAAGGATTGGCAATCCCGTGTCAAGACCTGGTTCGATCAACCCGGCAAGAAGCACTCTCGCCGCCTCCATCGCCAGGCAAAGGCCGTCAAGGCTGGACTCCGCCCTACTGAGCTCCTCCGACCCGCCGTTCGATGCCCTACTCAGCGTTACAACATGAAGCTCCGTGCTGGTCGTGGATTCACCAAGCAAGAGCTCGCTGCTGCCGGTGTTCGTCGCAAGGAGGCTCTCTCTCTCGGTATCCCCGTCGACCACCGTCGCCGCAACGCTTCCGAGGAGGGTCTCAAGATCAACGTTGAGCGTCTCCAAGCTTACAAGGGACGTCTCGTTGTCTTCCCCAAGAAGGCTGGTAAGGTCAAGAAGGGAGATACCGAGGTAAGTGGTTCATCTCAAAGCACAGTCTCTAGTCTGTACTCATCAGTCTCTCTCGTTCTATTCTATACTTCCAATCTATCAATGTATCAACTCGCCCTCTCGACGATGCACCAAATCATTCGCCGACTCTACATAACTACACCACTCGACTACCACTCTCCCTCGAATTCTCCTCCATTCTATCCAACCCTCTCCTCCCTGTTCCTCTCTCTCCCTCTTCGATCATACAGGGTGCCGACAAGTCCACCGAGCGTGTCTCCAAGGTCTCCACCGCTTTCCCCATCCCCGCCGGTATCACCAACGAAGAGCCCCGCGAGATCACTTCGGACGAGAAGGACTTCTCTGCTTTCCGTGCTCTCCGTGTTGCCCGTTCGGATGCTCGTCTCGTTGGTGTACGTGCCGAGAGGAAGAAGAAGGCTGAGGAGGAGGAGGCTGCCAAGAAGAAGGTGAGTTGAAACTACTAGACAATTCTCTCTCACGACGAAACTGATCCATGGTCTCGTTCTTTATAGTAAACGGTGTGATTCGCTCTCCCCCGTTTGGTTTCCCCTTTTGTGTTGCTTACTACCCCCCAAATCCCTATTGCAACTTGAGTGTGGTTGTTTTCGGACAAAATTCAAAATTCCTAATTCTCTTGCTTTTGTGGCCGTCTTTTCTCGTCGGAACGAGAGTATCGTCGAGCTGTATAGTTCAGATTCCTTCAGTCAAGAGGCAGAGCGCGAAATTTACGAGTTTCGCTCTTTCAACTTGATCACAATGTCGGCTTTTGCATCTTCGCCTTCGAGATCCTTTACGACTTCAGCTGGAGATGTCGCCGCTTTAAGTTACGAGCCTCTAGATCCGGCTTCGATAGAAGCTAGTATGAGGAGTGCAAAGTCGGGAGCTGTCAATCAATTCGTGAGTCCCCTGACTCGCGATTCCCTCTGTAGGTGTGCGAAGCTGATGTGAGAGTGGAGAACTAGGTCGGTTACACCAGAGACAACTTTCAAGGTGCGTTAGATTGCTCTCTTTCTCGATCCAACCTCGATCATCCAACTTGGTTGCTTATCGCTCTCCTCCCACAGGACGTCAAGTGACTCGTCTCGAATATGAAGCATATGTACCTCTCGCTCTCAAGGCAATGGTTTCGATACTTGAAGAAGCGAGAAATCTTCCACCACCACCTCCTCTCGAAGGTTCTCATCCTTGTTGTCCACCTCCCTCGTCGAATCTCTCGATCACTCCCACATCTCAGACGACACGCCAACCCCTCCACGACCCCCACGATGCGACCTCTGAACTCACACCAGGCGACATTCCCAAAATCGAAATCAACCGAATCTATCTCTCGCACCTCCTCGGCCCTTCACCTCCTCTCAACCCATCTATCGTGATCAGTGTCGCGTCACCTCATCGTCGAGAAGCTTTCTGGCTCACGGAATGGTTACTCGAACGAGTGAAAGAACGGGTACCAGTTTGGAAACGAGAATATTACGCAGACGCCGATGAAGCTTTCATTGGACGGGATGGGGAGGGAATCGAAGGGAGAGGAGGCAGAAGTAGGGACGGGAGTGGGGGGGAAGGAGAGACTGAGGAAGGAAGGTGGAAAGAGAACTTTAAAGCGGAAAAAGTCGTTAGAATCGAGAAGCTACCTTGATGAGGGTTCGTGGGTGAATCTTGGGACGTGGCCTAAGCATCGATTTGTGACGAAGCTACCGTCGTAGTACCTGTGTCTATTCGGAGGAGGATCACCGATGGAAGACGGTTTCGAACCACGACGATTTGCTCGCGACTTGAGAAACGATTCGACCTGGACCGTGTCGATTCCCTCGTCTCGGCGACCGCACATCGGACAGCTTCTCATTCATGATCAGTCGAGGGCAATGATGGACTTTGATGACTTGTTTTCGCTCGTAAACTTCCTCGTGACTTTAAATTAGCGATCCTGCATATTCCCGGTTTCGATGACTTCCAGCGATAGATTCGTAGTACCATGCATTGTAGCCATAAGTCAAGATGAATTCGTTGTTGCGAAACTTGAGAGATGCTAATTTTTTTAGCGACTTTGCGAAAAGTTTTGGGCAACCGTTCAGCGACCCGCCTCTTTCGTCCAGCCACCTTCAGAGAATTCCGAAAGATATATGCTTCGGGCGCCCCTGTACTTTCGCTCCTGCTCCTGCTTTTGCTTCTCCACTCTCCCTCTTCGCTTCAGTCGTCCTCCTCTCTTTGCCCTTTCTACCTCTCGGCTCTATATACCAGACATCCATCACTTGACGACTAGCTCAGCTATTAACGACAACGTTCACGACCACCTAAACTCGACCCTTTTAGCTCCGTCACATTTCAGTCAAGCCACCTTTTTTCATCGCATTTCCTGTGATACAGTGCGTCTCCCTCTATCCCATGCTCTCTCTGCAACGGATAGCTCATGCTATCGCAACAGTAACGCATCCTTAGACTCAAGGAACCCTTCAAGATGCCTTCGACCTCATCTCGCACCACTCGTTCCTCAGCTGCGATCCGATTCCCTTCTTTCAAGAACGCGCTAGCGACTACTCCCAAGTCTTCTTCTTCCTCCTCCACCTCCTCGAAACCCGATGCGATCACCCTCCTCTTTCGCCGAGAAGTCCAGTCTCTCCTTTCGACTCCCCCTACTCTCCCTTCTCACATTCCCGCCAACACTCCCGTCGAAGTCGTAGCATGCGTCGAACGTCTCTCACTCTCCGGCATTCAACAGAGTGTGCAACTGTGTCAAGCAGGAGAAGAAACTTGGGTGACGAGAACCGAAGGTGCTAGACAATACTTCCCTCGGGCAGGGAGAGTTCAAAAGAGGTTGAGGGGAACCGAGGAGATGGAACAAGAAGATGAGGAACAGATGGACGAAGAGGTCGCTGTCGAATCACCAACGAGGAAGAAGAAATCGAAGAAGAGCCACTCTAGTCGACAAGACCTCGAAACTCCCGACAACGACC
>Ga0308169_10000716_pt1 | contig 44099 bp, 26 predicted proteins | sample PhyBR1_2_FD_202139 | JGI IMG/M metagenome (GOLD analysis project Ga0308169, IMG submission 202139) | Phyllosphere microbial communities from UC Gill Tract Community Farm, Albany, California, United States - DLSLSB.R1 | ecosystem: Host-associated > Plants > Phyllosphere > Unclassified | place... | reverse complement strand
TTTTTGGTACAGCAAAAGAATTTCACGGATTACGTTATACGAATCAAATAGGAATTGAAAAAATGCACATGAAAATTGGGCTTACTTTTGCCTGCCTAAATATGAAAAAATTAGTAAAAATCAAAAAAGGCAGAGCAAGAAAGGAGTGTTTTTCTTTAGAAAAACAAAGCTATTTCTCTTTAATTATTGAAAACATACATATAAAAAAGACAAACCTCATTTTTACATAAGGTTTGTCTACAATCTGAACCGTAGATCCTTCAATCTACGGTTTTTATTTATTTCTTCGATGAATAGTTCACAATGATTTCACTCATTTTTTTTGGATTTCGTCGCTTGTCACGAATAATTTGATAACTAACAAGAACGATCAAAATCAAAATCACGCCTGTCAAAACGTACAATACTTGTATTTGTTCTCCCAATGGTGGTAAAACGTTTTTTTTAGGCGGTGCGCTTGGAGTCACTGATTCTTTCGGATCACCGGTATCCGGCTTCGTAGGGCTTGTTTCTTGTGTCCCATTTGAGTCAAACTTTAGTTCTCCAGTGACTTCAATGTTATTAGAACTAGCTTCTATGTGCGTTTGTGGCAATCCAATGATCAATAGACCTAAAACCATGAACAAACAAAGAATTGTTTGTTTTTTTTGTTTCATCCAATCACCTCACGATTTGAACTATGGATACGGATCTCCAGCTTCATCTAGCGCTTCAATATTCAGTGTCAACGTACTTGCAATTGAGATTGATCCTTTATCCGTTGGAAAATCAAGAACATCAGTATCAACATCTCCTTCAAAAGTAAACGTCGCTGTACTAGCTCCTGTTAAATCACCTGGACGTGCATTCGGTGAAGCTAAAGTCATAAAGTCTTCTGATATGGTTGTATTTACCGAACCATTTTCAATCAAAAGATTGCTGGCTCCTAAACTACCAACCAATGTTAACCGATCGATTGCTGAGATATCTCCAGAAGAAACTGTGTAATTTCCTAGACTGATTTTTACTGGACGACCGGAATGATTGGTGATCTTATGCTCTCCACCTAGAATTGTCTTATAGTCTTCTGGTTCAGTGAAGAAGACCGCTTTTAAAGGTAACGTCACATTCAACCATTTATCTGGATTGCCTGGTTCCGGTGCCTCCGGATCTGTGTTGTCAAATCCTAAAGTTCCATCGATTGCCACATCTGCCGTCTTATCGATCGATCCACCTAATGAATTATCAATCGTCTGGTCATCCCCATTGATGATCACATCAGCTTGAACACTGGCCCCTGCTGCTAAAATCGTGCCGAACATCAAACCTGTTGCTAGAATATTTTTTACTTTCATTTTGTTTTCTCCTTTATTTATGTCTTTATATCCTAAAGCATGATTGCTTTATTCCGTTTTTATTGATTGACATTGATGGTCACGTCAACCGTCGTTTTACCCATAAGCTTTTTATTTTCTAAATCATAAAACTCTAATTCTACTACTCCTGGATGCGTGCCTGTCGTTAACTCTTTTGCCAATGTCAATTCAGTTACTTCATATCCAGGCTCCAATAAGCCTGTTTCATATAATGTTTCTTTAGAATCCTTCATGGACAATATTGCTTGTTGCCCATAACGATTGGTCGGCAAATTTTGGATCCAGATATTGCCCGTTTTTCCATCCGCATTGACACTGACTTCTGGATACACATTGATAGTTACATTACTATCATCTACCGCTTGATTGGCATATTTTTTCAATTGGTCGCCTGTCATTTTTTCCGCATGTTTGATCTCCGGAAAATCGTCCGACAAAATCTGCGTTGGTTGGTTATTGACATACCAATACCAACCAATCGCAACGATCGTAAGCAATAATAAAAGAAGCGCCAGTAATCTTTTTTTCTTTTGTTGTTCATTCTTTTCAGCTATTTTCTGTGTTTCCTGTGTGATCATGTTCACCTTCTTGTGTGTGTTCAATTTATCTTCGCAGCAAAGTGTAAACTCAACTTGCCTGTTACTTTATTATTTTGTGTGGGATCACCAAAATATTTCCCTGTAAAACCAAGTGACATTTGGGAATCTGATGGCACTGATTCGGTCCATTGTGCACCAGCAAAAGTACTTGCTTGTCCAACTAACGGCTTGTCAGATGGCGTCGCACCTATTCGTTGCAAATATAAAAACATTGATTCGCTCGTCGCTTCTTGTTCCGATGAATCTAAAAAGACAATATTCGAAGTACTTGCTAACTCCACATCGTTTTTGGTATGGAAGGAAACTGTCAATTCTGTCGTTGTCGAATGATTGATCACCTGATAATCATCACTAGTCACTTGATCGTCTAAGACGTCAAAAGCCATTCGGACTGGTAACGTTACATGGATCGCTGGATCACTTTCCACCACAAAAGGAACGGTATATTCCCATGTGGCTTTTTCACCATTAACCAATGACTCGCTGACAACGATCTTGCCAGTCGTCGTTCCTTCTTTGGACGTATCGGGATATTGAGTGAAACCTTCAATTTTCAAGGTAGGATATTGACTGATATCTAAATATCGTCCAATTTGACGATCCATATCTTCACGAGACATTCCTAACACTGTTTTTTGTTCACTTGGATTTAAACGATCGATGTTTATTCGTTCAAATCCATTCGCAGTGATTTGATAACGGCTTCGATTATCCGATATCCTAGGTTGCACCACATTATCTTTAATATTGTCCAGTCTGCCATTGGCTTCCGCATGGAAAATTTCTACGATATCGCCTTTCGCCACTGATAGTCTTCGATTTGTTCCGAAACCATTCAAGGTATCCAACCTTTGATTACCATTAACAGAAAAATCGAAATCTGGCGTTTGTGCATTCATTGGACCATTAGAAACAGTTACTTGGTTATAGTGCCTGATTTGATAGTACATATCATTTCCAAAATAGGAATGAACCGAAGTTCCAGCTAATGTACTATTATAGGTCGCAACAATTTGCGTTTGATCACTGTTCAAGCTTAAAGTTGCTGCTCGTAGGTCTGTTCCTTGAAAACTAATTCCTCTTACATTTAACGAATGACCAAACTGATAAGTGACTGGTACATCGATCGTAGCCAATACTGTGCCATTTTTTGAAACCTCTACACGTGCAGATTGACCATTCAGTGAATCTGGGAAACTTACAAAACGCGCGTCATAATCATCTGTTTCAGTTTGATCTTTGAAGACTTTGACAAAGTCTTTTGCCTGATAATCCGTTTCTCCATATCCATAGTTCAAGACTTGGCTATTCGGCTGGATATCTGTGTAATTTCCGATACCAGTAAAGCCAATGATGCCTTGTTCATTGATGACCCCGATTGAAAAACGCTCGGCATTATTCCGATTGATCTGGAATGTACCTGTTGTGACCTCTCCTGCCAAGTCCGCTTGATATGGATTGAATAAGCGAACAGGGTGTCCTGTAAGATCTAAAGTTACTGTTACTTGGTTTGTTGAAACAGTTGTATCTACTTCTGGTTGGATCGAGTTGAAGAACTCGGAAGTTTGTGCCCCATTCGTCTGCCACCTCAAGTATGGGTATGTTCGATTGGCACTGCTCCCCAAAGCAAAACCTGTGAACCACTTTTCACCAAACCCAAGCTCCGTTATGGTTGCATCGATCAATCCTGTAGTGCTACGCGCTTCACCCACACCACTTGTCGTCGTTTTTCTTGTAGTGCTTGCATCAAAATAAACATTGTTTGCTGTAATTCCTGTGGTAGTATTCGAAATCGGTTCTCCAGCAGTAAATCCTGCGACGAATAAATTCGTGAGCTGTGCGGTTGCAGTTGCACTTATCGCTCCGATCACTCCTTGTCCATTTGATGAACCAACACCATAATTATCGGTCATCACTAACTGACCACTGTCTTCAATCCTACCAATAAATCCACCAGAACCATTAGCAACATTTCCAAGAATATAGCCACTGTGATAACTCTCATTAATCGTCACATTTCCTGCTAAACGACCAATAAATCCACCAGCATAACTATTTCCACTTCGAAGATCACTCGAATTGATACTTCGTTCAATGTGTACTTGACCATTTTCTGTAACAAAGCCAATCAACCCTCCACGATAGCTAGATATTGAAGAATTGACCGTTGAGCGAGTCTCGCTATGCGTATCGGTGATCGTTACTGTACCAGATACTTCACCGATCAATCCTCCTAGATTCAAGGAGTAATTATTACCACCAGTAAAATTCACTTTTGAACTAGAATGACTCATGGTAAGCACTCCTGTCGTGCGACCAACGAGACCACCTAGTAAACCGTTTGAAGTATTCGAGTGAAGATTACTTGAGACTTGGCCATTCGTAATCGTTAGTTGTCCACTGTTGTTTCCAACGAAAGCCCCGCTCCCATTCGACTGGTTTGAAAGAATACTACTGCTACTGTCCATTCTGATATTCTCAAGTTCAACAATACTTCCTGCGCTGATTACGGCAATCACTCCTGCAGTATAGTTGGTAAATGACTGACCTCTAGTATTCGTCACTCGTAAATTTTCAAATGTTAGATTCTCGATTCGTAAAGGATCGTTTCCGACTGAGCGAATAAATGCTAAGTCTATTTCTCCACTAGTCAACGTCAAATTCTTGATGACTGCATGATTACCGATCAATTTCGCTCCATATACTTGTCTACCAGAAAAAGTACCTGCATTTGCCATATCGATTGCTATTCCATCTTCTGGTTCAATCGAATAGTTTTCATCATCTTTATCAAAAGGCGCTTGACTATTCAGAAAGCGACTTAGATCTTCTGCCGTTCGTATGACCGTTTGTACATAATTTGCCGTCACTGTTGCATCTTCTGTCCCCATCGTGAAAGTAGCCGTTCGATTTTCCTGATCAAATCTTGTCACCGTACTCCCTGTGCCAGTCACGCTAAATCCAACAAAGCGATACCCTGCATTTGCTTCAGCCGCCTGAATCGTTGTGGTTTCCCCTTCGATAAAATTCGTTCGGTCAGCGTTTGGATCAGCTGCACTTCCTGCCAAGGGATCACGGACCAGTGTCAAACTCATTCGCCGTGCGGTAAATCCAACCACTCCTTGTTGATTGATGACACCAATCGATACTCTTGCAACAGATCCACGATTGAAAGTGAAGGTTCCTGCTGTCGCTTCACCAGCTAAGCCAGAGCTGTATGGATTAAATAGTTTTAAAGGCTCGTTTTGTAGATCTAACGTGACCGCCACTTGATTGCCCGTCACTTGACGATCGACCATTGGATCGATGCTATCAAAAAACATCGATGGTTGCGTATTTTGCGTCTGCCAACTGAGATACGGATAGGTTTTATTCGTTCGTTGAGCGACTGAAAAATCGGTCCGCCAACGATTCCCAAAACCTAACATAGCGGTTGTTGATTCGATCAACTCTAGCGTAGTTTTCGCTTCCCCTACACCTGTCGTTGTTGCTTTATTCGTGGTACTGGAATCATAATAAACATTGGTCGCAGTAATACCTGTCGTATCTGAGGTAATTGGCTGTACCCCTGTAAAACCTGCAACAAATAGTTGGCTGAGTGTCACTCGATCCGTTAATTGATTGATCCCGATCACACCATTGCCATTGGAGGAGCCAATGCTATAACTATCCACGACACTGAGTGCGCCATTGCCTTCGGTCATACCAATGAACCCAGCAGTTCCTAGACTTGTACTTCCTTGGACATGTCCATTGTGATAGCTTTCCTCGATTTTAGCAGTTCCTGACATCCTTCCGATAAATCCGCCCACATTACTGTTATTTCCTCGCATATCACCGGCATTGATACTTCGTTGGATCGTGACATCCCCTGAGAAGGTCACTCGACCAATCATTCCACCTCGATATGTTCCGCTCAATGAATTGATTGCTGTTTGGCTTTCACTTACAGAATCAGTGATTATTACCTCACTACTGGTTTCGCCCACTAGTCCACCGATATTTAATGTATATGAACCACCACCAGTAAAAGTAACTCGAGAAAGACTACTCTCAATGGTCAATGGACCGTCATTTTTACCAACAAGTCCACCCATTAGTCCATTAGCTGTGTTGGAGTGTAACGTTCCTGAAACCTCACTGTTTTTGACCACTACTGAACCCATATTATTCCCAATCAACCCTGCACTTCCATTCGGTTGATTCGCTAAGATTCGGCTACTCTCATCGATCGTGATATTTTCAAGCTCCACTGACTTACCGCTTGCTACTTGACCGATGATTCCAGCTGAATTAGACGATGATCGTGTATTATTCAGCGAGATACCAGCTAAGGTCAGATTCTCGATTCGTGAAAGATTACTGCCATTGATTGTTTGGATCAATCCAAGGGAGGCATTTTGAGATACTAATGAAAGATTTTTGATGATCGTGCCATTTCCGATCAGATGACCAGAAAATTGACTACGTCCTGAAAAATCACCTTCTCCTGACATGTCGATCGTTTGATTTGTTTCTGGTTCGATCGTGTAAGTCTGGTCGTTTGCATCATAAGGAGACTCACTTCGTAAAAACTTTCCGAGATCATCGGCATTACGGATAATCGTTGAGGCGTATTCTGCTGTGATGACCGTGTTTTCAGTTCCAATCGTTACTGTCGCTGTTCGTGCGTTCAAATCGATGTTGGAAACTGAACTCCCCGCACCAGTTACACTGAATCCAACAAAACGATACCCTTGGTTAGGTGCAGCTGCTTTGATCTGTGTCGTTTCGCCTTCAAGAAAATCATTTTTTTCAATCTCCGGATCATGATCGCTACCAGCGATTGGATTGCGAGCGCTCGTCGCCGTCATTCGCCGTGCGGTAAATCCAACGACGCCTTGCTGATTGATGACACCAATCGACACTCTTGCAATAGATCCACGATTGAAAGTGAAGGTTCCTGTTGTCGCTTCACCAGCTAAGCCAGAACTATATGGATTGAATAGTTTCAATGGCTCATTTTGTAGATCTAATGTTACCGACACTTGATTACCCGTTACTTGACGATCGACCATTGGATCGATGCTGTCAAAAAACATTACCGGTTGCGCGCCTTGGGTCTGCCAACTCAGGTAAGGGTAGGTTTTATTCGTTCGTTGAGCAACTGAAAAATCGGTCCGCCAACGATTCCCAAAACCTAACATAGCGGTTGTTGATTCGATCAACTCTAGCGTAGTTTTCGCTTCCCCTACACCTGTCGTTGTTGCTTTATTCGTGGTACTGGAATCATAATAAACATTGGTCGCAGTGATACCTGTCGTATCTGAGGTAATTGGTTGCCCTCCCGTGAAACCAGCGATAAAGAGTTGATTCAACGTAACATTACTTGCTAGTTGATTGACTCCGATCACTCCATTACCGTTGGAAGAACCAATACTATAACTATCCATGATGCCAAGGGCTCCACCGCCTTCAGTCAAGCCGATGAATGCTGCGGTTCCTAGACTTGTACTTCCTTGGACATGCCCATTATGGTAACTTTCTTCGATTCGAGCAGTTCCTGACATTCTTCCGATAAATCCACCGACAATACTGTTATTTCCCCGCATATCACTAGCATTGATGCTTCGTTGGATCATCACATTCCCTGAGAATGTGACTCGACCAATCATACCACCACGATATGTCCCACTCGCTGAATTGATTGCGGTGTGACTTTCACTTCTAGAATCAGTGATTGTGACCTCACTACTGGTTTCACCAACTAACCCTCCTATATTTAAGGTGTAAGAGCCTCCTCCAGTAAAAGTAACACGAGAGACACTATTTTCAATCGTTAGTTGTCCTTGGTTTTGCCCAACTAATCCGCCCATCAATCCATTAGCAGTGTTGGAATGTAAGGTTCCTGAAACCTCACTGTTTTTGATCGTTACTGAACCTTGGTTGTTTCCAATCAACCCTGCATTTCCAGCGGGTTGATTGGCAGCAATTTGGCTACTTTCATCGATCGTAAAATTTTCAAGCTCGACTGTTTTCCCGCTTGCTACTTGACCGATGATTCCAGCTGAATTAGACGATGATCGTGTATTATTCAGCGAAATGCCAGCTAAGGTCAGATTCTCGATTCGTGAAAGATTACTGCCATTGATTGTTTGGATCAATCCAAGGGAGGCATTTTGAGATACTAATGAAAGATTTCTAATAATCGTACCATTCCCGATCAAGTTACCAGAAAATTGACTACGACCTGAAAAGTTCCCTTGTCCAGACATATCGATTGTCTGATTGGTTTCTGGTTCGATCGTGTATGTTTGTTCATTTGAATCATAAGGAAACTCGCTACGTAAAAACTTTCCGAGATCCTCTGCATTGCGAATGACTGTCGAGGCATACTCCGCTGTGACTGTCGCATTTTCAGTCCCCATTGTGAAGGTTGCGGTGCGATTTGCTAAATTAACATTCGTAATCGTCCCGTTTCCTGTCACATTAAAGCCAACCAAACGATAGCCAGGAGACGGTGCTCCTGCTGTGACCGTCGTTGTTGCACCAACCACCAGACTAGTCGTCGGCGCAGTCGGATTACTTGCACTTCCAGCCTGTGGCGAACGTGCCAAAGTTAAGGTTCGATTACTCAGTTCGTAACGTGCAGTAACTGTCGCATTTTGAGAACCCATGGTAAACGTGCCTGTTCGATTAGATGTATTTACATTCGTGATTGAACTTCCCGTACCACTCACATCAAATCCTGCAAACTGATAACCAGTCGCTGGGGCTGCAGCGGTGACCGTCGTTGTTGCACCTTGTGCCAGTGTGGTCACAGGCGCCGATGGATTTGCACTCGCTCCTTGCGATGGATTTCTAGCAAATGCCAAAGTATGAGCGGGTAATTCTGTAAAACTGCCACGGATCGCTTGGTTTACCGTTGCTACAAAGTTCGGATAATATGAATGATTCCATATAGTTGCAAAATAAAAATAGGTATTGAATATCCAATCCAAATCTACCGTAAATGAATTTGCTCTTTGACTAGTAAAAGAAGCATCACGGATACGCTCAACTCGTATAGTAAATTCTTGAAAATCCGCTAAAGTCCCTTCATTCAGATTGGATGGCGATAAAACTGGACCTTTTATTTGGTAAGGTGTTGTTTCTTGAATAGTAAAGTGAAAATCTCCTTGTCCATGTTGAATCGTATTCACTCCAAATTGATACTGATTTCTTGTTGGCATTCCATAAAAATCGACTCCTGCATACAACAAACTATTTCCGTCGCGATATAAAAACTGCCTAGGCAACATAATTCGCCCTACAATACTATTTCCTGTTCGGTTACCTAACTGATTACTCCCCGACCATACAATGGACGCTCGGCTGTCATTTAAAAAATAATTCCTAAAAGTTGTTGGAAACTGTGTACGGTTTCCACTGGCATTTCCTTGTAAAAATCTAGAGATCCAAAAATTATCTAGCGTATTCAATAGCTGCGCATTTCTTGGTTCCCTACCTAATAAAGGTCCATCTTCCACCACTTCTTCTGGCGTCGCTTCTACCGGTTCGCTCTCGTCCTCAGTCGCCTCCTCACTTTCTACCAATGTTTCTTCTATTGTTTCCTGTGTTTCACCAATATCTTCTACCTGTTCTTCTACACTTGACTCGTTGATCGTCTCAGCAATAACGCTGATACTATTTCCTAATGACGAAAAAAGCAGCAAGATAATTACAATCATATGTAAAATTTGTTTCTTATAAAAATGAGTCATTTCCTCCTCCTACTCTACACGTATTACTTGACGTGACGTAATCTGCTGATTTTTTGGCAGAAAGTTATACTCAATGTATTGAATGTACTGACTTATGGTGCTTCGTTTTCTACTTAATATCTTCTATTGTACGATTGATACCCTACACAACTGTTCTTCGTAATAGAACATGCCTACTTTTTTTGATATCCGCTAGTTGTATGTTTGACTAATTAATTGTATGCACCCCTTTCTTATCCAGATGAAACTATGATATTAAATAACAATGTAATAAAACTATTATTTTTTCATCTTTTGATTATAATAACACTAATCTACTTTTTGTTTATTTTTATTTTTTTCTCAAACAAAAAAAATAAAGCACTACCTTATTTCTATAAGTTCCGTAATTCTAGCAATAGTCATTGGTTACAATACACGCGCCCATAGACAAAAACTTTTTTTTTATTATTTAGAAAAAAATATCACACTATGCACCTAGGAAATTTCTGCATAATTTTTATTGGAAAAACAAAATCTCCTCACTTTTAAAAAATAACAAAATTATTTAAAAAACAATTATTCGATAAAAAACACTGCAATTCCAACTATTCCTCCTTGATTTAAAACACATTATTTTTAAATTATCATGAATTTTCCATTTAAAACGTTTGTTTTTTTTGTATACTTATACTATGCACATCTTCCCCTTAGCCTATCTAACTATGTGTTTTAACATTAAAGAGAGACTCTATTTCTTACATATCTATAGAAAAATAAAGATTGGAAGCCAGAATAATGGAAAATTTACCCATCACCTTACAACTTGATAATCAGTTTAAACGACAATATCAAATTTTAAATTTAGTACATAAAAATAAAACCAACCAGTTAACAATCAATGATCTTGCTCTTGACTTAGAGAAGTCAAAGCCTACACTCAAAAAAGACATTGAAGAAATCAATCAAGCGTTGAATGAGCAGTGTGTTTCACTAAAGATTGATCATAAAGGACTATTATCATTCCAATACAAAAAAGTAATGACGATCGATTCGATGATCACCTTATTAGCAAAAAGGACCATCACTTACCAAATCATGGATCTATTACTTCATAATGTGACCTACTCAACCGATGAATTAGCCGATGCCTTGATGGTCTCTAGAAGTACAATTTTTAAAACGATTCGTCATATGAATAATATCTTGAAGGAATTCAGCGTGACGATCACTACTGGACCATTGACTTTGTCAGGTAGAGAGGAAGATATTCGTTTTTGCTTTTTTGCCTTTTACTCAAGTTTTGGCGATAGTACGATCATTGATTCAGATAGTGAGATCGATGCTCAGTATTTAGTTGACGAAGGTCATAAAAGAGATCACGCCTTTTTACATTTTAGCCATTTTCGTGCCGCTTTATGGCTGTCGATTGCAAAAGCGCGGTGGAAGTGTAAAAAACTTTGCAACTTGAATCGAAGTATCAAAGTGTTGATCAAAAGTAGTAAAGGCTTCTCTTCACTTGAGCCATTATTACAGGATTACTATCTTTCACGCTCAAATGAAACGCTCTCATTAAATGAAACGATGTGGTTATATTTAGTCTCACTTCATTGTATTTCCTACACACGTCAAAGTAATTTAGATGATGGACGCTCCTATGCATTTTATCGAGAAGAAAACCCTACTGTCATCGAAGTGATCCAACGTTTTCTAGCGACTGTTTTCCCAGAACACATGATCAAAAACGGGACACTAGAAAAAATGGAAGCCTACTTAGTCAATGCGCGTTTACTTTCTAAAATGAGCCATACTTACGAATTACATTCACCAACTATGGTTACTCAAATGAAAGCACGTTATTCTGAGATCTACCAAGTATGGCTTGAAAAATTGACGCTTCTAAAAAATAATCCATTGTTTGGTTTTGTTCATATCGATTATCTCGCAGCTGCGTTGACAACGTTTCATGCTTCGCTTTTGATGAGACAGTCGTATCGTCCTTTACGTATTTTGTTTACGATCCAAGGACCGCCATCTTTAGATGATTATATCCTGAATGAAATTGAGACACTCTTTATGCAACGTTCAACGATCGAATTTCAAATTGAACATGCTGTCACAAAAGAATCGATCGAAACCTACCAAGCTGATCTAGTAGTTTGTAATTATGATCTTCATTTGATCGATGAACAGACTTGCCAAATTCATCGCATCTCCAATGTTCCGACGATTGCGGACTGGCGTCTTTTAATGGAGACGATCACTTATTTGTCTTTGCCTGCTTATTTAGAAAATAAATAGAACAAAAACGCTACTTGTCCTTTATTCGCGAAATAAAAAAAGAGTAACCTGCTTTTGATCACAGGTTACTCTTTTTGTTCGGTCATCTATCTGATACACTATCAAAATTTAAAAATATTTTCTTTTTTTTCTTTTCTGCCTCCTCTAAAGCCTGACGATAGTCAGAGATTGGATATACAGGAGCTGTGGTTAGTAGATTCAATTGTCCCTCCTCAACCAAACGGAATAATTGTTGAAATACTTTCTGCCATTCTTCATTTGAAACCGAGTCAGCCCAGTGCCTTAGATGATAGACTTTGGCTTGGATCGGCAACGTATGGAGAAATGACCAATCAACTTGTTGACCAGATAGCAACCCGATCGCAATGAACTTCCCATAAGGTTGGACCGCTCGTGCAAGGATCTCACCACTTTTCCCTCCAACTTGATCAACGGCTGCGCGGACCCCTTTGGCATTTGTATGTGCCAAAATTTGAGTCAATGTTGTTTCTTCATCCCAAACAACGACCAAATCTGCTCCTAGTTCGGTTAACTCTTCTTTATATTTTTCGTGTCGAACAATTACAATGACTTTAAATGATAAAATTTTACTCAATTGGATAAAAATTCTGCTAATGGAGGAATTTCCTGCATTAAGCAAAACATGATCTCCTTTATTCAGGTCCAATTCTTTTGTACAGATCAACCAAGCAGTTACAGGATTGATGTACATTTGAGCAGCTGTCAGTCGATCGATCGAAGACGGGACAATAATGAGGTCTTTCTTTGATACTATGTGATAGGTTTGCCAAGTTCCTGCTACTCGTAGTGGTAAGACGTATTGTCCTATCATTTGCTCATCCTGAGGATCAGTGACTTGGATTACTTCCCCGACACCTTCATATCCAGCGATTTGTGGCAAGCTAATACGGTGTGCATAAGCCCCATGGATTGGTATCAAATCAGAAGGATTGATTGGCGCCATCAGCATTTTGACCAAGACTTCTCCTTGTCTTAAAGTGAGTGGCTGCTCTTCTAGTTGCACAACCTCTTGCGGTAAACCAAACTCTCGGTAAATCAGACAGTGATTTTTCATTTTTTTCTCCTTTGGTGATCGTTGGGTTCTTTTAACCAGTGTATCATTTCCCTGAAATAAAAAGAAGACTGTGTGCCACCTTAGAAACGAATAAACGGTGGGAACAGAAGTACTATCTTCGACAAAAAGACGACGGCCACAAAAATTTAAAGAAGCAATTTTTATGGCTGTCGCTTTATTTTTTGAGACTAAAAATTTCTATTCCCACCTCTTGTGCTATGATCAATGAACTAAGTAGCCTTGGGATCATAGCACGTTACAGATCACTTCCTAGCAACTACGTATCAGTTGACGGCTACGACTGTTACTTTGACTGTTTTTTCCCCAAACCCATACTGATTCGCCATCAGTACCACCTCGTATTCGCCAGGAATAGGCAGCACGTTGTTCTCTTTGATGACTGCACCTTTCACGACTTTGCCATCACTATAGACGGTTCGTGCATTTGTTGCTTTGATGATAGAGGCATCATCTATTTCATCCACCGTAATAACGGCATCTTCTGCCATAAACACATAGCCTTCTGTCAAATTTTCAGAACGAACGATCACTTTGACTGTCTTCTCGATATCCCCTTTATCAATACCAATCGTTACTTCATAGTAGCCAACTTCATCTTTGACCGTCGATGCTTTGATCACTGGTAACGCTTCTACTGGTTGACCAGATAAATCCGTTACAGTGGCCCCGACCGCCACTAAAATTGATTGGTCATCGGTCTGACCGACAGTTACAGCAGCATCCGCTGCGCTTAAAATATACTCTTGTTGTGGTAGTTGTTCCCCAACTACTTTGATTTTCACTGTTTTTTCTACACGGTCATCTTGTTCGATACCGATTGTCGCTTCATACTCTCCTGGAGTATCTTTCACTGTACTAGCCTTGATAATCGGTGTACCTTGTTTTCCTAGCGTTTGGTTGAACACATACGCGTTCGTTGCTATAAGAAGGGAATAATCATCGGTCTGACCGACCATCACTTCTGCATCGTCTGCTAACAATATATAATCAAAAGTAGGATTTTCAGAATCATTTTCTTCAATCGTTACAGTGACTGTTTTTTCAACCGAAGGGTTTTGCTTAATCCCTAGAGTGACTTGGTAAACACCAACTTCCGCTTTGATTGTTGAATCTTTAACGATAACAGTGATCGCTCTTCCCTGACTATCATAGGCATAGGCGTTCGTTGCTTCGATGATTGAACGATCATCTGTACGTTCAATCGTAGTAAACCCATCATTGGCGTAAAGTTCATAGGACAATTCAGGTTCAGTTGTATCCTCACCAATGACTGTCACTTGGATTTTCTGCTCGATTGAAAGGTCTTTATCAACTGTAATCGTTGCTTCATAGATACCTGCTTTGTTTTCAACGGTTGACGATTTGATCATTGGATAGGCTTCATAGGATAAACCACCATCTTTGTCAACGACTTCTGCACCACTTGCCCAGAGGATCGCTTCCTCATCCGTTTGGTCAACTTCCAAAGTGACATTTGTTTCCCACACATTCAAGCGATACTTTGGTTGGTTCTCTAGCTGTTGAACAGTCACCTTCACCTTTTTTTCAACAGCAGAATCTTGTTCAATCCCAAATATGACCTCGTAGGTTCCAGGAGTATCTTGCACCGTTGATTCTTTGATGATTACTCTTGCCACTTTTCCTGTTGTTACATCAAAAGCATAAGCTCCGCTTGCATCTATCAACGATTGTTCATCTGTATGACCAACATAAACTGTTGCATCCTCAGCGAGAAATTGATATTCGTGAACACCTGTCACTCCATCATTTTCTTGCATCACAGTGACAGTGATCATTTTTTCAAGACTTAGATCTTTATCTACAGCAATCAGTGCCTTGTAAGTTCCTGGGATGTCTTGCACAGTCGATGACTTGATCACGGCTTTTGCATCCACTGCTTCACCACGCTGATTCGTGATCTCGACATTAGCAGCTGCGATGATTGAAGCATCATCCGTTTGTCCTACCATGACTGTAGCATCTTGCGCACTGAATGTGTAACTTTCTTTATCTGTGATAGTAACTTTGATCGTACGCTCCACCCGAGGATCTTCTTTGATCCCTAATGTCATTTCATACTCACCTAATTGATTTTCAACGGTTGAGCTTTTTACGATCACATCAAATAACTCGCCCTTTTCATTACGTGCATAGGCACCAGCAACTTTTAGAATGTAATCAGTATCAGTTTGTCCTACTAGTACGGTCACGTCTTCTGCTAAAATCGTATATTTTGTTTCTTGCTTATCATTTAAAACTGTGACGTTTACTGTCTTTTCCACACTGGCATCTTCTTTTAAGCCAATGGTCATCTGATATTCCCCTGGCTTTTCTTCAACAGTTGTTCCTTTGATATAAGGTGTGAAGCCACTTAGCGGCTCCCCTTCTTCATCAACGACTTTCACATCTGCAGCCACTAAGAGTGAGGCAGAGTCAATTCTTTCGGGCAAGACAGTGGCATCATAAGCGACTAACTCATACTTTTGTTCTAAACTATTGATTTGTTCTTGGACGGAGGTGATTGATCCTAGTAAAGACTGATTTAGTTGACTCGTCTGTATAGAATCATTCTCCTTGCTCTTTTCTACTGATTGATTTGCAGCTGACACATGGGAAACTGGCACCATCATTGTTGACACAGTGAGACCGAGCAACATCAATTGACACATTGTTTTCCTTTTTTTCATAATGTAGATCATCCTCCTAAGAAAATTTAGCTCACCAATTATCTATGAATAGATTCTTCACCCATTCATAGCCCCCTTTTATTGGCGGTTTTTTGTAAAGAAATAACAATCCACATCCTTTACACCAAGAATAATAACACCATTTATCATCATTATCGTGCTTATTATTTCCTATTATAGAAATAAATTAACACCAATAAATTAGAATTATTCGCCATTGATTATTGCTATAAAAGAACGCTGAATTATTAGAATTCTCCCAGTGTCATATTTTTTTAAAGAAATAAAAAAAAGAACATTAAAATGTTCCAACTATGATTCTATGGATTCTCCATTACTGATCAACCATTTGATGATATACTTGATTGATGAAACCCTTATCAAATAGTCACAATAAGCAATGGAAGGAGTGATGCTTTTATGGATACAGCTTATCGATTAAAAATGAAAATACAACAAAATGAGCCGATTGAAGATCCGATGCTCTATCTTGAGCAATCACTGATCGTCAAAAAATATGAGCAACAAGAGAATCAATCCAGTCTAGGGAAAATTTTTGCTTTAATCGGTTTAGCAGAAATCCCTTATGCAAATCAATTACCAGTTACCCAGTCATTGATCCAATATGTAGAAGAAATGGTGGCGACACCAGACGGTTTTTCTTATACCGGAAAAGCAGAAGATATCGTTCCTTGTTACAACGCGATGTTACTGGAGACCTATGTTCGTCTCGGTTTAGGACAGACACTCCCTGCCCAGCGAGCACTCACGTGGATCAAAAACTATCAGCTCTTTGAACGTAATCAAACAACCTCGTGGACAGGACGTGGTATTTGCCAACATGGTGGTTGCTTAAGAAAAACTCCTTGTTACATTGGCATCGGAAAAAGTGTTCGTGCATTGATCACTTATCAAAAAATGGTGGATCAATCTGATCCACAAGTAAAACAAATGATTACTGATGGTGTGATATATATGGAAAAACATCAATGGTTCAAACGTTTGTCGAATGGACAGCCCATTTCTGCACATATTACAGAAAATATGTTTCCACAAGGCTATGTTTTATCCCTGACCGATCTTATCTACATTGCTTCTCATACTAATGACCTTGATCAAGAGGCTTTACAACCTTTGATTGACTTATTACAAATGAAGCAGACTAAAACAAAAGGTTGGAAAAATGAATATATCTATCGCTATAATGGGTACCAACCATTCAGTATGCGCCGTCATGACTGTCTTTGGATCACTGAAATGGTTTTACAGTTTATTCATACAAATTCGTTAAAATCATTTTAAAAAAATGGTCGATATATAACAAAGGAACCTAATTTTATTTTTATAGATGTTATTAAAAAACAAAGGTTTAACATGATCAACTAATCACAAACTAATATAAATCAAGGTTTCCTATATAATAACTCCTTATTCTTATTTTGAAATCAAAAAAAATATTTTGTTATGATACTATTAATAGTTTTAAAAATAACACAGAAATGGTATTATTTATTTACGAAGATAATAGAGGAGTGAATGATGTTGGTTCAGTTAAGCAAGTTTTTATTTTGGTTTCCTTTATGTATTGCCGTGCTAGCATTTTTTTATTTCTTTAAATTAACTAAGCGCACTTTCTTGGTGTTCCTAGCTGCATGTCCAGTGATTTATTTTATCACTAAAATCATGGCGTACTACTTTTACGATTCTCTGAGGGTGTTTGTATATTACGAAATCGGCCTTCTAATATCTGTGATTTTTTTCATCAGTGTGCTTTATTATTTCTATAAAAAACGCTAACTGACAGAAAGAGATTGTGATCCCTATGCTAAGACTCGTGTTAACATAAGGATCACAACCCCTTTTGGTTACTCTTCTTTTTTCTTCTTACGTATGAATAGAAAATAAATGATCAATAGAATGATAACCCCAAGTAAGACACCCACAACTACATAGACCCACGTTGGGATCGACTGTTGATTTACTTCAGAGATTGCTACCTTATTCACTTCTTTCGCATCACTCTCACTGATGGTAAATTTGCGATCGAATACCCACTCGTTGTCTTTTGCATCTGAGATTGTCAAATGCAAGGAATAATCTCCCGCTTCCAGTCGCTCATTGTCCCAATCGATCGCAAATCGATACGTCGACAAGGGCGCCATTTGCATCTCTTTATCATAGGATACTTCTTTTATGACTTCCCCTGTGGCATCTTTCACCTCAGCTACATATTTCAAATGACCGATCGCATCCATCGTTGGATTCTTCAAGGTTGCTACCACACTTGTTTTCCCAAATGAAATGGCTGGTTCGACGCCTGCCAATTCCACCTTTCTTTGCACTTCATTCGTGTTATTCGTTAATTTCAATCCTAAGACATAGCCATAATTATTAACGATTTGTCCCTCTTGTTCCGCTTGACCTACTTTCATAACATGGATGGCTGCCAAGATTTGTCCATCAAATTCTTTTTCTGGCATTGTAAGGTCAACGCTAACTTCTTGCGACTTTCCACCAGCTAAAGTGATGCTTTCTGGAACTTTCGCAATGTTGTCGATTTGAAATTCGTCCGGTATATCTGGTTCATCCATTGGTTGCGTATAATCAATAAACCCTTGATCATTCGTATAGGCTTGGTTGACTGCAACCTGATAAGTTGACTCTTCATTCGATGTATTTTCTATCAGGAACTTGATCGTTTGTTTTTGACCAGGTTCTAGTTGTAAATCAAAATAAGTTAATTTTTTATCGGCTTGATTTTCTGGAATAATTGCTTTGATATGAAAGCCCACTTCACTCTCAGTCTCTGCCTCGGTGACTAAGGGGAAGCAAAAAGCAAACATGAAACAAATGGCTAAAATTATTTTCCGCATCACTACACCTCATTTATCGATTCATTTGGTTTTTCCCATAGATTTGATCATGAACAAAAACCTATAGAAAGAATTGAAGCAATCGCTGAATGCGATTGCTCCAATCTTCTCAATTCGGGCACAGCCATTAAGAAGCATTTGCCGTATTGTACAATTGATAATTGATCGTACCGTTCAAGACATTATTTACTTGTAAGACATTGCTCGGATCAGTAAAACCAATCGCGATCGATGTTACCGGAGTGGTGATTTGACCGGTATTATTTCCGGCATCTGGTGTAGTAGCTGATTGAGCGACAATTCCAGTTGCACCTGTACCAACTAATTGTGCGCCATTGATTTGGAATGAATTCACAGTAAATGTGGCTGGCGCAGCTGCTCGCGTCAATTGATTATTCGCAACAGTTGCTCTCACTGACCAAGCTTGAGCGATGCTATCATTTGAAACAACGATATTTCCTGGTGTACCGATCGTTCCAGTGCTAAGTGAATACGTACCATTTTCGATTTCTGTTTCAAACGCATAAGTCGCTGGAACGGCATCGAGTCTTAAATCTCCTGAAGTAGCATCGGTAATCGTCACAGTCGTCGGTGTACTTCCAGTTTGTCCTGGTACCTCTGCTGCGAATGCTGCTACCCCACCTATATTTACTAAAATCAACCCTGCGAATACTGCACTCAATGTTTTTGTTTTGTGATTCATTTTTATTCCTCCTTGATTTTCAATTAATCTACATCGGCAACCACATTTACGAGGTTGACCGTCTGTATCGCTTTATAGGTACCACTTGGACTATTAGCAGGAACACTCAACTTAATACTTTCTTTCGGGAAGATCAATCGAAAGTTTTGTTTTGTTCCTTGACTGACTTTGACGAGTTCTTGCGTTTCGCCATAACTGATATTTTCTATATCATTGACTTGATAGACGGTTGTTTGTTCTGTCGTCAACTGTCCATCTTTCATAGAAAGTTTTGCTGCATATTCCTGCTGATTTTTAAAAGCAGATAAGGAATAATCGAGTTTCCACCCATTCGTTCCAGAACGATTGTCAACCACTTCGATCACTAGATCTTGCTTTGCTGGTACTTCAATGTCCGTTTCAGGGACTGGGTAGCGATCAAAAGTCGGTGGTATCACTTTCTTTAAATAAATAGCAGGTTCGATGATTTGGACATTCACTGCTGATTTTTTCTCTTCATCCACAGAAGATGCTCGGATCTTAGAAGGGAAAGCAAACATCATTAGCAAGATAAATAGTAGCAACCATTTGATTTTAGGCTTCATCGCTTCTGCCTCCTTAATCGATACATCAGTCCGACAAATCCAATCAACAATGTACCGAGAAATGCAGACGTTCCATACAACAAACTACCCGTTTGCGGAAGCATCCCCTCCGCTTGCGGTTTGGTCGTTCCACTTTCACCCTTATCTATGGGACTAACTTCATCTTTTTCATATAATTCAAACTGGATTTCTTGCTGATCGGAAGCAATCACTTCGTCGGCAAACGTAGGAGCGACTCGCACAAAGCCAGTGAACAAAACAACACTAAGCAGGAACAAAAGATTCATAGTTATTCGCTTCATCTCATCGCCTCCTTATTCGATCGTAGCCGTGTTATATAGCTTCCAATTGGCTGTTGCTCGTCCACTATAGTCACCTACAGGCAACAGTTTTGAGCTATTTAACAACACACCCGCATTTTCACTCATATTCAGCGTATAAACATAACCAGTCGGGGTCACACTCGCAGAATCAAACACTTTGATTGGTGAATTACCCAAATTTTGAACCGCACTCGTAGGACTTGTTTTCCAGACGAAAGAAAAAGGTGCGTTCGTTCCACTCGTGATCGAAAGTCCAACCGACCAATTTCTTGTTGTTCGTGGATCTCTCGAATCCCATACCTTTAATTCTAAGCTATTGCCCGCATCACGATCCAAGATCCCTTTACTTTGACGAACCTTTCGATTCGTCCATTTGAATGTACTTGGTGCCTGCTCAAGTCTTAATTCTCCAGTGTAGTTTACCGACAGATTCAATGACGCTGCCGGTTCTTCAGGTTTCGTCATTTTTCCGGAGGAGTAGACTTCAATGACAAATTTATTCTCACCATAATCAAAATATTTTGTTGGGATCACTAACTGTGTATTTGCGTTAAAATTTGTCGCCCCTGTTGTCGTGACATCAGAGAATGGAACATCAGTGAGATAAGTCGTTCCTTTTCTCACTTTGAAACTCAATCGATCGCCGACATCTAAATCTTTCCAATAAAATGTCTTTTTGTATCCAGGATCGCGATTCGCAGAGATATCTAGCGTCTCACTAAAATTGGGCACCGTATTGACACTTTCCCATGACAGAGTAGTAAATTGATCCGTTTTTCGAACCCAATAATACACGGTATCGCCATAGTAGGTGACGTTCGTTGTGTCGTTGGGGGTCGTTCCCACTGGATTTGCTAAGACTGAACTTCCGTAACTAGTTAGTGTATCCGCTGACAATGTCCTAGTTGGTGCTGAATAACTCAGTGTCGCAGAATCTCCTGGATTAAGATTGATCGCGTTATTTGCTATCGTCGTGACCACTGTGATCACGCCAGTCGTCGCGTTATTTGTCACGACTGTTGCTAAATTTGTTGGGGCAATCGTTGACGTCACCCCTGCGGCAGTCGTTTTCGTGATCGTCGGTGTGACTGTCGCATTTGTTGCCAAATTGATTGCTTTCGCATCAAGCACCGTCGTCCACCTCGTAGTATTCAAGGCTGCTTCACCTGTATTTACCTTGATCGTTGATTGGATCTTAGCAGGCTGCTCACTCATCAAATATTTACTTTTACTTGTATCTGTACTTGGAACAGTCACCGATGTATTGGCGTTGTCCAATACATTACTCGTCACTGTCGCGCCTATCGGTATCGGTGGCTGAGTAAAAGCAAAACGAACTTGTCCTGATACGCTACCGTTGGCCGCTGTAAATCCCCAGTAGGCTCGATTGTTGTTGGTCGCTAATTGCAATTCCGAGTTCAAATCCCCCCAAGGTATCGTTGTGTCAGTAGTTTTTGCCCCATTGACAGGATTCCTAAATGAATAGGTAAAGTTCCGTGTGGCGCTATTAAAGCTATAATTGAACTCGTACCATGTTCCATCTTGGACATTGGTACTGACAGCTCCATTAAGTGGGATCAAGCTGTTGTGTTTGATCCGTCCGGGATTAGCGAGGGTCAAAGTGAACCAATCATTTGCTCCTAAATCACCATTCACTGCATTGATTGGTTGATACGTTCGGCTTAGGTTACCCGGAAAAGTATACGCCATATGTGGCGTACTTCCAGCAGGAATCTGAGCGTCATAGCGTGCTCTACCAGTTACTGCTTCATTGGCAAATAGATCAAATTCAACCGCAAATGAATTACGAATAGCTGTCGTTTCTGGTGTTCTCTGAGCCAATAACTCATAGTAGCCGCCAGTCGCTCCGTAGACTCCCAAGTTTTGACCGTCGACACCTACCGCCCGTGAGTTCGTAATGGCAGTTGTTTTTCTTGCATCGTTATGCATGACAAACGCCACGCCATCTGCTTGTTGTGTGCCGAAATTGACATAGACACGTTGTGAAAATGATTTCGTGAAATCTAAGCGATATGCGTCATTTGACCAAATCGACGTCCAGTTATTACTACCTGAAAGAGAAATTTGTGAAAATGGTTTTCCTCCATTGTCATTTGTATTCGTGACATTTGACACCACAGCCCCACCATTCGGTGCGGCAAATGCGCCACTGATAGGGATAGCTCCCGGCGGTACATATTGAGATCCTGTCCCTGTTGCAAAAGCTTGGGCTGCTCGTGCCATGGGTGGTTGGTAGTCAGAAGAGGACGTGTCCTGTTCTTCCGCTATTTTTGATTCACCGGATGATTGCTGTGTCTCATCCGTCTCTGGACTCTCTCCAGACTCTCCATTTTCTTCCACAGTACTGCTACTGCTATTCATTTTGTCGGTCAGTTCACTTTCTGAAACGGTTGATTGAGCATTCGCTTGTTGTGGAGTCATCTGAACTAACTGTCCTTCTGGTGGCGTAAGCTCCCTCACCACCCCATCATTCCTCTGATAGTGAATAAACAGTCGAATGGGTTGCATTGGTTTGGTAAAGGACAAGGACGTGACTTGCTCTTCTGTTAGCCACTGGTTCTCAGACACTGAGTCTTCATTTAAGAAAAGAGGGACTTTCGCTTCCTTCGAGTCCAGTATAGTCATCATGAATTGCAAAGACTCTGGTAAGCTTTTATCTACGTGGAATTTGACATCTTTATCTGTTTCTTCAAGATAAAAGGCAAGGTGCTCATTTTGGGCAAATGGCTTTGTTTGTTGGCTTTGATCTTCATCGGCATAAGAAATAGAGCAAGCGCCTCCAACTAAAAAAGCGATAAAAATAAACGATAACATACAAAAAAACCACGAGTTCGTTTTTTTGTTATTTAGCATCTCCATAGGTTTTCCCCCTTTATCTATCTTCCGTTTGAATGAAGAAGACTTGTGAAACAGTCATGTCTATACTTGGACTGTTTGTAAACAGCATTTGAATGACAATTATTTCTACTTAAATACAAAAGAAGCTGAAAATCTTCAAACGCCATTATGTATAGATAAAGGAAAAGCCTAACTTCAAAGTAAAACTATGTAAACTTTTTGACGATCGCTTTCATTAAACAAAGAATAACACACTTTATTTTTTAAATGAATTTTTATGCTTATAACGTTATGTAATTAGGTAGCGCTTACTTAATAAGATAAAAACCTATAAAAAATTTTATTTATGCTAATAATTATAGTTTTTTCATCATCTATGATGAAGCCAACTTGACACAATTTTTCATGGATGTATAGGAAAAATGCATTGTAATAAAGAAACGAGCGCACAATGATCTATTTCTCTCAACTTGTTTATTTATGCAACTTTGAATCTATGCTTATTGGCGTGTCTCGATCCTCTGATTCTTTTGTAACCCAAAAAAAGATAACACTAGAAACCAAAAGATCAGTTTGACTAATGTTATCTTTATATCATTTAACTATTCTCACCGAGTCAACTCTGACCATTTCCAGTTTTCCACTACTGGCAGATCATGACCTTCTTTCCGAATATACTCTCGATGTTCTTTCAACTGTTGGGTCATTTCTTCAGAAAAAGTCGAAGCTTCTTCACCATAGACAGTCACCGCTGCATGTTGCGCTAAGTGGAAGCGATCCAGTTCACTAAAGACGCGCATATCAAACGGCGTGGTGATATCACCATTTTCTCGATAGCCATGGACCATCAATTGGTGATTGTGTCGTAAGAAGAAAATATCCCGGATCATGCCTTCATAGCCATGGAAAGCAAACAGAATTGGTTTGTCTTTCGTAAAGAACGTGTCAAACACTTCATCACTTAGCCCTCTCGGATCAACAGATGGGTGTCTTAACTTCAAGATATCAACCACATTGATAAAGCGGATTTTTAGTTGTGAAAATGCTTGATTCAATAGTGAGGCTGCGGCAAGTGCTTCAAGGTTTGGTTCTGTACCTGCTGCTGCGATCACTAGATCTGGCTCTTCATTCGCAGAAACCGTACTAGCCCAATCGATGATTTTCAACCCCTCATTAGCTAGTTCTTCTGCTTCTGTTGCAGAATAAAATTGCGGACGTGGATGTTTACTTGAAATAATCAAGTTGATGACTTGCTCTTCTTGCAGCGCACGATCCATCACAGCCATCAGACTATTCGCATCTGCAGGCAAGTACTCGCGAATAAACTCTGCTTTTTTCTCTGCTAAATGGGTCAACACACCAGGGTCTTGGTGGGTATAACCATTGTGATCTTGTTGAAAAACAGTGGATGTTGCAATCAAGTTCAATGAAGGATAGTTTTTCCGCCAAGGCTGATCACTGGCTTTACGCATCCACTTGAAGTGTTGCGTCAACATCGAGTCAACGACACGTAAAAAGGATTCGTAACTAGCAAAGAATCCGTGCCGACCTGTCAAAACATAGCCTTCTAAAAATCCTTCTGCTTGATGTTCCGACAATTGACCATCAATAACTCTTCCCACAGAAGACTGCCACTCATCTGAAGCATCTTTAGGTTCCAACCATTGTCGATCAGTCACTTCAAATACTTTATTCAAGCGATTGGATTTTGTTTCATCCGGACCAAAGATCCGAAAATTGGTTGGATTCTTCGTGATTACATCTCTCGCTTGTTCCCCAAAGACCATCATATCTTGTGCAACGACAGCTCCTGGTGTTGTAGTATCTACGGCATAGTTTTTCCAATCAGGCATGACTAACGGTTGGGGATCGATTCCGCCATTTGTGATTGGGTTTGTCGACATCCGGCGATTGCCTTTCGGAGAGAGATCTTTGATTTCTTGGTTGATTCTTCCTTGTTCATCAAATAACTCTTCCGGGCGATAAGACTGTAACCAATCAATCAAATGATCGACGTGTTCCATATGCTCAGAATCGACTGGAATCGGTACCTGATGCGCACGAAACGTTCCTTCAATTTGTTCATTTTCCCACGTCTTTGGTCCTGTCCAACCTTTTGGCGTCCGAAAAATAATGACGGGCCATCTTGGCATCGTGGCTGATTCCGCAGGTGCTTGTCTTGCTTCTTTTTGGATTTCTTTGATTTCCTCGATCACTGTATCTAGCGTTGATGCTAGGATGTGATGAACAACTTCGGGATCTGTCCCTTCAACAAAATAAGGTTTCCAGCCCATTCCTTCGAAATACTTTCGAAGATCCTCATCACTCTTGCGGGCAAGGATGGTCGGATTTGAAATTTTCCCGCCATTCAAATTCAAAATCGGTAACACCGCACCGTCATTGACCGGATTGATAAAGACATTTGAAAACCAACCGCCAGCTAATGGTCCTGTTTCTGCTTCGCCATCGCCTATGACTGTCGCCGCTATCACATCGGGATGATCAAGGATTGCACCTGTCGCATGAGCAAGGGAATAACCAAGTTCTCCACCTTCATGGATCGATCCTGGTGTTTCCGGCGCGGCATGGGATGCAATTCCGCCAGGATAAGAAAATACCCGACATAGATGAGCCAATCCGGCTTCATCTTCTGTAAATTCTGGGTAGATTTCACTGTAACTACCATCAATATAAGAATTAGATACCATCACTTGTCCACCATGACCGGGACCCTCTATGTAAAACATATCCAAATCGTATTTATTGATGACACGATTTAAATGTGCATACACAAAATTTTGCCCAGCTATTGTTCCCCAATGCCCAATAGGATGTGTCTTTACATCTTCCTTAGTTAATGGACGGCGTAATAATGGATTATCTTTTAAATACATTTGAGCAATAGAAATATAATTTGCAGCCCGCCACCAAGCATCTAATTGTTCAAATTCTATTTGTTTGTCTACGTTTGTCATATCGAACACCCCTTCAATCATTGCTAGTCCTAAGAAAGAACAAAAAATGAGTCTGGCCTTTACCAGAGTGTCCAGACTCATCTTCGTCGCTTCTTTCGACTGCTCGCCTATGCTATCGACCTCGATCAGTTGATAACATTACGGTATTTATTTAACTTTAACTTGAATCTCTAATAAATGACATCATAACGCTCTACTTCTTTGAAAAGAGGCATCAGACGTAAGTTTTTCTAAAGTCTCTTACTTAGTCGTTTCATTTATTTGATGACGATATCTTCTAAATCAACTAAACGTGCCCATGTTTGGATCTGCTCGGTAGTAAGATGTAATGACACAACAGTATGGTGTCCGCCACCTGTGCGGATCCAAGCACCTACTCCCTCATGGAAGTTTGGTTTGACTTTCCAAAGTACGCGTGCCACTGGTAAATGTGGTGCTTCTTCAGTTGGTTCGAAGGCTTCCACTTCATTGATCAACAATTTGTAATGCGTCCCAAAATCTGCCATGGAAACCACGACACCATCGCCTGCTTTACCATCAAACACTAGACGAGCCGGATCTTCTCGATCACCCATCGATAATGGCGAAACAACGATTTTTGGTCGATTGACAGCCAATGTTGGATCTACTTCCATCATGTGAGACTGTAAAATTGCTTCTTTTCCTGGCGTCAATTCATACGTGTAATCTTCCATGAAACCTGTGTCTTTGTTTTGTGCCATGATTTTTAACATCCGATCCAAAGCAGCTGTTTTCCAATCCCCCTCACCGGCAAATCCGTAGCCTTCTGCCATTAACCGTTGGACTGCTAAGCCAGGTAATTGTTGCATACCGTAAAGATCTTCAAAGTTTGTTGTGAAAGCACTGTAATTGCCCGCTTCCAAGAAACGTCTGATCCCGATTTCTTGTTTTGCTTGTACTTTGACATGTGCCTCCCAAGTGTCATGGTCATAATTGGCATAATCAAAATCATAAAGTTGTTTATATTCTTCAAATAATGACGCTACCTCTTCATCAGTGACTTCATCGATCACTTTGACTAAATCACCGATCCCATAATAGTCGACCACCCAACCAAATTGGATCTGTGCTTCAACTTTGTCTCCTTCGGTCACAGCCACATTACGCATATTGTCGCCAAAACGAGCGACCTTGATCGAGAAGCTTTCATTATAAGCCACAGCCACATGCATCCAGTCTGAGATTTGACGTTGCACATCTTCTGATTGCCAATGGCCTACGACGATTTCATTTTTCTTATTGAGACGTGCATTGATAAAGCCATATTCCCGATCCCCATGAGCTGCCTGGTTCAAGTTCATAAAGTCCATGTCGATCGTTTCCCATGGGATACTCTCGTTAAATTGAGTAGCTAAATGCAACAAAGGCTTTTGTAATAATTGTGTGCCACGAATCCACATTTTTGCTGGCGAGAAAGTATGCATCCAAGTGATCACACCTGCTACTTGCTCCTGGTAATTTGCTTCTTTCATGATCGAGGTGATCGTATCAGCAGTTACTGCTAGTTCTTTTAGTACGATCGGATAAGGCAACGTTTGGTGATCATTTAGTGCCGTAACGATCGTCTCTGCATTCTTTTTGACCTTTGCTAACGCTTCCTCCCCATATAGATGTTGTGAACCTACGACAAACCAAAATTCTTTTTTACTGATTGCTAACATGATTGTAACTCCTCTATTTTTTTATTTTTTTTGGCCATAATACGCATCTTTACCATGCTTGCGTAAATAATGTTTATCCAATATTCGTTGGGGCAATGGTTCGGAAAAACTATTCAATTGGCGAGTGAATAAGTTCATTTTCGCCACTTCATCCAGTACAACGGCATTCATCACCGCTTGGGAAGCATCTTTCCCCCAAGTAAATGGTCCATGGCCATGTAACAACACTCCTGGAATTGCCATGATATCAATATTTCTATTTTGGAATGTCTCAATGATCACATTGCCGGTCTCGTGTTCATAACCAGCATCGATTTCTTCTTGCGATAAAAATCTTGCACAAGGAACGCTACCATAAAAAGTATCTGCATGAGTCGTACCCATGGCGGGTAAATCGAGACCCGCTTGCGCCCAAATCGTTGCCCACGTCGAATGCGTATGACAAATCCCACCAATTTCAGGGAAATGTTTGTAGAGAACCGCATGTGTCGGTGTATCGGAAGATGGATTTAGTTCACCTTCGATGACTTGATTATTCAAATCAACAACGACCATATCTTCTGCTTTCATTTCCTCATAGCTCACACCACTAGGCTTGATGACAAAATATCCTGTTTCTCGATCAAACGCACTGACATTCCCCCACGTATATTTGATCAAGCCTTGTTTTGGTAAAGCTAAATTCGCTTGATAAACCGCTTCTTTCAGACCTTCTAACATTCTCTCACTCCTTCTTCCATTGATACGATCGCGGATGCTTCGATAGGCAACCCTTTTTCATACAGCTCAATAAACCGTTCGTAACCACTTAAGTCTTCCTCCGTTGGTTCGATCGTCAGACCTTCACTAGTTGAAAATACATCTTTTGCTAAAAATTCTTCCAAAGTCATTGCTTCTGCCGCTTGGAGATAAGCAGCTAATAAGGCGATCCCCCAAGCGCCTCCTTCTCCGGCTGTTTCCATGACTGTGACAGGTGCTTCCATTGCTGAAGCTAGAATCGTTTGAGCAACTTTCGGCGTTTTAAAGATCCCACCATGTGCGACTAAACGATCGATCGTGACTTGTTCGGATTTAAGAATCTCCATCCCTAGACGCATCGCCCCAAAAGCACTTGACAGGTGCATCCGCATAAAATTCGCTAAATCAAACTTACTATCCGGCTGTCTCACGAATAGTGGTCTGCCTTGTTCCATTTTTGTGATGTTTTCGCCTGAGTGGTACCCGTAGCTGAGTAATCCTCCGCAGTCGCCATCCCCTTGTAGCGCTTTCAAAAATAAGGTTTCATAAATCTGCTGTGTATCGATCGTCACGCCAAGACTCTCACTGAACTCTTTGAAAATCTTGACCCATGCGTTGATTTCCGATGAGCAATTGTTTGTATGGACCATCGCTACAGGGCTTCCGTCAGGCGTTGTTACTTGATCGATCTCTGGATGGATGTTTACTAACTCTTTGTCTAGTACGATCATTGCAAACGCCGATGTCCCTGCTGAAACATTCCCTGTACGTAACCCCACACTATTCGTTGCGACCATGCCTGTGCCAGCATCCCCTTCTGGTGGACAAACAGGAATCCCTGCAGATAAGTTACCTGATAGATCTAAGAGCTTGGCTCCCTTTTCAGTCAGCGTCCCTGCAACCTCACCAGCCAAACGAATTTCTGGAAGGAGCGTTTCTAAAGATTGCATAAAACCTTCTGCTTGTGCCAATTGATCAAAAATAGCAATCTTTTGTACATCATATCCCTTCGTTTGACGATCAATCGGAAACATTCCTGAAGCATCTCCAACTCCTAATACTTTTTGTCCGGTCAACTGCCAATGGATGTAGCCAGCTAAAGTTGTAAAGTAACTAAGATCTTTTAAATGTGTTTCTTTATTTAAAATCGCTTGATATAGATGGGCAATGCTCCAACGCTGTGGAATCGTATAATGAAAGGCTTTGCTCAGTTTTGCTTCTGCCTCTGTGGTAATGGCATTGCGCCACGTGCGAAAAGGAACAAGCAATTCATCGTCTTGATCGAATGCCAGATAGCCGTGCATCATTGCGCTAAAGCCGATAGCCCCTATCGTAGTCAGTGTCGTCTCATACTCCGCAGAAACTACATCGACTAACTGTCCATAACTCGATTGTAACCCCTTCCAAATCTCATCAAGTGAATAGGTCCAAATACCGTTTTCTAACTGGTTTTCCCAATCGTAACTTCCAGCTGCAATCGGTTCATAATTGTGATCGATCAGCACTGCTTTGATTCTCGTTGAACCTAGCTCAATACCTAGTGCTGTTTGCCCTGTGCGAATCGCTTCTATATGTTTCAGCCTAGTTTCTTTCGCTTCGATGTCAAACGCCTCCTTAGTTTCTCTTTATGATAGTTACAGTATAAAACTTTTTGTACGTACATGTCAACACAGATATAGTTATTTGTTCGTACATAAATCCTTTTTCTTTTTCCTGATAAATTCACATTTATCATATAAAAAAGGCAAAGAGAGTAAATTCCTCCTCTTTACCTTTTTAAGAGCAAATAATCTTGCCAGACATTGACTTATGTTCATTAAATAAATTTTTATCGTATTTGGTACACTTATCGTTTTCCCTCAGCTACTCGCCATTCTTTGCTGCACTTACTGAATCTCTGATCACCAAACTAGGTTCATAGACGATATTTTCTCCTTGATTGCCCGTTTGGATCGTGTGAATGATCCATTCTGCCGCATCTTTCCCCATCCGCTCTTTTGGATGAGTTAAAGTGGTCAGTTTCACTGCGCCCATCTGACTCAACGAGGAATCATCATTTCCGATGATCGACAATTGCTGCGGTACTTGATAACCCTTTGCGATCACCTCATCAAGCAACTGGCTAGCAACTTGATCGTTGTAGCAGATGATGGCGGTGCTTGCCGATTCCTTTAGCTGTAAGAGGACTTTTTCACCTAGTTTCCCACGTGAATCAGTCGTGTAGGTAATGATATCTTCCGGCGAAAATTGGATACCATAGGCTTCGCACGCTTGAATAAATCCTTTCATCCGATATTTCCCTTGTAAATCATCGATTTTCGTGATGAACAGTAATCGCTGATGTCCTTGCTGGATCAAATACTCCGTCCCTTTAAAGCCAACTTTTACATCGTCGACACAAATCGAGGCGACCGCTAATTCTTCATAGACAGCATTGATCATGACCATTGGAATCCCTTGTTCTCTCAATCTGACATAGAGCGCAAGGTTCGGATTGTATTCATTACTTTTTGTTGGCTCTACGATCAAGCCATCTACACCAAACTGCAGCATTTTTTCTAAACAGTTTTTTTCTTGTTGATGATCATTATTCGTACTAGCTAATAAGAGTGAATATCCTTGTTCACTCAACGCTTTTTCAATTCCTCGGATGATCGAGGGAAATATATAATCCGATAAATACGTCGTGATCACGCCAATCGTCTTTTGATTTTTTCTACTTTCTGATGTTTTCTTATACGCGTCATCGACATATGTTCCAGAACCTTTTTCTTTACGTAGATACCCTTCATTGACTAACAATCCAATCGCTTGTCTTACCGTATGACGGCTGACTTGATAGTCTTTTTGTAATTGGAGTTCAGGTGGTATCGGTTCATTTAGTTTAAAAATTTGGTCAATGATCTTATCCTTTATCTCGTCTGCGATCATTTGATATTTTGTTTTATCCATGGTTACTTTGCCAATCCTTTCCAAAACAAGTTGTCCGAACAATTATTTGATATCATTGTAGCACAACTTGTTTTGGAAAGGATTATTAACACAAAAAAATATCTGTGAGATTCTTTTTATTAGCGCTTTGTAAGGAACAACTGCTCTTTTTCAACTTTTACTTCAAGTGATTTCAAAAGAATTGTAAGATATCTGCTAAGACAGATTCACCATCAAATGTTTCGTAATCTTCTTTACGAATCAATTTGTAAGGAACAGCTTTTACCGTCAGAAAATCTTTTAACCGTTCCACTTCATACTCTGATTGTGGACCGATCATCAGTCCGTCAATCTGCTGGTTTTGGATCGCTTGCTCTGCCACGATTGCTGGTGCAGAATATACATGTAGAGGCACCCCTTTTTCATTTGCTGCATTTTGGATATTTTTTACTAGCAGACCAGAAGTGATCCCAGCGGTGCAAATCAATAATATCCGTTTTTCCTCTGTCGATTCCATCCGTTCACCACCTCAAGAAATTTTGCGTTTTTTATTGTAAATATCCAATACGACAGCTAGCAATAAAATCAATCCCTTGATTGCCTGTTGCCAGTCTACTCCGACTCCCATGATCGACATCCCATTGTTCAGCACACCCATGACTAAGCCACCGACGATTGCTCCAGTGATCGTTCCAATCCCTCCAGAAGTCGAAGCTCCTCCAAAGTACACAGAAGCCATCGCATCTAATTCAAGCGAAGTCCCTGCCTGAGGGGTAGCAGCATTTAAACGAGCGGCTAAGATCAATCCTGCTAAAGCAGCCATGACGCCCATATTCACAAATACCCAAAAGGTGATTTTCTTCGTCTTGATCCCAGATAATTGAGCGGCCTTCAAATTGCCACCTGTGGCATAAATTTGTCGTCCAGCGACTGTCCGATTGGTCAAAAATCCATATATCCCAACAATCACACCTAAAATGATCAATATTACTGGAAATCCTTGGTATGAAGCAAAGATATAACTTAATCCTAAGACAAGAACGATCGTCAATGCTGCTTTGATCAAGAATGCGTTCATTGATGGTACTTCAAATAAATTTTCTTTTCTTCGCGCTCTCGCACGCCATTGAGCAAATACTAAACTAACAGCTAACACGACACCTAAAATCAACGTCAATAAGTGCATTCCAGGAACACCAAAGATATCTGGTAAATAACCCGTCGAGATTTTTTGGAAACCTCCAGGGAAAGGCGCTAAAGATTGCCCTCCTAATACAACTTGTGTCAAGCCACGAAACATCAGCAGACCAGCAAGTGTTACGATAAACGCCGGGATTCCTACATAAGCGACCCAAAATCCTTGCCAAGCACCGATCACCCCACCAACTAATAAACATAAAGGGACTGCGAGCCAAGGACTGATGTTGTTATTGACCATCAACATACCCGCCATCGCTCCTACAAATGCCATGACTGAACCTACTGATAGATCCACGTAGCCTAAAAGTACGACCAACAACATTCCCGCGGCCAAAATCAAAATATGGCTGTTTTGCAACACGATATTCGTTATATTCAGCGGTCTTAAAAAGATCCCGCCGGTCATTAGTTGAAAAGCGATCAACAAAGCGACCAAAATAATGACCATACTATATTTACTAAAGATATCCAATATCTTTTCTTTTACATTCCAAGCTTTTTTTTCCTGACTTTTTTTTGTGACATTTTCCATCAGCCCACTGCCTCCTCTTCTTTTGTCATCAGGTTCATCAATAACTCCTGATTTGCCTCTTCTCTAAGCACTTCTCCCGTCATTTTCCCTTCATTCATGGTATAGATCCGATCACACATACCGATGATCTCAGGTAGTTCAGAAGAAATGATACAGACACATTTTCCTAAGGCAGCCATTTCTTCAATAATCGTGTAGATTTCATACTTTGCCCCGACATCGATACCACGAGTCGGTTCGTCCAGAAATAAAATTTCCGGTTCTGTCATCAACCACTTAGCTAAAACGACTTTTTGTTGATTCCCTCCACTTAAACTACCAACGTTTTGGAACACATTGGTGGCTTTGGTCCTCATTTTTTTCCGAAAGTTCTCTGCTTCGATCACTTCTTTTTCTTGATCTAAAATGCCACTTCGACTAATTTTTTTGAGACTAGCAATCGTCGTATTTTCTCTGATGTCCATTAAAAGATTCAAGCCAACAGACTTACGATCTTCGGACACATACGCCAACCCATGATCAATTGCTTGAGAAACATCTTTGATCACTAATTCTTTTCCGTCTTTAAAAATCTTACCGCTGATATTGCTTCCATATGATCGACCAAAAATACTCATGGCAAATTCAGTTCGTCCTGCCCCCATCAATCCGGCGATACCAACAATTTCTCCTCGTCGAATCGAAAAATCGATATGATCATTGATGATTCGGTCGGTGGTCAATGGATGATGGACCGTCCAATCCTTGACTTCAAAATAAACCTCGCCAATATCAGGATGACGATCAGGATAACGATTCGTTAAATCACGACCAACCATCCCCTTAATGATCCGTTCTTCACTGATTGCTGTATTTTCTAACGTTTCGATCGTTTGGCCATCTCGTAAGATCGTGATCCTGTCCGCCACCGCAACGATTTCATTCAATTTATGCGAAATGATGATCGAAGTGATCCCTTGATTGCGAAACTCCTTGATCAATGCTAAAAGATTGGCACTTTCTTCTTCATTCAGTGCTGCTGTCGGTTCATCTAATATGAGTAATCGAACATTTTTAGAAAAAGCCTTCGCAATTTCCACCAACTGTTGATGCCCGACACCGATTTGTGAGACTAAGGTGTTCGGATCGATTTTCAAGCCCACTGTTTTTAGTAGATTTTCTGTTTTTCGTTCCGTCAAGTTCCAGTCGATCACGCCATGTTTTGTTTGTTCGTTCCCTAAAAAAATGTTTTCTTTGATCGATAGATAAGGACTCAAGGCTAATTCCTGGTGGATGATCACGATCCCTTTCGCTTCACTATCTCTAAGATTTTTGAATTGGCATACCTCACCGTCATACATGATTTCGCCTGAATAACTGCCATAAGGATACAAACCGCTCAACACATTCATCAACGTGGATTTTCCTGCACCATTCTCGCCACAAAGGGCGTGGATCTCTCCACGTTTAATGCGGAGATTGACATTGTTCAACGCACGAACACCAGAGAATTCTTTGATGATTTCTTTCATTTCTAAAATATAATCTGCCATTTTTTCACTTCCTAATCGAGGGTGTGATAGAAGTACTCAACTCCGAAAAATAAGCGCGAAACCTGAAAATTGTTCTTCAAATTTTGAGATCTCACGCTTATTTTTGAAGGAGCTACTACTGAAACACTATTTATTGAGGTTATGCCAGAAGCGTTTTGACCTAAGCAATAAGAGAGAAAATTGAAAAATAGTTGGTTATATTTCTCCGATTTTTTGCTTAATGTTGAAGGTCAGCTTCTAAACACCGTTTATTCGGTTCTAAGGGTACAAGAGGACAAATGTTCCAAAGCCCTCTTATTGGCCTAAATCACTTTCGCTGTAATACTCAGTATCGATCAGCTCTTGTTTGTAATTTTCTTTATCTACAGAAACTGGGTTAGCTAGATAAGTCGGGATGACTTTCACACCATTATCGTAGGTTTCCTCATCATTGACCGGCACTTCTTTATCATTGTTGATTGCTTCGATCATCTCTACCGTATTATCAGCTAGCACCCGTGTATCTTTAAAGATCGTTTGTGTTTGCTCTCCTGCAATGATGGATTTCACTCCAGCAATCGTTGCATCCTGTCCTGTGATAACTGGAAGTGGTTTGTCGGCTGAGCCATAGCCCACTCCTTTTAAGGAGGAAATGATCCCTAAACTGATTGGATCGTAAGGAGAAAGAACTGCATCTAATTGTTCATCTGTATAGTTAGCACTTAATAAGTTATCCATACGTGCTTGTGCAGTTGAGCCATCCCAACGAAGCGTCGCGATTTGATTGAATTTCGTTTGACCTGATGAGACGTTCAATTGTTTGCTGTCGATATAAGGTTGAAGAATCGACATCACACCATTGTAATTGATCAATGCGTTGTTATCGTCAGGTGAACCGCCAAATAATTCGATCGTAAATGGACCAGCACCATCTTTTAAGCCTAATTTATCTTCGATATAAGAAGCTTGTAAAACACCTACACCAAAATTATCAAATGTTGCATAATAATCGACATATTCAGAGTTCATCAATAAACGGTCATACGCAATGACTTTGATATCCGCCTGATGTGCTTTTTCTAAGACATCTGTCAATGCTGAACCGTCAATCGAAGCAATGACCAACGTATCTACTCCTTTTGTGATCATATTTTCGATTTGTGCCACTTGGTTTTCTACTTTGTCTTCTCCATATTGCAAATCCGTTTTGTATCCTTTTTCTTCTAGTTGCTTGACCATATTGTCGCCATCTGCGATCCAACGCTCTGCAGATTTTGTTGGCATCGAAATACCTACGAACCCTTTTTCATCTCCGGCTGCACTGCCATTGCTACAACCGGCGAATACTGTCACTGATATTAATAAAAAAACAATTGCTACCAACCAATTTTTCCCAACTCGTTTCATGTGTGTCCCTCCAAATACTTATTTGATGTATTCATCATAATCGAAATATAAAACGCTTTCATTGATTATTTTTCTGTGTTTCTATAAATTCCCTCGTGAATTTATGTAAACTTTTGATTTTTCTTCATTTTCTTTTGACGATTCTTGATTTTCTTACGAAATTGACAAACATGCTAATATGAAAATTGAAAACGCTATATGATATAGATAAAAGGGGAGATTCATTATGAAGAACAAAAGTTTTTTTATCCTGGTAGCTTTTTGCCTGTTGTTGGCTGGGTGTACTTTCAACTCTACTGAGCCTACAAAAAAAGAGTTGACCATTGGTTTTTCTCAAGCTGGCACCGAAAGTAATTGGCGCAAAGTTCAAAATCAATCCATCAAAGAAGCGCTGGAAAAACAAAATTTCCAAGTCCTTCACCGAAATAGTTACTCTGATCCAAAACAACAGATACAAGATGTGATGACATTCATTGCCTATCAAGTCGATATGATCGTGTTATCTCCTATCGAAGAAACAGGCTGGGATTCTGTTTTGGAAGAAGCCAAAGAAGCGAATATCCCAGTCATCATCGTTGATCGTAACATCACAACGGAAAAACAAGATCTCTATTTGACCCATATTGGTTCAAGTTTCAAAGCACAAGGTAGTCGAGCAGGCCTTTATGTCACCAATCATTACCAGCAAAAAACACAAGAATCGATCCAAGTATTTGAGATACGTGGTTCAGAAAACACATCTCCCACTCGCTTGCGATCAGACGGCTTTTTAGAAACCATCGGTCGCGACCCAAGAATCCATGTCAGGCAAGTGATCACCGGAGACTATATTCGCTTAAAAGCCAAAGAACAATTTTCAAAAGCCATTGATGAGGGGAAACTTGAGGGAATCGATGTCATTTATTCTCACAATGATGAAATGACACTAGGTGCTTTAGATGCAATCAAGGAAAAGAAACTTGAAAAGAATTTTGTGATTGTCAGCATTGATGCACAAAAAGAGATGATCGATCAATTAAAAAAAGGAAAGGTCAACTGTGTGGTGGAATGCAATCCTTTTATGGGTGAACTAGTTGCCAATACAGTCAAACGCTACTTCGAAAAGAAAGCGATTCCACAAGACATCTACGTTTCTGATACGGTGTTCTCAGACCAAAATGATTTTTCAACGATCCCACCGCGGGGGTATTAGGAGGAAAAATGAAAAAGAACGAAAGCATTAAAGTACTACTTCGACATACAAGCTGGCTCATGTTATCTTTAGCAATCACGCCTTTGATCATTAGCATTGCACTTTATACACATTATCTTTTTTCCTATGAAAAAAGTATCCATAATATCTCGATTGCTAATCAAATCGCCAGTAACGTAGAAGAAACAATCATCGAAGAAGCTCTTGGATTAACTTATGGACAGATCACACCCGAAGAATTTCAACAGAGCAACCAGATCAATCGCATCAAAGAAGAAATCAGTGCCATCAAAGTCAGTACTCAAAACTCACAAGAATTAGCAACACTCAATATCGTTTTGCGCTCCCTTGATAATGTTTCTGACTATTTAGACAAAATCATTGCAAATATCCATCAAAAAGAAACATTCGCAGAAAATCAAGCATTGATGTTACATGTTGAATCTGCGGTCAAACTTGCCCATGACATCTTACAAGATTTTGTCAAAATCGAAATCGATACGGCTTCCATAAAAAGTGAAGAAGTTCGCAGTTCCTTGGTGATTCTCTCCACCATCGAGGCTGTTATCATCGCGCTGATTTTCCTATTGACAAGAAAGTTCAACACGAAAATGATGTACCAAATTCAACAGCCTATGGATGAAATGATCAAGATGGCTGATGCTTTAGCAGAAGGACATTTAAATCATCGGATCAAAACTCCACAAAATAATGAGTTAAAAAAATTAAGTAATAGCATGAATGATATGGCTGATAACTTAGTGATTTTGTTAGAGGAAAATGCGTTGAAGCAATATAATCTTGCGCAAAGTGAAGTCAGGACACTACAAGCTCAGATCATTCCCCATTTTATTTATAATAGTTTAGATGCCATTTTGGTGTTGGCAGAAATGGGCGAAATTGAAAAAGTCAAAGAAATGACATATGCCTTATCTGACTTTTTCCGCATTTCATTAAGCCAAGGAAAAGACTGGATACCAGTCGAACAGGAAATTCGACATTGCGACAATTACCTGAAGATTTTGCAAATCCGCTATGGAGACCAATTATCTTATCAATTAACCATTGATCCAAAAGTCAATAATCATCCAATATTGAAAATGATTCTTCAACCATTGATTGAAAATGCAGTCTATCATGGAACTAAATTGGTTCGTCGGCCAGGGAAAATCAACGTAAAAGCGTATATAGACCAAGAAGAATTTATCCATTTTTGGATCATTGATAACGGAAAAGGGATTACTGAAACCAAGTTAGAGGAGATCAACCAAGAACTCGCAGATGGTTTAGATACTAATTTCCATAAAGGATATGGACTCTTTAATGTCAACAAACGCTTACTTTTGTACTATGGAACCGATGCAAGTATCTCGATTTCTAGCAGAATCGATCACGGAACAGTCGTCCATGTCGTTGTCCCTACAAAAAATATAGATAGGAATGAAGCAAATGTATAAAATTTTTATCGCAGAAGATGAACATTTGATTCGCGAATCATTGAAGAGGATGATCACTGAATTTTCAACCTTTCTACCCCTGGGTTCTATTAAAGATGCCAGCGATGGCGAACTTGCTTTATCAATGATTGCAGAACAAAAACCAGATATCTTGGTGACAGATATTCGTATGCCTTTTATGAATGGGATTGAACTAGCAAATGAAGTAAAAAAACTCTTGCCCGATATCCAAATCATTTTTATTAGCGGATATGATGAATTTACTTATGCAAAAGCTGCGATCCAACTTCAAGTAGCTGAATATTTGTTAAAACCGATCAAACCTAATGAACTACAAAAGAGTCTAGAACAAATCATCCAAAAATTAGATGCTGTTTCCTTATTGAAACAGTCTAAAGAAACAAATGGCTATTCCTTAGAAGTACAAAAAAACTTCTACTTGAATGCTTTATTTAATAATCAGTTACTACTTTCAGAAGCAATTGAAGAAGGTCGAAAACTGGAACGTGAAATCGCCGGAAATAAATATATGGTTCTTTTGATCGCTAATCATACAAATAAATTTTTTTCAGATTATGATGTTTTTCATGAAAAGATGGCTGAGCTATTCGATAACGATAAACAAATACTTTTTTCTTCCCTTTCTTCACGTTTTATCAAACTATTGATTTTTGATCCAAATGAAGATCTATTACAAAAAAAAGCAAATCAAGTCGCATTGCTTTCTCATAAAACATTAGGTCATACGACAGATGATTTAGTTATCGCAATCGGTTATCCTGTCAAACGAATCAGCGAAATTCCACATAGTTATCAGACTGCTGTTCATTTGCTCAGTTACTTGAAGATCGATCCTAAAATAAAAATTCTTTCTTATTTAGATTATGAAAAAAAGCTTGGTAATTACGGACAATCTTTTGATCTAAAAGAATCCATTCGTTTACTAAGAAAAAGCGAAATTTCTTCGTTTGTTGAGAAGTTGGTTAAACAGACCAATCAACATGCCGATCCACTTCTCGTTAGGCATCTGATCATCAATGAGTTGAATGAATTAGTAACGATACGTCAAAAACAAACCAATCAAGTCGTTTCTTTTACCACTACAGAGGAAATCCCGAACATTCTGTCAGACACGCCTCTCTTCATCCAATACCTTGAACAAATGATTTACTTTTTAAAAGAAATGGTACTTGAGAATCACATGAATCAATATAAAGAAGTACTCGAACAATCCGTCACGTATATTGAGAACCACTATTTTGAACCAGAGCTTTCTCTTAAAGAAGTGGCTGATCATGTCCATTTGAGTAGCTCACATTTCAGTACGATTTTTTCTCAAGGGATAGGACAAACATTTATTGACTATCTTACTGAACAACGATTGAGCATGGCTAGGCGACTTTTGCGGGAAACCAATTCAAAACTATCTGTCATAGCCTCAGAAGTGGGATACAATGATCCAAATTATTTTAGTTCTATTTTTAAGCGAAAAGAAAAAATCTCACCTAAAGAGTATCGAAAAAAGAAACAAAATAGTGCACATTCTTTACAAGAAAATAATTATCTAGTCAACGAATAAGCAACAAACCCGCGAAATATTTTTTTCAGTTTAGTCTGAAAAAGTTGTTACTTTCTTACCTGGACTACTTGCTATAATTATAGAAATAGTGAAAAAAGAAAGGAATACGCGTGTGAAAGCAGAAATAAAAAAATTACCTGTGATTATTGTTGGAATCATTAGTATTACAGTGGGACTAAATATGTTTTTGCTTCCACATCAAATTGCTTCAGCAGGCGTAGGATCAATTGGTTTTCTTCTAGAAATGGTCTTGCTGATCGATCGGACATTGATTGTTTGGGCAATCAATCTAGCGATGCTTTGCTTAGCTTTTATCTTTCTGGAAAGAGCAGTTTTTTTTAAAACCCTGATAGGTAGTTTGATATTTCCGATTATTTTAGCACACACACCGACTTTGACAATCACCCAATATTTCCCAATCGCCTTAGTCGCTGGCAGTTTTCTATTTAGTCTTGGAATATTCATTCTTTACCAAATCGGTGCCTCAAACGGCGGAGTTACGGTTCCTCCACTGATTTTCAAAAAATATTTTGGGATCGAACATGCTTTAGGTGTTTTACTGACAAATACCGTGATCATAGTTCTAAACCTTGTGATTCTGGGGGTAAGACAAGCGGTTATCTCTGCCATCTCTATTTATCTCATTTCATTTTTCATGAAAAAACTATTACAATTTCAAACTCAATTTTTAGCTATTAAGCCGATTGATTTAGTGAATGAGAGTTCGCCTATTCTAGATGAACAAACTAATAAAAACCTAGCAGAATAAACATTGTGACTAATAGCTATAAGAAAATAACCCATGAAATCCAAAATAGGAAACTATTTTCGGAAGTTCATGGGTTATTTTATATGATTATTTTTATCTATTATTTAGACGGAATGCGTTAAATCAAATTGACTACTTCAAAATAAAGCGAGTAGGACATTAGTCCTCTCGCATATTCTAAAACCGAATAAACGGCGGGAACAGAAGTAACTTCTTTGGAAATAAGGCACCATCTACGAAAATTGTTTTAGTGGATGGTGCCTTATCTTTCGAGGCTAAACACTTCTGTCCTGATCGCTTACTTATCGAGGTAAAAGTATTCTATTTTTACCTTATTTTCTACTTTTTATCCTTATTTTCCTCTTTATTTTCTTGTTCTTCATCTTCCTCTTTGATCACACGTTCGACACGATCTTCATCATTTTGTAATTCACGACGGTTGCGTTTGAACAGTCCGAAGAATCCTGCAAAAGCAACAAGTATCCCACCAACAAATTTTCCAAACATACCTGAAGTTGAACCAGTCTTAGGTAATTGCTTACCTGAAACATCTTCAGAGTCACTTATCTCTTGTGTGTTACTCGTTTGGTCATTCGTTTGCTTATTACTAGATAATCCATCATTAGAGCTGTTATCACTTAGTACTTGGTTTCTTGCAACTTGATTATCTGTATCGGTCGTCTCAGTTGATGTGGTACTACTTAAATCAGTTTCGCCTCCATCACCGGTGCTTAGATTTACCTCTGGTGTTGTCGTACTTGGGTCAGTTTCTCCTCCACCAGCGCCTGGGTCTACTTCTGGCGTCGTCATTCCTGGATCGGTTTCGCCTCCCGTGCCTGGGTCGACTTCCGGCGTGCCTGTGCCCGGATCGGTTTCGCCGCCTCCCGTGCCTGGGTCTACTTCTGGCGTGCCAGTGGCCGGATCAGTTTCTCCGCCCGTACCTGGATCTACTTCTGGCGTACCTGTGCCCGGATTGGTTTCGCCTCCCGTTCCTGGGTCTACTTCTGGCGTGGTCGTACCTGGATCGGTTTCGCCTCCCGTACCTGGATCTACTTCCGGCGTACCTGTGCCTGGATCTGTTTCGCCTCCCGTTCCTGGGTCTACTTCTGGCGTAGTCGTGCCGGGATCGGTTTCGCCTCCCGTTCCTGGGTCTACTTCTGGCGTCGTCGTGCCGGGATCGGTTTCGCCTCCGGTACCTGGGTCGACTTCCGGAGTGGTCGTACCTGGATCGGTTTCGCCTCCGGTACCTGGGTCTACCCCTGGTGTGCCTGTGCCCGGATCAGTTTCGCCTCCCGTGCCTGGGTCGACTTCCGGCGTCGTCGTTCCTGGATCTGTTTCGCCTCCTGTGCCGGGATCGGTAGTTTCTCCGCCTGTTCCTGGATCTACTTCTGGCGTACCTGTGCCCGGATCGGTTTCGCCTCCGGTGCCTGGGTCTACTTCTGGCGTAGTCGTTCCTGGATCTGTTTCGCCTTCACCCGTGCCGGGGTCTACTTCTGGCGTAGTCGTGCCGGGATCGGTAGTTTCTCCTCCTGTGCCTGGGTCGACTTCCGGTGTTGTTGTACCTGGATCAGTTTCTCCTCCGGTACCTGGATCGACTTCCGGCGTTGTCGTTCCTGGATCTGTTTCTCCGCCTGTGCCGGGGTCTACTTCTGGCGTCGTTGTGCCGGGATCGGTTTCGCCACCTGTACCTGGATCGACTTCTGGTGTGATCGTGCCGGGGTTAATAGGTATTAACGGATCAATCTCTGGCGTGACCGTGTTTAGACTTTTATCTGGTATTACGATATCTAAACCTGGAATACTTGCTCCTGGTTGACTTGGCAAAATTGGGTTGACAGTTGGAATACCTGCTTCTGGCTTATCTGGAGTCGCTGGTTCTACCTCTGGCGTACCTGTGCCTGGATCGGTTTCGCCACCTATACCTGGGTCTACCTCTGGTGTGCCTGTGCCCGGATCGGTTTCGCCTCCTGTGCCTGGCTCTACTTCTGGTGTGGTCGTACCTGGATCGGTTTCTCCGCCACCTGTGCCTGGGTCTACTTCTGGTGTTGTTGTACCTGGATCTGTTTCGCCTCCGGCACCTGGATCTACTTCCGGCGTACCTGTGCCTGGATCGGTTTCGCCTCCGATACCTGGGTCGACTTCTGGCGTCGTCGTGCCTGGATCGGTTTCGCCTCCGGTACCTGGGTCTACTTCTGGCGTCGTCGTGCCGGGATCGGTTTCTCCTCCCGTGCCTGGGTCTACTTCTGGTGTACCTGTGCCCGGATCGGTTTCGCCTCCTGTGCCTGGGTCTACTTCTGGTGTACCTGTGCCCGGATCGGTTTCGCCACCTGCGCCTGGCTCTACTTCTGGCGTATCTGTGCCCGGATTGGTTTCGCCTCCCGTACCTGGATCTACTTCCGGCGTACCTGTGCCCGGATCGGTTTCTCCGCCTCCCGTTCCTGGGTCTACTTCTGGCGTCGTCGTGCCCGGATCGGTTTCGCCTCCCGTGCCTGGGTCTACTTCTGGTGTACCTGTGCCCGGATCGGTTTCTCCGCCCGTGCCTGGGTCTACTTCCGGCGTACCTGTTCCTGGATCTGTTTCGCCTCCCGTTCCTGGGTCTACTTCTGGTGTGCCTGTGTCCGGATCTGTCTCTCCGCCCGTGCCTGGGTCTACTTCTGGTGTGCCTGTGCCTGGATCGGTTTCGCCACCTGTATCTGGGTCTACCTCTGGTGTGCCTGTGCCCGGATCAGTTTCGCCTCCCGTTCCTGGGTCTACTTCTGGCGTGGTCGTGCCTGGATCGGTTTCTCCTCCGGTACCTGGATCGACTTCCGGCGTCGTCGTTCCTGGATCTGTTTCGCCTCCTGTGCCGGGATCGGTAGTTTCTCCGCCTGTTCCTGGGTCGACTTCCGGTGTTGTTGTACCTGGATCTGTTTCGCCTCCTGTACCTGGGTCTACCCCTGGTGTGCCTGTGCCCGGATCAGTTTCGCCTCCCGTGCCTGGGTCGACTTCCGGCGTCGTCGTTCCTGGATCTGTTTCGCCTCCTGTG
>Ga0308169_10000714_pt1 | contig 44215 bp, 48 predicted proteins | sample PhyBR1_2_FD_202139 | JGI IMG/M metagenome (GOLD analysis project Ga0308169, IMG submission 202139) | Phyllosphere microbial communities from UC Gill Tract Community Farm, Albany, California, United States - DLSLSB.R1 | ecosystem: Host-associated > Plants > Phyllosphere > Unclassified | place... | reverse complement strand
TGCTTATCAACCCGGGAATAACCTTATCTGTCCACGGATCAAAAAGCCCGACTACCCTGCCCATATTCCTGAATTTAACAAATTCAATTCATCTTCCTTCGTAAACCGATGCCCCATAAACTTTTTGTTAAAGTCCCATTTCTCAAGAAGCCTGTGAATACGGACAACGACTTCGCCATGATCATCCAACCTCAACTGCAACCTTGCATCGACCATACTTACTGAATACCCGTCACTCAGTGGTACCTGAATTAACATCGGTGTTTTGTATCCTTTTAACAAAAATTCCAACGCCCCAATCCTTTCTAATTTATTGCGATCAAGATCTATCTCAGCCAGCGATTCCCAAGGAACATCCTCAATTTGAAAACGAAATTGAGAATGATGATCAATTACCGTTGACTCATTCTTACAGCCAGTCTCCACAACAGAAGATTCCTTATCAATATAATTTTGATTTTTGATGGCGTTTATCGCTTTGATGGAAACGGCATAATCATCTAAATCACGTCTCTCGCTATCCGAAGAAGCTTCAACATACTTCTGCAAACCTACTGCAGTTTCGTACGCCTCATATTCGCTCACTTTAAAAAACGAATACTCCGAAGGGTTTTTAAGCTGATGATAAAAATCGGCATAGAAATCCGTAAATGAACTCCCTGACGAATTGATTTGCATAATTGTATCAACTCCAGGTTTGGGCTCGACGTCTATTACATTCCCGAACGGACTGACCGCCTGCACAATTCCAACGGAATTGCTTTGGTGACGGAGTACCAATAAAGTACTCACTTCTGAATTTGCTATATTGTTTCCTATTTTGTTCATGATGACTATTTTTATTTGTTTATTATTCTACTCAATATCTTCCCTCCACAAAAACTTACTCTTTGGTTGTAGCATATCCATATTGTTCCACAACTCATTAAAAACCTCTTCAATCTCTTTCTCAGAAAGTTTATGTAGAAGGATTGCTTCCCTGTAATCCTCAAACATCACTATTTCCTGACTTGGAAAATGACCCGTAGCTATTCTCACTGCACTTCTTCCGCTTCTGATACACAAATGCAAAGTGCTGTCGCTCCATCCCTCATGACCCAGAATCAAAGTTTCATCCATGGCGACAGCTCCCGAAAAAGCTTTGTTTACGGTATCATCTCCAAAACTCAATTTTGCCAAACGGTTACAATTCTCTATTCCTTCATACTCCGCCATTTTCATGGCAAACAAAACCTGCTCAATATTCCCTCTGGGATTCTCAATCCCAAACAGCAAAGATTCAACTGAAAATTTCACTTTGGTTTTTATATTTTTACGCATTGCTTTAATTTTTTAGTCAGTTCCCATCTTGTAAGATTGAACACGGTGAGGATACCCCTACATTGGAAACTTTATGGAATTAACTTTTGAGGATTAGAGAAAGTATCCTGAAACTTTTCCATCTTTAACTTTTCTCTTTCTTTCAGGATTTGAATTTTATCAGTAACCGCAAAAATTACTGCAGGTTTTCCAGAAACTTCTTTCCTCTTTTGGACTCTACAAATGCATTTCGTATTTTTGCAGCTCGATCTTCTCGATTTGATCCCGACCAACTTTTCAGATATCGTACACTGTTAAGAAATTCCTCAGAAATTCCAAATTGAAGGCAAAGAAGCATTGAACCCATTTCGGCGATTAATTCCTCAAAAGAATAACTTGTTTTATCATCATGCCCTTTCAGATTTCTGTTGAGTCTTGTTTCGTGCCCGGTCCAATGTAAAATTTCATGAAAGAGCGTGCTGTAATATTTTGAAGCTGAAATAAAATATTGCTTTTTTGGAAGCATCACAAAATCAGATCCCGGAGAATAAAAAGCAATTTCATGAATAGAATAACGCAAATTGAGATTTCCATTTTTAATGATAAGATGAACGAACTTTTCACATTTTTCTATTTCTGAAATTTCCGATTTTTCTTGATCTTCAATGATCAGGCTGGTTTTAATTTCTTCTAAATTTTCGATCTGTTCAGAATTAAAAACAACATAATTTCTGGCACATGGAATTTTGATAACATTTCTTTTTTCATCATCATTCATCTTCTCCACAACTTCGGCACTGATCAATTTTCCGCTTTCCTTATCTTTAAAAACATAGGTGAAAAATTCGATTAAGCATCCCTTTGAGCCCTTCTTTAATCGTCCTCCAGCTTTTACAATACAGTTAAATGTTGCATATCTTGCCGATGAAAATTTCTTAACCATCGTATCCAAATAAAGAGCTAAAACATTGTAGCCCTGATAAGGTGTCCCGGTAAATAAATTTGAGGGATATACAGCGCTTAGGTCGCTGTACATTTCCCAATCTTTTGCATTGACTTTGTCAAGATTCTCCAAAATTCTCTCAATGAATAAATCAGTTTTACCTTCCTTTTTACCGGTTGAAAATTTTTTGTTTTCTGTAATATTTTGCATGATGTTACTTTTTTAATTAATATTAAATTGCTTTGAAATAATGTGATTTGATGAGTCATTATCACAAATGACCCTCATCGAGAAAAGAGTAATAATGCTCAGAGGTCAGAATAATGTGATCGAGTACAGAGAAATCTAAAAACTTTGCCGCTTCTTTCATTTTTTCCGTCATTTTAATGTCTTCTGTTGAAGGCTTTAGATTTCCGGAAGGATGGACAAACAATAATTGCACTTGCATTGCATAACAAAGCGCCTTGCATCACAATTCTGACATCCACTAGCGTGGAACTGATTCCGCATTCTGATATTTTTTTGATGCCTAACACTTTACTTTTCTGGTCTAAATACAATGCGTAAAAACTTTCTTTGTAGTCGATTTGTTCCGCATCAAAATGTGCTCTGAACACTTCAGAAACATCATAGGAACTCATCACTGTTTTATCTGCATTCCCTTTTCGTGAATAGCTTAATTTAATTTCGTTGACAATATTATAATTCATCTGATTTGCTCCGTGTGCGGCGGAGACCTGTTTTTCCCGCACCTGCTGTTAAAAACCCTGTTGATTCTGTAATTGCAGATTGAAGGAAATTTTGATCTTTTCTATTCTTTTACTTCATCGTAATAATTAATAAGCTTTTATATTATCAGATCAGACAAACTGATTTATATCAGAGAATAATAAGGATCAAAATTTCAATGAACTGCATTTGCATCTTGTGAGGTTTCTGACTTTTCTATGCAGATAACCATTCAGGCAGGCACAAGGAAAACTGCAATCAATTCCTTGAAAACAATAAGAAAGCACATTGATAAAGCTTGAAATATTTTTGCGGAGGTTCTGTAATCTCCGATTACGGATACCCAAAAAGATTTTTTTCCGCAGAGACAACGGAATATATTTGCTATAGAAAATCGGATAACCTCAAAGGCAACTGTTTTATGAAAATTTATTGTTAGTTTATAAAATAAAAAGCTCCGTCCGTAAATTAAATATCAGACAATTTTACAGATGACGAGATAAAAAATATCAATAAAAAAAAATTACGCAGATAGATTGCGTAGCTGGATTGTAATTTTGTATCAAGTTAATTATACACTTATAATATTTCAACAAGATGACGGACAAAAATAAAATTGAAATGCTTTTAGAGACTGCTTCCACTGATTTGCTCACTATTAAAAATCATTTGGATCTTACTGCAAAAATATTAGCAGATTTAATTCAATTATATAAAAATGAAATAAATCCTAACCTTGATTTTGGTGAAGCTTATATTGAAACTTTAAATATCAAAATTTTACTCGCAACAAATACCGCGCTACAATTGGCAAATGGTCAAAATCTAAAGGTTCTGGACAAAGAAGTTCAAGTTATCGATATTTCATCGTTGTACGTTGTTGCAAGAACTATCATTGAATGTTTTCTAACAATTGAATATCTGTTTGTTAATGATATTTCACAAGAAGAAAGGAATTTCCGATTTAAATTATGGAAAATAGCGGGATTTATGATGAGACAACAACCAATCAATGATTTGAATCAAATTCATTCTGCAAAAATAGAATCAGAAAAAGAAGAAATTGACAAACTAAAAAAAGAAGTTAAAGCATCAGAATTTTACTCTCAATTATCAAAAAATCAAATTTGGAAATTGGATGCTTACGGAATTCCAAGAACAATAAGTTGGTCTGATTTACTTAGCAAAAGCAGTATAAATAATAAATTACTCGATGGTTATTACAAACTTTATTCTAATTATGCTCATTCAGAATTTGTTTCAATAATGCAATTGAAGCAAATGAACTTAAATATAGCAAGTCCAATAGCAATAGATAATTTAACATCTACCTTAAATAATATCAGAATTATTAATTGCGTTCTTATAAATTTATTTTTACAGAAATTTGAGGAATCTAAGAAAATCTATGAAAGATTCGATGATAAAACAAAATATATAATCGATTTCTGGAATTCATTCGCAACAAAGGAACAATAATACTTGTACAGTATTGTATCTATAACATATCATACTTGCTGAAAATTATAGTATATAACCATGTTATCCTTAAAAAAAACAATTAAATTTTGATCAATCTACTTAAACTGACAAATTTATGAACACAAAAGAATATTCTGAATTTCTGGTTAATAAAGCACAGAATAATTTTGAGAAGAATAGTAAATATTTTCAATTTGAAAGCAAACTTTTCACAGAACTCAGACCATTAGTTTATCAAATAACTAATTGTTTAATACTTGAATCTTATATTCCCGCTTTAACTGCTACTAATTATCTATTAGAAAGATTATTGAAAATTGCTCTTATTTATAATGACGTAAAAAATGAATCTGTTGAACTTGAAAAATTGAATTCACTTTATGACATACCTAACAAAAAGTATGTTAAACTTACCTTTGAAAAATCAATTGAGAAATGTAGGACTTCCGGATTAATAAATGACTCTGAAAAAGAATTTCTTAACATAAAAATCCGTCCTTTAATTAGGAACTCCTATTCTCATGGTGATCCGACAAAAATTTCAAATACATTACCAAAAAAATCAAAAGCTTTTGTTGCAAGTTTTACTGAACCAGGTCAATTAAAAGAAATTGATTTTGAAAAACATTATATTCCAACTTTTCAGAGTCAGTTATTTGATGATTTTGCTAAACAAAATTCATTAACATATTTTGATTTTGCTTACAAGTTGATACATAACATAGAAAAGAGAATAAATTACTTTCATAAAAAATAAAAAACAAACCCGCACATACAGGTGATTGGGAGTGGCGGGCGGAAAGTTTCACCTCATTTTTTGTACTTCGTGAGAAATCTTGTGTTTATTCATATACTTCTAAAGCTTTTTAAGAAACACATACTATTATTGCAAAATTATACATAAAGAAAATATTAAAGCCTATTTAAAAAAACTCTGTGTCAATTATGGTTTTCCGTACTTAAGCAAATCTTTAATTGAATATTTTTACAAAAATAATATTATTATGCTTAAAAAATTATTCTCCGTATCTGCCATTATTTTATTTTCTCTGAATTCATATGGACAAGATGTGAAAAAGGAAAATGAAACAATAAAAACCAAAATGGACATTTTTGCTTCAAAAACAGGAAGCATTACTAAATTTGTAGACACTAAACTTCCAAATTTGAAAGCTTCTTTTGGTTCTCCTGAAACAAGAATTAGAAAAATTTCAAATGGCTCATCAAATGCTTATTTTTATCAAATAGAAAAAGAAGGAAAATATAGTAATACAACTGCATCAATAGAATATAATGACTTAATAGAAGTCTTAAAAGCTATAAAAGCTCTTAAAAATGATGTAAACAATGATGTTGCTTCCAACCCAGATTATATGGAAAATAAATTTATTTCGTCTGATGGTTTCCAAGTTGGATATTATGTTAGTAAAGGCAAGGTAAGTTGGTATATAAAGTTGGAAAAATATGGTTCAGATAATACATTATTTATTGATAATGGAGACACAATTGATTCTGCATTTACAGAAGCGAAAAATAAAATTGACGAATTAAAAAAATAGTAGAAAAAACACAAGTAAATTTATTGAACTAGGCTCAAAACCGTTGTGAAATCTTAATCATAAGTGCTATTGTTGCAAAGAGTAATTTTACAACATGAATCTGTCTCACAAACGATAAGCGCTTCAAAAAATAAATTTTTATATTAGTCGCATAAATAGCTTTACGAAAGTAATATAATCAGATTGACGCAATGCGTAAATTTGGAAGTTAGTGGTAATACGAAATAACACTTCACTATGACGACAGCAGAAAAATTTAAAGTTTGGTTGGAGACAATCTATGTTTCTGACAAGACTAAAAAACCTTTGACAACAGGAACACAATATGTGACAGGACTATATGCACTCAACAGACAATTCAATTTGCTTGGAGACGGAATTTACGATCTTAATACCAATCTAAATCACATTCGCAACCTAATTGACCAACCGGAAAATTTCCAAAAAGACTATTCAAGTCATTTCAATGCATTCGTAAAATTCAGGGACTACAATACTGAAAGAGACAATAAGAACAAGAAGCCCTTACAAAGACAAGTTGACGTTTTCAAAAAGCAACAAGTAGAAATTTCTGCAATTGAAACCACAATCAAGTACTTTGAGGGTTTAGACTACATAGTTGTATCCAAAGAAAAAGACAACGTAGGCTGGGACTTAGAAGCGACAAACATTAATGAAACACTCTTATTGGAGGTCAAGGGTCTATCTGGAAATATTTCATCAATAGAGTTGACACCTAACGAATACAAAAACTCAAAAGAGAAAAAGACACATTACAAATTGTGTATTGTTACCAACGCTTTGACAAAACCAAAACTTGAAATTTTTTCTTTCAATCCTGACTTAGACATTTGGACAAATAACCTTAATGAAAAGTTGCTGACAGAAGAAAGAATAGCCGCAAGAATGTGGAAGGAATAAGGACCAACCGCTAAATCGATTTGGTAATATGGTCGCTGAAGTGCTTCTATTTAGCATTTGTGCAAGGTTGAGCATTAGGAATTGAAGTTCAGTGCTAAAAATCTGCCTATCGTCAAGCCGAAAAACTTTACTAGTAATTATAACATGCCAAAATTAATATGAGAACAAAGGGAGAAGCATTGATAAATAAAGTGGAAGACTCTATAAATAAGATACAAAGTCTTATAAGTATTTCGTATACAGAGGATTCATATTCGGTATTAGTAAAAGTACTTGGAGGTGAAATTGAAAAATTTTTAAAATCAGATGTCCTAAGTTTACCAAACAAAAATTTTCATGATTTGATTGAGGAACTAAAAAGCTTTGGAATAAATCAAACTCAAATTGATTCGCTGCACGCTTTCAGGCTTTGTTACAATGTATATAAACATGATCCCAATTACACAAAAACAATCTTTGAGGTGAAAACTATCATCGAAAAATTGAAATCTTCATTGGAAGAGATTTACAACTGTAATTTGGGTAATGTGAGACTCCCATATCAGAACAAATCAAAGCGAGTAGTATGGTTTTCGGGTTGGGATGACTATATAGGAGGAATGGTTGAATGTGATATATTTATACCAAATTATCAAATTGATATGCCCATTGGTATTGAACACTTTAACATTGATTGGAAAGCTTGGGATATAATTATCAATAAATTCACCAATTCCCAAGAACTATTCATGGGCAAAGAACACGTATCTGAAAAAGCATATGAATTTTGGAAAGCCCAAAGCGACTTTGTAGGAGCAGGAGCTTTTGTGGGTGACGTATCAGAATTTGTCAGAGAATTAGCCAAGAATATTGCCAAGAACGAAAACGATTTAATCCCATTTCTTAAAAGAAACCATGATAGCTATTCCGTTTATTGTTCGATTGTTTTCTCAATATATGATGCTTTGAGAGAAGATAAATGGACAAATAGTGAATCTTTAAAAGATGAAATTTTACTACGCATGTCATACGATTATGGTGTTGATTTAGTATCACCCTATTTGGAGTCTATACATCTTTTGGACTTTGAAAATATCGTCAAAAATCGTCAACAACTCAAACTGATGGATGATATTTTGTGGTTGGACGAGTCTTCATATCAAAGTAAAAAATCCGGAACTATTTCAGAAAAATTGCAGATAGCATTTGATAAAGATTTTAATTTAATAACCAACCTAAAATAACTATGGCTAGCTTATAATAAATATTATCCAGAAACTTTGTAGGCTGGTCAAGGAAAAAACAGTTACGCTAATTTAAGCAAGATATCAACAAATAATCTCAAAAAACAAATATCAGCATGTCAATAACTTCTATCGTTAGAATCAGGGAACTTCGAGATGAGATCAGGGAAGAAATAAAAAATGTAGATTTAAAATCATTTAAAGATCAAACTTTTGGATCTGAAAGTGAATACACTTACAAAGGAATAATTGCTGGTATTGAAGCATTATTAACAGATTTATCTGCACTAACGAAAAATGAAAACCGATTTATAAAGTTTTCGACCTACAAAGAACGAAATTTATTATCAAGTACCTTACAAAATATCAAGTCATTTATTCATACACCAGGTAATCTTTATGCGCAGGTAGATGAACTAAAAGTTAATTTGCGTCCTTTCAATATCAGATATTTCGAAGATCGATTTATTGAGTTCGATAAAGAAATGGAGGAAGCAAGTAGAATTAAGATCAATATTCAAGAGGATAAATTTGAAATACAGAAAGAAATTGAAGAAATAAAAAGGGAAGCAGAAGAAATAATAAAAAGACAGGAGGAAAGTAAAGAACAACTGGCAAATTTAGATATACAAATTGAGGGAATTCAAAAGAAAAAGGAGGAGCTAGAAGAGGAAATCTTGTCTTTAGAAAGTAAAAATGAAGAAATTGAAAAGTTAAAAAATTCCTCTATTGATATCAGTGAAACAATTAAAACTTCGCTTAGCGAGGTGAGTTCGAATGAGAAAGTGATTAAAAATTTTGCCACAAACATCCAAAAGTCGGAGGATAGATTAACTAATCTTTCTGCAAAAATGGATGAAAATGAAGAGCAGCTAAAAAGTTTCACTAAAGAAAGAGAAAGTTTCCTTAAAGATGCAGAGAAAATGTTAGACTCTGCTCGTCAAGCCCTTAATTATTCGACAGCTCAAGGAATAAGTGCAGCTTTTGATACACAACATACTAATTCTCAAGGTTTTTTCAAGGTTGGAGTATGGCTGCTTACAGCGGCAGTTTTCATGGTTCTTATAATTGGAATTAGTTACTGGATTCTTTCTGGACAAAGTATTGAAACCAACGTATTGATTGGAAGAATTTTAATGATACCAATTTTATCAATTGGTTTGTATTTTTGTATAAGTCAGTACAACAAGCAAAAAACTATTATCGAGGATTATGCATATAAGACTGTAATTGCTAAAGCAATTGTTGGATTTTCAGAACAAATTAAGAAGAATCAAAACGAAAATACAGATGAGTATGTTACTTACATGAAAACTGCTTTAGCAGAAATTCATCAAGATCCTTTAAGAAAAAGGTCCAAAAATGATTTGACAAATTCACAAAGTGATGATGTAGACCCTAACAAAATGTTTGAATTATTTCAAAAATTTGCAGAAATTTTTAAGCAAAAGTCATAAATTATAATCTCAAAACGATAACAGATAATACAATAAAACTTTTATAAAAACTATTATGAATTTAGATCTCATTACGTTTATTTCAGAATATAATCGACTAAAAATGATTAATATTCACGAGCCTTTGGAGGTGCTAAAAAAACTCTCACAAGCTCACAATGATGAAGTCCCGATCGCCAGACTAACTTACCGGCTAGGAATTGTTAACTTCGACACAAATTTTTTTGAAAAAGCTGTTGATGCAACAAATTTTAATTTGGATGAAATTCTTAAAAACACTAATGGTTTGGAGATGACTATGAAAGATTTTTTAACCTTTATTGCAATTCAAGTTGGAGAAGAAGTCGCAAAATATTATGATAAAGAAGTTGATAAAATATAAATTTTAAAATTTATATTTAAAAAATCTCAAATAACAATCATTCAGCCAAATATGCATACAGGAAAAAAAATAGGCTACAGTTCCCCACTAAGATTTTATTGGGATGAGCTTTATAAAAATCAAAAAAAAATTGCTCCTCTACTTTCAGATGAACTTATCTTCTTTTTCTTGAGACAAAATATTTTAAACTCTCCTCTTTTGCCAAATGAAAGCGTAGAAAGTAGAGACTTAATAATTACCGGCTTGGAATTATGGAGAGAAGATTCTAAAGGCAAATTGCTGCATATTTTCTTTTTGGAAAAATATTTACAAAATTTTTTAGAGAACATGGCTCTTTCAGATTTAGAAGGAATTAGAAAATATCTTTATGATAATGGTGATAAAAGAGAAATCATTTATACCAAAACAAAAAGTAAGACAAACTGTGTCAATTATTCATTTGGTCTGCATATTCCAAATGAGAAAAACGGTTATGCTTTTGCCTTGAGCTTATTTGAAAATAATACTCTAGAATTGTATTTCTCTCATGGAAAAAATAATGGCGTTTTATCAGACAAGTTTTATACGGATTTAAACAAAAAACAGGATATACAATCCATTACGCTGTCTAAAATGTTCAGACTTGCTGTCAACACGATTGCATACATGAAATGTTTTCCTGAATGTATTAAAGACGGTGTACCAAAAATTTCATTTCCAAGAGGTGAAGACAGATCAGATAATAATGTAATTTTCAAAATTTCCGATATTATTTTTGATGGAAGCCAAACTCAAATTTCAAAAATCCCACATTTCAGAAAGGGATATTTCAGATTATTGAAATCTGACTATTTTACACATAAAAAAGGACAGCTGATTTATATTACAGAAACCATGGTCAAAGGAAAAGCTAAAACTGTTTCAAAAGCAGATAACATCGAAAAATTCAAGTAGTAATTAATCTCAAATGATGTATTAAAAAAACCAACATATTACAACACTATGGATAAATCAAATGATTTCTTCTTAACTTGGGGAAAGAAAATAGATTGGAATAAAAGAGTTACTTCGGTCTGCAAACCTTGTTGGGAATTAAAATATTGCCCCTATGGTCCATTAGTTGAAGATTTTCCTATTCAAACTGAAAATGACGAAAAAAGTTGTCGAATTTTCGGACATGACTGTCCGGTATTTTATGTTGCGGAACCATTTACGGAAACAAAAGAATTAAGAAGAATTTCCCGGACTATTCCAAGAACTATTCAATTTAAAGTCTTAAAAAGAGAAAATCAAATTTGTCGTAGTTGCGGAAATGCAGTGTTAGATGAAAATATTCATTTTGACCATATAATCCCGTGGTCTAAAGGTGGAGCAACAGAAGAACATAATATTAGATTATTGTGCTCAAAATGCAATCAGAAACGCAGTAATAATTTTGAAGATGAATATCTTGTAAAAGATTTCAAAGAACTCATGGGAGAACCTTACGAGGTAGATATTGTCGAATTTTTCACAATGGCAATAAGTTATGGTCACGAATTCAAAAAATTAAATGATGAAATTCCAACGGCAAAAGATTATGCTGAAAGATTTGCAAAGGGAGACGTTTCATTGTTTGAAGAACATATTGCAACAATTTATAGCGAATTAAGTGCATTTTTTAATTCCAAAAAGCCCGCAGAACTAAATCAGAATGAATTTGAATTATTAAAAGAAAGATGGGGATTTGTTGATTCAGAAATCTATTATCTTAAAGACATGTGCGAAGTTTATGAAATTGAAATAGAAAAAGGAGTAGAAATTGAAAAATCGTTACTCAAAAGAATTGGAATTCGCGTAAAAGATCGCAGAACAGATTTAAAAAAATGGTCGAGATATTAGATATAACCAAGTCACACAAAACGATACTTTGTAATAAATAAATAGGTTTAATATTTTGTTTCAATACGTCATAAACATCAAAAAAACATCTACTGTTTGTACAAAACTCAGAACAAATTATAAAGCATATTTAAAGGTAAGTCTTTTACTATCATTTTTACTTGTAATGATAATTAGCATAAGTAACTTTATTTAATCGAGATGTTCGTATATTTGAAATAAGTAATACAATAATATTCGCATTTATGTTAAAGTAATGTCTGCATGTATTTATTAGTATTATTTTAATAATTAAATTAATTGAAGTTGAAGAGATGAAAAAGAGAAATATTTTGAGGACAACACGAAAGTCACTCAGTCAGAGAAGAGAAGAGACTATATTGGCTAGATCAGCCAAAGTTGCAAGTTCTGGTGCAACCCGATCATCCCGTGCATTAGGTTTAACTGTTAAGATCATAAAAGACAATACGATTATCGCAATTAATCCCGATCAATCTGAAAGAGTATTACGATCTATTCATAAATCATCCGTTGATATTTCAAAACTTAAGAAAGGTTTAATTCTGCGAAAAAGATAATATGTCTCAAAAAAGATTAAGAATTTTTGCAGGCCCAAATGGTTCGGGAAAAACAACTCTTTTTGAGGCCTTAGCTGAAAACTACGATACAGGAATATTTCTCAATGCTGATTACATAGAGAAGGAATTATCAACTAAAGGTTTTATTGATGTTGAAAAATATGGTCTTAATTTAACAGAAGATGACCTTGAAAGATTTTTAAACACTGACCGGGCGAGATCCTTAATAGCGAAATCAATTGCAGATAATCATAGCATTGATATTTCGATTAAAGAAAATATTATCGTTGATGGTGAAAAGGAAACTCGTAGTTATGAAGGTGCATTAATTAGTTCTTTTATACGTTTTCATTTACAGAAAGAAGGTATTGACTTTTGTTTTGAAACAGTGATGAGCCATCCGTCGAAGATTGATGAAATTATTGAAGCCAAAAAAAATGGCTATAAGATATACTTCTATTTCATTTGCATCGATGATCCCGAAGTAAATATTTCGAGAGTTGAAAACAGAGTTGTTAAAGGAGGACATGATGTATCTACTGAGAAAATTGAAAGTCGTTACTATAATACCCTCAAAAATTTAATTTCTGCAGTACAGGAATGTGACAAATGCTATCTATTTGACAATTCAGGTCAGGAGTTCAGATTAATTGCTAAAATAAATAATGATAGCATGTCATTAGAAGTGGAGCCGGATAAACTTCCAAACTGGTTCTTAGAAAATATACTAAAATATTATTTGGAAGAGTAATAATATAATGAGGTTACGGACCCCATCCTAAAATCATTTATAAGAGCTAACTTTTCATATTCAATCTTTCCTCCTGAAGATCAAGCAGACGAAGGTGTTTTCTGATTATTTCTTCATCTAACAAAAGTTCTTCACGGTTTTTGTTAATCAGCCAGCTTCTCTGAGTTTCGAGAATGTCAATATAAATCTTTCTGTACTCATCAAAATTAAGAATAATTTCAGAGCTGCTCAGTTGGTTTTCATATTTCTGCAATTGATCTTTCAATGCCGGGAAACTTTCTATCTGGTGGTGATAATCGCTGCGTATTTTATCAATCGCCACTTTTGCCAAACTGTTCTGAATATCGTAATCTATCTCTTTCTCACTTTTTATAAAGTCCCGATCTATCGGTGGAAACCTTTTAAGTAAAATAGGAAGTGTAAGACCTTGCAGCAGTAGAGTTAAAAGAATAACAATAAAAGTAATGAAGAGAATCATATTTCTTTGTGGGAATGGAGTTCCATCATCCAGAGTCAAGGGAATAGAAAGTGCTGCGGCCAAAGAAACCACTCCCCTCATTCCGGTCCAGCCAATAATCATGGGCGTTTGCCAGCCCGGTGACTGAGCGTCTGCAACGGTAATAAAATTTCTCATAATTAAAGTTGTAATTAACGCTCCGTAGCCGGCAACTATTCTCACAATAATCAATACAACGGTAACTGCAAGTCCATAACCGATTGCAGTGAATAGATCTGTATTACCTAAGCCGGAAACAATCTCCGGCAGATCCAGACCGATCAGCATAAAAACGATTCCATTTAACAAAAAGCAAAAACTTTCCCAAACTGTTACCGTACGTATTCGTGATGCGCTGCTTAAAAAATCGTGACTGCGATAAGAAAGAAACAACCCACCGGTAACCACCGCCAAAACCCCGGATGCATGTAGTTGTTCTGCTGCCAAATACATTGAAAAGGGTGCAATAAAAGTCAACAGAATATCAATGTTTGAATCGGTAGGTAAAATTTTATGCATTTTCATAAAAATGTAAGCAATAACAACTCCTATTCCTAATCCTCCTAAACACATCCATACGAAACTTCCGGCTGCCTCATGCCAAACGAATTGTCCGGTTGCAGCGGCGATCATTGCAAATCTAAAAATAATGAGAGAAGAAGCATCATTGAGCAAACTTTCGCCTTCGAGAATTGTGGCCAGTCTTTTCGGCACCTTTACAAATTTTAAAATTGCCCCGGCACTCACAGCATCTGGTGGAGAAATGATTCCACCCAATAAAAACCCCAAGGCCAGAGAAAATCCCGGAATAAAATAATTGGCAAAAACAGCCACTGACATAGCAGTAAAAAAAACGACTACAAAAGCAAAACTGAAAATAATTCTACGCCATCTCCAAAGCTCTTTCCAAGAGGTTGACCAGGCAGCCTCGTAAAGCAGAGGAGGTAAAAAAATGATGAACAATAATTCAGGTTCTATTTTAATTGGTGGCACACCGGGGATAAAACTGATAACAAGCCCTGCTAACACCAACAAAACAGGATATGCAACCTGAATCTTTTTGGCCAGCATGATGAGCATAGTGATAAGCAAAACCAAGAAAAGATAGAATTCGAAATTTTCAAGCATATAAGAATTTTAGAAAACTAAATATATATTAATTTTTAAAAACATGTAGATCAGAAATAGATATTCAACGACATTACCATTCAGGCAAATCGTTAATCTGCTTTTCAACAATTGTTGAAACATACGTTTCATCTATCTGCTCTGCCTTCTTCAGTGCTTTAAATATTCTTACCATAATTTATATTTTAACTTTATAGCTTAGTATGCTGAGGAAGCATCTTTGCTCCCGAACTTAATTTGACGGAATCTCTTGTTATCTCTCAATAACTCTATATCATAACCGCTTTTCTCGTTCATATAGATTTTGATTTCGGCATTTTTAAGTTGACCTGACATTAGATGTCCTGCAAATTTTTTATCATCCGAAATAAAATGAAAATGAAACGGCGAGAGATCTACATTACTTAAAAGAGATGGTGTAAAATATCCGATCATCGTTCCTTTTACATTTTGTCTTTTATATTGAGGTCTTGCTTTCATCAATGTAGCAAGTTCTATTGTATCGGTGGGGGAAACAGGATCAGCTCCGCCCACTGTAATATCAGACCACCTGGCTTCTATCTTGATGGCGTAAGGTAAATTTTGAGTCGACAGCATTGGTAGAATTTTTTCCTGCAAATCCTCAAAAGCTCCTGTGAAATTGATGGTTTTAACCAAATCTGCTTTGAAAAAAGTCAGCGAAGTAAAAGGCGATTTCAGATCTTCTGACGCTACTTCCACGTTTCCTGATGGTAGAATCCGGTAAATTGTGCCATCTAATGCTATGAGTTCGCCATTGAGATGATTAAATGTTCCCAACCCAAAATCTCCGTGGTCTTTTAATTCTTTTACTGTATGTGTACCTTCGTAAATGCCTCGTCGCATTGCATCAATCATCGAATAATGCCAGATTCTGTCCGTTGAAGTTTTTTTATTGTCAGTTTTGATTTGTTTCACGGAACATGAAATCAAAGGCACCAGCGCAGCCAGTAAAATAAGTTTGAGAAATATTTTTTTCATAGGATTATGTTTGAGAGAAAATTTAGAATTAAGAACTATTTTTTTTCGTAATAATTATCTTTTCCTTCAATCCAGTCTCTTCTTGAAGGTATGAAGAAATCGATATCAATAGTATCGTCCTCCAATGCAGTAAAACTGTGTGGAACATTAGGCGGAATAATGATTCCGTCTCCTGCTTTCACGATAAATTCTTTGTCCAGAATTTTCACTTGTACACTACCCTTTGTGATTAATGAGTACTGTTCATTGACATGTTGATGTGTGGGAACCACTGCTCCCTTTTTGTAGGTAAAATAACCGATGGTTCCCTGTTCTCCGGAAATCATTCCGCGAGTCAGAAGTTCATTCACCGGTTTTGACGGTAATTGTTTTAATGTAAATTTCTGTACATTTTGTGCTGATATAATTACAGCCGAAAGACTTGCCAAACTTAGAATTATCTGTTTCATTTTATTAATTTATTGATTTAAATCTTAATTCTATAGACTTTAAACGGTTTTTCGAACTGCTCTTTTCCGTTATGAAACCAAGACATCAGTTGAATCTGCGAATTGGAAATGTATAAATAACCATCATCGGAAATGCTGTAACTGTCTGGCCAAATCAATTTCTCTTTGTCCTGAACAATGGTTTGCATTTTTAGACCCGGTGTGATTTTAACGATTGAACTTTTCTCTAAATCTCCAAAATAAAGGTTTCCATTTTTGTCGAAAATCATTCCGTCTGTCGTGATGAATTTGCCCAAATCTTCTACATTTTTCTCCAAAACATTTTCAGGTGTTTTGAAATCTCTCAGCAAATCAGTTTTAATTCTGTACAAACGATTATCAGATAACGGTTTGTAGTATACATATTGATTATCGGGAGTTAAGGCAATTCCGTCCGAATTTACTTTTAACAGAGAGCCATCCCCTTTTTTGAGCTCTGTTCCCAGCGGAGAAAAATGATATGCGGCATCAGATTTTACCGATGGAGAATTAGTTAAAACCAACCTTGATTCTCCGCTTTTAATATTTAAAACAACGATTCCGCCTGTGTTGGAATTGGTCAAATATGCAAAACCATTCCGGTTATCGATACGAATATCATTGATATAAACATCTTCACCCACAACATTTTCAGGAAATCTGTAGATTTTCTCAATTTTATTTGTGGCTAAATCGATTTTTAAAACCTTCGCACTGTGCTGATACACTTTTCCAAGACCGATTCCTGCTGCGTCTACCACCCAAAGAAATCCTTTGTCATCGGTGACTACAGACTGTACGGTCACAAATTTATTCTGCCCGTCCTCTCCTTTTTTAAAGCTGTTCCACTCTGCATTGGGATAAGGCATTGGTTTTCCATCCTTGACTTCCACAACAGAATAGCTGTGATTATCCAGCCAGTAAGGATAATTCACAAAAACCCTGTTGTCTTTAGCAACCGCAACGCCGGTTAACTGGTATGTACTGTCTGAGAAAACCTCTTCTAATTGAGATTGATTTTGCTTTGATATTTCGCTTTCAGACTTTGTGTTTGCCTGATTCGTTGATTTGTCGCAGGCTGCCAATGAAACCAATGCCATTGCTACGAGCGCTGTATTTTTTAAATTCATTTTTTTAGATGTTAATAATTAATTATATTACAAAGTCACCACGATCTTTCCAACCGTTCTTCCCGTTTCCTGTTCAAGATGAGCATCTCTCATTTGTTCGAATGGGAAAGTTTTTGAAACGTGTGGTTTGATGGCTCCAATTTCCAAAAGATGAGCGATTTGTTTCATATCCTCGCCATTCGACTGTACCAAAATAAAATAACCTTTCACCCCTTTTGCTTCTGCTTTTGCGGTCACTTCTTCATTCAATCCGGTCGGAATACTGATGATGGAACCGCCTTCTTTCGTTACTTCCAGAGAATGGTCGATATTTTCTCCGCCAATCGTGTCTAAAACAAAATCAAAAGTTCTTCCGGCTGATTTCCAATCAAAACCTTGGTAATCGATATGCGAATCTGCACCTAAACTCAAGACAAAATCTTTGTTTTTTGCGGAAGAAGTTCCAGTCACATTTGCATGCAAATGTTTCGCCAACTGCACTGCAATATGTCCAACACCACCGGAAGCTGCGTGAATTAAAACATTTTGACCCTTCTGAATATTGGCATTATGAACCAAAGCCTGATAAGCCGTTAGCGCCACCAAAGTACTTGCTGCAGCTCCTTCAAATGAAATATTTTTTGGTTTTAAAGCCAGTTGATTTGCCGGAGCACTTACATATTCTGCATACGCTTTTCCGTGTCCAGGGAAATTGACCATTCCGAAAACTTCATCACCCACTTTAAATATTTCACTTTTACTTTCTTCCACAATTCCGGAAATATCCCAACCCAAAATCAATGGACTTTCTTCTTTGATTCTTCCGTAAACTCCTTTTCCCTGGCGGCTTTTTACATCCACCGGATTGATGCTGATAGCTTTCACTTTTACCAAAACTTCTTCGTCTTTGATGCTTGATTTTTCTAATTCAACGTATTCTAAATTTTCTACGTTTCCTGCTTTTTTTAAAACAATTGTTTTCATACTATTTTTATTTAATGTTATTTTTTAATTTAATTTCTTGTTGGTTTTGCTCCTATTTTCAGTTTATAAATCGTGACCGGAAATTGTACTTTATTTACTCCATTTTGAAATGCCGATAAACGATTCAATTGACCGGTCGGAATCCATAAAAAACCGGTATCATCAATCCATAAAGCGTCTGCCCAAAGCAATCTTTCATCTTTGATGACCAGGCTTTCCTTTCCGTCAGGACTAATTTTTATGATTTGTTTGAGATTGACATCGCTCACATAGATGTTGCCGTCTGCATCGATGGCAGTTCCGCCTGTTGATGGGGTGTTGTAGAATAATGAAACCTTTGATTCCAGTTCTTTTTCACTGATTTTTGGATTATTCAGATATTGTGTTTCCACTTTCCAGAGCGGTCCGCTTGCAGGCTGAAAGTAAAGCCATTTTCCATCAGGCGAAATCTCCAACTGGTCAGCATGAATTCTCACCTCATTTCCATCATTGTCTTTCATTATCTCGCCTTCAGCTTTTATCGGAATATTGTCAACGGTAGAAGGATGATTTTCCAGAACCCTTCTTCCCTTTCCGGTAATTTTATCCAAAATAATTAACGCCGGTTCGCCTGCGTCCGTCAGATAAATTGTATTACCCGAAATTCTCAAATCATCGATAAATGTGGAAGCTTTTGAAACTTGAGCCAAAGGAATGATTTGAGCTATTGTATTGGTTTTAAGATTGATTGAAACCAATTTTGAAGCATTTCCAGTCAAAGGATTTTGTCCCATCGCCGGCGTTCCGGTATCTACAACCCAAAGCAATCCGTCCGGTCCTATTCTCAGAGAATTTGTTCTTACAAACTTATCATTAACGTCGGCTCCGGCTTTCCAGTTGTTCCAGTTTTCATTTGGATAAGGAATCACTTTTCCGTTTTTCAGCACTTCGCCGATTCTCATTCCGTTATCACCTTCAATTCTAGGGAAATTGACAAAGATTCTTCCGTCTTTGCTGGTCGTGACGCCATTCCAAACCGTATTGGAAACTGCCACTTTTTGTAGTTGCCCGTTTACAGGATTGATGAGTGATAAAAATAGGCTCACTGCAAGTATTCTTATTTTCATAATAATCTGATTTAACTGTTTCAATGATTTTGACAGGACAAATTTAGAACGAATCGCCATCAATAAATAGCTCATTTCAGCGAAAGAATAGCACAGATTTCCTGAAATGAAAAATCCTCCTTGAGTCAGGAGGATTGGCTGATATTTAGAGCGATTAAAATTATATTGTATAAAAAGATTTGGGTAAATAACGGTAACGTTCTTCAGTTTTTTGAATAAAACCCAAACCAGGAAAAGGGAGATGGTCACCAAAAAACAATTGTTTCGTTGCAGATAATTTTTCCAATACCTGTTTTCTGGTTTTAATGCCTAAGGCAAAGTCTGAATCAATCTGATTGCCCCATTCCGGATGCTCTATTAACAAGATGTGCTGAAATGTATCAGCGATATGAACCAACTCTTCTCCTTCGGATGAAATGGTAATTATGGTATGACCGGGTGTGTGCCCCGGAGCATTTTCAAGTTTTAGAAAATCAAATAACTCATCCTGATCCTGATAAAAATTAAGCTTAGATTTTAAAGGTTCGAAATGTTGTCTTGCAAACTGAATTTCAAATTCAGAAAATTCATTTTTTGAACCTTTTGAAAAATCCGGTTCGTCAGACATCCAAAAGTTATATTCAGTCTCTGAAATATAAAAGTTGGCATTTTCAAAAACCAACAAGCCGTTTTTGTCGATGATACCGCCAATATGGTCAGGATGTGCATGCGTAAACACAATTTCTGAAATTTCACCAGGACTGATCCCTAAATTTTTCAAATTTTCAAATAATTTCCCTCCTAAAGGAGACAACATTACTCCACTTCCTGTATCGATAAGAATATTTTTTTCTTCTTTTTGGACGAGGAGAACATTTCCTGCAAGCTCTATTTTATCTTGCCGAAGCAAGTTATTTGTAAAGAAATTTTGTAGTTCCTGCTTTTGAACATTTGGAGCAAACATTGGCTGAATGTTTTCTATCTCAATGACACCATCCGTTACTACCGCCAAATTGAGTTCCCCCAATTTGAATTTAAAAAATCCTGAATTTTTAATGTTTTTTGTATTATTCATTTTGATATATTTACAGGAACAAAATTATGTAAAGCAGCTTTCCAAAAGATATTACTATCCTTTTGTAAAGCGCTTTCTTCAAGGTAAGTATTGCATTTATTATGGCTAAAGTAACCGATGGTACAGAACAAAAAACCTGTATGGAAATAATGCTTCCGATACAGGACGCACTGGAAATTCTGAAAGGAAAATGGAAACTGCCCATTATCGTTTCTTTATCTTTTGGCAGCAAAAGGTTTAAAGAAATATCCAGGGAAATACCAAAAATTACTGATAAAGTATTATCAAAAGAACTAAAAGAACTGGAGACCAATTTTCTCATTACAAGAACAGTTCACGATACTTTTCCACCGACTGTAGAATATGAAATTACGGAACACGGTCTTTCTTTGGAAAAGGTAATTATGGAACTCAAAAATTGGGGAGTAGACCACCGAAAAAAGGTCATTGGCAATTAGAGATCAAACATAAAAATCCTCTGATCGATGATTGGAGGATTTCATTATTAAAAATATATTGTTAATTCAATTCGATTCCTAAATTCCGGACGTTTCATTTCCGTCTGTTTATTTCAGTATTTCCCGACGGTGATTAATTCCCCAGTCCCGCAATGCTTCTATCACACCTTTAAACGTCAATCCGTGGTCTGTAATGGAATATTCTACACCGATGGGTTTGGTCTCCAAAACTTTTCTTTCAATCAGTTTATTGATTTTGTGATCCTGCAGTTCTTTAGACAACATCTGCGATGTAATGCCTATTTCTTTGCCTAATTCCTTGAAACGGTATAGTTTGTATTTCAAAAACCAGTTTTGTTCTGATTGAAACGGTGATGTGATCCTTCATTTCTCATTAGTTAATTTGATAATGAAACCGCTCGAAGAAGAAGCGGTTTATTCTATGTTCTTCAGCAAGTTCTTGAGAAGGTTGAAAATAATTTGGTACATTAGTGAGATAAATTGCTGTTGCGAAAATAAACGCTTATTTTTCAATTAAAAACCAATTATGAAATCACATCCGGAGATTTTAACAGAGCCTGAAATCATCAACTCTTTCTTTATTGAAAAATTTGAAAAATCGCCTGGCAATGTAGAAATACCTACCCGACTCAGCTACCATAAAATACTTCTGATTGAAAGCGGAACAGGAAAATATCCATAGATCACCAGTCATTTGATGTACTGGAAAATGAAGTTTTTCTGATGTCTAAAGGTCAGATTTACAGTTTTGAAAATCAATCTAATATCTCAGGATTCAGCCTCTCTTTTGGTGGCTGTTTTTGGGAAAAGACACCACAAAGTGCGAGCAACTGCAAGGCTGTTCTGTTCGATAATGCCTCAGCAAACCAACTTTTAAATCTCGATGATGACGAGACGGGTGATCTTTCGTTCTTATTTACCATTATGTTAAACGAATTTTCAAAGCCTCCATACATCAATCATATGGATGCATTGGCCGCCTATCTGAAAATCATAATGATTAAGCTGGCCAATGTAAAACTGAAAAATGATACTACATTTGAAAGCCCCGATGATATTCTGTACCGAAGGTTTCTGGAATTTCTCAGCGCGGGATACCGCACTAACCACACGGTAAATTCGTATGCCGATATGCTGAACATTACACCAAGAAGACTAAACGAAATATGCAAAAGATGCAGCGGTACCAATGCGAAAGAAATCATCAACGGACATATTATTTCCGAAGCCAAGCGGCTTCTGCAGTTCAGCTCAAAAACCGTGAAAGAAATTGCCTACGACTTGAATTTTAAAACAGCAGAACAGTTCAGTCATTTTTTCAAGAAGAATACAAAAACCGCTCCGGCAGATTACCGGAAGGCTTTTGTAGATATCGGTGTGCAGTAATTTCCGCCGTCAGTTTTGACATCCAAAAGGTATTTTTTGGTATTCCCCTGAGGCTCTCGTAAGAATAACTTTGCTGAAAAATAATTTATATGATGTCAGTCAATCGTTTAAAAAAAGTTGCCGGTATTACGATACCCGACAGTCAGATCGCAATGCAGGCTACAAATCTTTTGCTGGAGCACGGGACAGCGTTTATTTACAATCATTCCCTTCGTGTATTCCTGTTTTCATCTCTGGATGCGCAGCGCAGAAATTTAGTTCACGACACAGAACTGCTGTACGTTGCATCTGTTTTCCACGACTTGGGTCTGGTCCCGAATTACAGCAGTGAAGATCTCAGGTTTGAAATAGATGGTGCTAATGCAGCGCGCGACTTTCTCAAAAGTCACGGCTTACCAAAAGAAAAGCTGCAATTGGTTTGGGACACGGTTGCACTGCATACGACCATTGGTATTGCAGAACACAAAGAAAATGAGGTTGCATTGATGTATTCCGGTGTTGGTCTGGATGTAATGGGAGAAGGCTACGAACATCTGAGCAACGAGCATCGAGAGGAAATCGTAAAAGCGTTCCCGCGAACCGATTTTAAAAAGAAGATCATCCCCACATTCTTCAGCGGCTTCGAGCATAAAACGCAAACGACCTTTGGCAATATTAAAGCTGATGTCTGTGCTTTTATGATTCCGAATTTTAAATCAAAGAATTTCTGCGACTGTATATTACACTCTCCGTGGTCAGAGTAGAAAATGTAAATCGCATTCATACGTGAATTTAAAATAATAAAACCGCCCATTACTGAGTGGTTTTATTGTTTTATAAAATCATTTATAGATATTTCCCGAGATCGAGTTCCACATCACCATACGTATGCAAACCTTTTTCCAGCAATGCTTTCACACGCTTTCCGGCTTCCGGCTGCGCAAGCATTTCGTAAAATCGGGTTTGAGTTTCCATCAAATCTTCGTTTTTTGGATTGACCACTCTACTGTTGATGATCGATTTGATGGTTGCGATGATACTCTTATCAAAGGAAGCAATACGATTCGCCAAATGATCTACGAAAGAATCCAGTTCGCTATCCGGAAACGCACGATTTACCCAGCCATAAGCAGCAGCCGTTTCTGCATCGTAATCTTCACCGCTAAGAATAATTTCCAAGGCTCTTGCTTTACCAGTGAGGAGGTGTAATCTTTCCATTCCGCCACCGCCGGGAAATGCACCGATGCCAATCTCGGGCTGTCCAAAAATTGCCTTTTCCCTGCTTGCGAAACGCATATCGAGGGCCTGAATAAATTCACTTCCCAATCCTCTCGCTCGCCCTCTGATGGATGCAATGCTCACAAATGAAGCCTGCTCCAAACGTTTGGCAATATCCGGCCAGGATTTGGAAAGTCCGGTGACTCCAGCACCTTTTGGAAAACCATTCACATCGATCAGTTCTACGTGGGCAATAAAAAATTCAGGATTCGCGCTTTCGAAAACCACAACTTTCAATTCTTCACTGGCTTCCAGCTCGTCCATTGTTTCCCTCAGCTGAATTGAAAATTCGGGATCAAAAATGTTTAATGGCGGATTGTTTATATTCACTTTCCAATAACTTGCGCTTATTTTTTGTTTGGTAAAAATCATATAATAATTTGATTGTTAGGTGTGTTTTTTGACCGTGATTTGAAAAATATTTTGAATTAGTAAGCTTCTTCAGATTGATTAAAACTTAATCAGAACTTTTCCAAATGGTCTTTCTTCAATTAGGTGACGTTGAGCTTCTGCAATATTATCAGCATCAAAAACCTTTGCTATCATCGGTTTTAATTTTCCTTCTTCAAACAGTGGCATCAGTTCATTCCAGACTTCTTTTTGAGCTTCCTCATCAAACCATCCGTTGAGGCTTTGTCCGCGCATCTGCAGACCTCTCCAAACGAAATCTGTAATATTCGCACTAAATGTGGTACCAGCCGAATAGCCAATTGTAACAAGAATTCCGTTGCGAGAGAGCGTGCTAATGGCATCACCGGTAAGAGAACCACCCACGCTGTCTATTACGATATCAACACCTTTTCCATCTGTCAAACGGCCAACTCCTTCGCTTATACTTTCTTTTGATAGGTCGATAATATTCTTAAATCCCAAGGAAAGCGCTTTTTGTGCTTTTTCTGATGATCCTGCAGTACTTATGACTTGCGATGCACCTAAAATTTCAGCCAGCTGAACGGTTGCATTCCCGACACCACCTCCAATTGCCAATGATAAAACACTACTTCCCGGCTTGAATTCTGCCTTGTTCAGGCAAGCTTGTGCAGAAAAGAAACTTACAGGAAAGGCAGCTGCCTCTTCATCCGAAATATCAGCTTTGATTTCGATAAGTTCACTTGGATATACAACAATGTACTCTGCCCAAACCCCATCTATATTGATACCGCGGATTTGGCCATCTGGAGTGAAGCAAGAGATCATTACTCTCGTACCTTCGGGAAATTCTGTATTACCCTTCGCCACAACTCCCATTCCTTCATTACCAAGGATACCAAAAGATCTTCTACCAGTCATTTTTCCACTTCTAACCGTATTGTCAACCGCATTAACTGCTGCAATTTTAACCTTAACAAGTATCTGACCTTCACCAAGGGCGGGCATAGGTTTCTCTACAAGCTTTAAAACATCGTAGTTACCCGGAGTTTTAAATTCAATTACTTTCATTTGAATATTTTGTTTGCTGCTTAATGAGCAAGAAATAAATTGATGTATCCGGCAATCCGTTCCGGGTGTTGATGTTGCAAGCCGTGACCGGAATCATTGATAATAATCTGCTGCATAGAAGGTGCATTTCTCAAAAGTGGAAACCAGTTTTCCACTGCAAAACTGATATCGTGATCTGCAGAAATAACCAAAACAGGGATTTTCAAGGTTTTGTACTGACCACGAAAATCGTTTTCATCCTTTTTCATCATTGCAGAACCTTCGAAGTAATGTTGGAATTTGTCCGGTGTCGAAGGAATTTTACTGCGGTCAAGACGTTTAGAAATTCTTTCGTTGGAAGCTTCTGCAGCTGCTCTACTCAATTCAGAAGTTGGTTCGAAGAATATAACGGTTTCGTCATCCAGATCATTTTGCGGTTTCAAGGCTCTCTCAAAGAAAGCAGGATCAAAAGAAACTTCGTTGATTCCCGGTGGATTGGTTCCTATCAATACCGTTTTCTGAACTTTATCCTTATTTAGGAATAATGCAGCCTGCGCCACAAGACCGCCATAAGACCAGCCGGCAACAGAAAACTGCACGTATCCCAACTTTTCCATTAAATCGATTCCGACGGCTGCCATTTCTGTAATGTCCGATGAGAACTCACCTTCCGAATCTCCAATTCCGGGATAATCAAAAAGTAAAATAGTATGTTCCGAAGACAAAGAATCCATAAATAAAGGATCCCAGGTATCAAGGATTCCTCGAAATCTGTTGTAGAAAAGTATCGGCGAACCTTGTCCGAAACTTCTGTAGGCGATCTTTGCACCGCTGATGCTGACCGATTGATTTTCAGAATTTGAAAATGATGAATTCATTGTAAAAAGCTTTTGTTTATTCTTCCCAAATTTAGCAGAACAAACCGTCGCCTTTTAACACGAATCGGGGTTTATCTTATCTTTTTCCCTGATTGCGGACTTCGCTTGGCGAAATACCTTTTATTTTTTTGAAAAATCTGGAGAAGTATGGAACATTTCCAAAACCAAGCTGATACGCTACATCGCTGATGCTCATATCGGTCTGGAGAAGCAGAATTTCTGCCTGTTCCGTGACAAATTCGTGAATCACCGTGATGGTACTTTTCCCCGTTTCTGCACGAACGAGATCTGTAAGGTAATTGGATGTTAAATTTAATTCTCCTGCAATCGAAGAAACGGTGGGAATACTTTTGACAGGTTGTGAAAAATCTTTGTAATGATTCTGCAGAAGTGATTTTATTTTTGAGGAGACAGAGATGCTGCCGCTCGATTTTTCTTTAAACTGCCTTTCATAAAATAATTCTGCGTAGGTGAGAATCACATTGAGTAAAGAAAGAATGACATCTACGTTGGCATTGGCTTTATTTTCAAGCAGTTCATAATGGATTTTTGTAAAAAGCCAGGTTACCGTTTCTTCTTCTGCGGCAGTCATAAACAAAGCATTGTTGATCTCGTAGCTGAAATATTTGTAATGACTGATTTTATTTGCAATCGCACTTTTCTTTACCAAATCAGGATGAAAAACAAAAGCATAACCATCCCAAAATGTCAGACTTTCCCAGGAAACCACCTGTCCGGGCTCGCTAAAAAGCATCAGTCCGTTTTCTGTGTAATATTGAGAACGACCATATTTAATATCACCCGTAAAATTTTTCTTTAATGAAATTCTGAAAAGGTTGACCTGAATTTCCTCACTCGTCTGAGGAAAATTCGGAATTGCTTCTTTGCAAACCCTGCTGTCCATCAAAGGATGCAGTGGCGGTTGCAGATTCAGATATTTATTATATTCCGTTAAATCACCAAATACTTTCATAATGACAAAATTGCAAAAATGTTTTTATTTACAGCTTCCAATCTAAAAAATATTAAGCTCATATTTCAATACTATGGAATGCTATCCTTTTTTTTGTAAAATTCTTTGTGCAGAATCGGAAGCAACCACCAATCCGCCTGCCAGCATAATGATATCTTTGATTACCAGTCTTCCCGCACCTGACAGAAGAGGGAAACCGTGTTCCGGGCTTCCCAAATCCGGCACATAAGCTTCCGGTGTAGTGATCAGAAATGATAATGTGACCAATGACATTGCAAATGTCAGAATTCCACCTGCAAGTCCAACTTTTGGAAACCAAATTCCGAGCAAAACCATAAATCCAAACACTACAATTGCAGTTCCCAAAGCGTGGGCAAACGTGTAGGTTCCGTTTCCTTTATTCCACTCAATATTCGCAGGGACCATTTCTCCTTCTTTATTTTTGTGTGCTTTATATTCGTCCGGATGGTTGTAGAAAAAACTCATTAGCGGACTGTTTGCTACGAAGGGAACAATCCCATCATCTTCATATTGGTAAGCTTTCAGTCCGCCAATCCACGCCATTACGATGAAGATTGAGATTCTTAGAAAATTAATAAATTGCTTTTGACTGTCAGCAATAATTGTTAAAATATTATTCATAATTATTATTTTGATTTGTGTAAATTTTGTTTCCTTTTATTTATGTTAATTCAGATTCAGATTCATATTTCTGAATTCCAAAGGTTTCATTCCTGTCTGTTTTTTGAACAATCTTGTAAAATAAGAAGCATTTTCGAAACCGAGTTCGTAGGCAATTTCTGTAATGCCTTTTTCCTTCAGTCTTAAAAGATTTTTGGCTTCTGAGATTAGAAAAATATGAATGAGTTCCATTGCTGTTTTTCCTGTTTCCTGTTTCAATAAATCGCTCAAATATCGTGGCGAAACAAAAAGCTGGTCTGCCAATTGTGCCACATTCGGAAGTCCGTTTTTTTCCAACTGCCCTTCACTGATGTATTTTTTCAAAGCATCGTTGAATTTTGAAGCGGTTTTCCCCGTCACCTGTGCGCGGTCGATAAATTGCCTTTTGTAAAATCTTTGAGCGTATTTCAGAATGGATGAAATGTGGCTTAAAATAATTTCCCGGCTATACTCATCAGGATAGTTAAAATACTCACCCTGAATTTTTGAATGCAAGTCCAAAATCAATTGCTCCTCTTTTGGAGAAAGATGCAGTGCTTCGGTCACTTCATAATCAAAAAAACTGTATTTTTCTATTTCCCTGAAAAGCTCGTGACCGTTTAGGTAATCCTCGTGAATCATCAGCATATAGCCTTTTTCTTCAAATTCCAAATCTTTCATTTCGATGATTTGGCGGGGTTTGGCGAAGAACATACTGCCATTATTGTGATCATAAGGTGTTCTGCCATACATAAAAATGCCGGATTTTATTTTCTTAAAAGCAATGACGTAGCAGTCTGTTGTAAATTCCCGATTTCCCAGTCTACAAGCCGATTGACAGCCAATCATACTGAAAAGCGGATGTTCAGGAGCGTCCCAGGTATTGCCCAAATGCAATTCGGTTAAGGTTTTGTAATGTTGCATCGGATTTTAATTTTAATCTAATTTAATGATATCTAAATTTTAATGTAAAAAGATGATGTTTTATTTTAAAATATCGTTCTTATCATTAATGTCCGTGCGCTGCAATACTCACTTCTTTCCACCTCTCAATATCTTCCAGACGCTTTTTGTAAACGTCCTTCACCACGTTGTAGGCAATTTTTCCGAACAGTAATCTTTTTGGTGGATCTTGGTTATCAATCACATCCAAAATCGGTTGAACAGTAGCTTCTGGTTTTCCCCAAGTCTCAGGATTATCACCACTTTCTGCAAACGCTGCGCGAACAGGATTATAATCTTCAATATCCGAAGAAGTCTGAATTGCTGATGCTCCTGCCCAATCTGTCGCAAAACCGTTCGGTTCAATCAACGTGGTTTTGATTCCCAAATGAGCGGTCTCACTTCCCAAGGTTTCAATTAAACCTTCCACAGCAAATTTTGAAGCATTGTATAACCCCAATAAAGGTAAAGTCGTCAATCCCAAGAAGCTTGAAACCTGAATAATGTGACCGCTTTTCTGTTTTCTCATTATCGGAAGAACTGCCTGTGCAACCCAAAGTGATCCGAAAAAATTGGTTTCCATCTGGTCTCTCGCCTGCTTTTCCGTTGTTTCTTCAGTGGTTCCGAACAGTCCGAATCCTGCATTGTTGATCAAAACATCGATTCTTCCAAAATGTTTTTCAATCTTATCAATTATATCGAAAACTTCTGAACGGTTGTTAACATCCAATTGTAATGGTAAAATCTGGTAGCCATATTTTGCTTTCAAATCATCCAAAACAGAAATATTTCTTGCCGAAGCTGCCACTTTATTACCTCTTTTCAAAAGTGCTTCTGCCCATAGTTTTCCAAATCCTTTTGATGCGCCTGTTATAAAGATTACTTTACTCATTATTCTAATTTTTTAGTGTTATTTTAATAGTACAAAGTTACTTTCAACTATGAAAATCAGATAATCCATTTCAGCTGATTAATAGCACAAAATGACGTTGAGAGTAGTTTTAAAATTTAATTTAAAAGGTAAAAACCTTCTAGAAAGAAGGCTTTCACTTTTTATTTGTTTGTTGATTGTGATTTCTAAATTTAAAAATGGACTTTAGAAATCGTTCAAAAAATCATTCGCGTGCTTTACAAACATTTCCGGATATTGAAAAAATGAGCCGTGTGCGGAATCGGGATAATATGTCAATACAGCATTCGGAATTTGTTTAAATAAAGTGTAAGAAGTCTCAGAATCCATCATTTCGTCATTACTTCCCTGCACAATGAGAACCGGCTTTTTGATTTTCGAAAGATCGATATCTGATGTTGTTCCCCAGTCTGTAATCGCTTTTGCCTGCGCCGCAACGGCTTTCTGAGTGGTCGCTTCATCTCTGTCATCCGATCTTTCATACAGGCGTATCAGCGTTTCCTGACCTTTCAGTCGGCTGGCTTCAGATTTTGTGAAAAAGATGTATAAAAATAATTCGGAAGGAGACAACTGGGATCCTTTTCCAATTAAATCATAGAATCCTTCCAGAACTTTTGCACCTTGCGGTGCTGCTCCCACAATGATTATTTTTCTTACCATTTCACTGTAATTTACACCAAGAAATTGCGCAATAAATCCACCAAGCGAAAATCCTAAAACATCAAATTGATCAATACCCAAAGCCTTAATAAAATCGACTGCATCCTTTGTCATTTCAAGAACATTGTCAGGCGTTTCACCGTTACTGTTTCCTACGCCTTTGTTATCAAAAATAATGACTTCGCGTTCCTGTGCCAACCCGTTTGTAATAAGCGGATCCCAATTGTCAAGCGTTCCTGTAAAATGCTGAAATCCGATGACAGGAACTTCCCCTTTTTTACCAAATCTTCGGTAAGCATACGATGTACCGTTCACCTCTATATATTGCGTTGGAGCATTTAGAGCCAAATTTTCTGCTGTTGTCATTTTGTAATATTTTACATTAAATTAGATAGCCTGAGCCAAAGGAAAATCAATCGGAATCTGCGTATTGGCAAAGACGTAATTGGTGAAACTTCTCAAAGCAATCAAAGCGTTTAGTTCTACCAAAGCTTTTTCGTCATAACCTGCTTCGAAGAAATTTTGCAATGCAGAATCGTCGGCCGCTCCTTTATTACTAGAAATAGACTTCGCCAGTTTTAAAACTGAATTTAATTTGGCATCCGAATATTCTGCTTTTCTCAACGCAATCGTGTCTTCATCCGAAAAACCTTTCATTTTGGCTAACATCGTGTGAGCTGCCAAACAGTAATCACAATTGTTGACCTGTGAAACAATCAGATTGATTGCTTCTCTTTCTTTTGCCGAAAAAGAGGAATCGTGAGAAAGTGAAGCTTCTGTTTCCAGCATTGCTTTTAGTGCTGATGAAGAATAGCCGATTGTGGCATAGAGATTCGGAATTTTGCCCATTTTTTTCTCAACGGATTCAAGGATAGTTTGAGATTCTGCAGAAAGTTGTTCTTTGTTTGGAACTGTAATTGTTTTCATTTTTTTGATTTTAATGTTAATTATTATATATTTAAATTGAATTTTTATTCGAAAGTAACATCCAAAATATCGATGGTTACTAGGCTTAAATCTGTGTTATAAGAATTGTCTGAATCGTTCAGAACGTAGATATTTCTTTTGGTTCCGGTATTCACGCCATTGAAATTTTTATAGCCATCAATAATTTGTGTGGCAGACGAACCTCCCAAAACTTTTGGCCAGTAGTCGTGGCGTTTCAGTAATCCATTTTCATTGAAATAGAAGATCTGACGTTTACTGTGTGTCGCAAAACCATCTGGATAAATCACTTCCAATCTGTCAAGTCTATCGCCGTTTTCATTCCAGGAATCGAGTTGATTTATTTCAACGCCGGGAACCAGAAAATTGAATGGTGTTGTGGTGTAATTCCAGGTTGCATAACTTGAAAAGTAGATCAGTTGAGCTTTTGTCCAAGGAGTTTCTACAGTATGTCCTTCGAAAGATTCTTTTGGATTAATTAACTCTTCGATCAAAGTTCCGTTTTCATCAAAAAGCTGCACTTTACTTGGTTCAAAAGAAGATTTGTAGGCTTCTTTAAAAATGTTTGTCCAACTGCTTTTCTGTTCGGTGAGAGAACCTTCGAAAATAACGTCAGCCAGAGGATTTTCGTATCCTTTCATCTCCCAGATTACACCTCCGATATTGGTGTGGATTTTTACATTCTGAAATTTTGAAGCACTTTCTACACCGTGTGCTTTCAATACTTTGTTGACTAATTCCTGTGTTGAAGTATTCATTGTCTTATTTTTTTCTTGTTAATAATGAGTGATAATTGTTTCATTTTGTTGGGACAAAGTTCGGTCGGTAACGCCTCCGCCTCCTTGCCCATTTGAGCGGAAGAATAGCACAGAAAAACGTAGAATTTTATAAATCAGAGAAATGTATAAGTGTTTCCGTGAAATCATCAAATGATCCATTCCGGTTTGAAGGAAATTTGTACTCAGAAATATTAAATCATTTATTATGAAAAAGACAGTATTAATTACAGGAGCGTCATCAGGATTTGGAAAAGCGTCTGCTAAATTGTTTCAAAACCAGGGCTGGAATGTCATTGCTGCAATGCGTTCTCCGGAGAAAGAGGAAGAATTGACAAATGGTGAAAATCTACTTTTGGTAAAATTGGATGTCACAGATTCTTACAGCATTAAAAAAGCAGTTGAACAGGGATTAGAAAAGTTCAAAACAATTCACATACTGATCAACAGTGCGGGTTACGGTTTGATTGGCATTTTCGAATCTTCTGACGAATCACAGATTCAAAAACAATTCGAAGTCAATGTTTTCGGCTTGATGAATACGACCAAAGCAGTTCTACCACTTATGAGAAATCAAAAAAATGGGGTTATCATCAACATTTCATCTTTCGGGGGTGTAACAGCCGGACCGTTTGCAAGTCTGTACAACAGTTCCAAATTTGCCGTTGAAGGTTTTTCGGAAGCTTTGCATTTTGAACTGTCATCTTTTGGAATTTCGGTTAAAATTGTCGAGCCCGGAAGCGTTGCGACCAATTTCAGAAACGGAATGGAGATGATTCAGAATACAATTGAAGATTACAATTCCGAATTGGCGGCTTTCATCCCAAAGTTTACAAAACGTACTGAACATTTAACCAAAGCGACAACAGAAGAAGTTGCAGAGACCATCTTTGAAGCAGCAACTGATCAGCAATCAAGATTGAGATACATTATTGGAAACGATGCAAGGTTCTATATCGATTTGAAAAACAAGAATTCAGAAAAAGATTTTTTAAGACTAATGCACGAGTAATCGCTGAAAAAAGATTTAACTTTATCATTAAAAATTCCAATAAAATGCCGGAATCATTCATTAATATCCATTCGGTTGCAGACCTGCATCAATATTACGGTCTTGAAAGTCCGAAACATCCGATGGTAAGCGTTATTGACCTAACAAAAATCAAGAGAAAAGACGTGGATTTTGCCCATCACTTTTATCATCTTGGTTTATATACGGTTGTTTACAAAAAATTCCACGGCAGTTTTAAATATGGTCGTTCGAATTATGATTTTCAGGAAGGTGCTTTGATGTTCACTGCGCCGGATCAGGTGATGCAGCCAAGTTCTGATACTGAAATCGATGAAGGATGGTTTCTGGCGTTTCATCCAGGTTTTATCTATGGTTCCGAATTGGGTAAAAAGATTCGGAACTATACTTTTTTTGACTACGGAAGCAATGAAGCGCTGCACGTTTCTGATGCGGAAAAGAAAACGCTTGAGACAATAATTTCTGCTATTGAAACAGAATATTCTAAAAACATCGACCGGCACACACAAGGTTTGATTTTAAATAATATCGAGTTGCTTCTCAACTATTGCGACCGTTTCTACGAAAGGCAGTTTTTTACAAGGTCAAAAGTGAGCAGCGATATTCTTCAGGATTTTGAACATTTGCTCAATCAGTATTTTAATGATGAAAATCTAATTGACAAAGGAATTCCGGAGGTAAAGTATTTCGCCGAAAAACTGCACCTTTCATCAAATTATTTATCTGATCTTCTCACGAAATATTCCGGGAAAACTACGATTGAACACATTCATCTCAAGTTGGTTGATAAAGCAAAAAACCTTCTTCTTGGAACTGCAAAATCCATCAGTGAGATTGCGTATGAAATTGGTTTTGAACATCCTTCTCATTTCACTAAAATATTCAAAACGAAGACAGGACTATCACCACTTCATTTCAGGAAAAATTAGAAGTTATTAATTTTATCAAATAGTCTTAAACCTTCTCAATTTTCGTCGGACTGTAACCAAACTGTTTTTTGAAAACATAAGGAAAATGGGAAAGGTCTTCAAAACCTAAATCAACAAAATATCCGATGCAGATTTGCCTTCTTTAATTATTATAGATACTTCTTACTATTCTCACTTACGTCTCTATCAGCCAGGCTCTCCAAAAAATTACAATAAGCGCCAGTAGACCAAATCCAACACCCACCCAAGGTGTAACGGATATTCCATATTGACTAATAAACCAACCTCCTGTAGCAGTACCTAATGAAACACCTAGATTTCCAAAAGAGGTCTGCAAACTATTAGCAAATTCCTTTGCATCTGACGCTGCCGAGACCATATGCCCGACACCTATCAGGAAACAAGGTCCGTACATAATTCCCCAAAATCCGACCACTACTGCTATGCTGAGTATTGAGCCATCAGTATATTGAAATGTAAATGGAAGAAGAAACGTACCGGCAAGGAAAAACAAAGTAGTCCAAATCATATACTTCCCTAATAAGCGACCTGCCAAAAAGTTTGAGATCACACCCATTACACCAAATAATAAAAGCATATAACTGATTTCCTGTGTACTTAATCCTTTCTCTTTTGACAGATAGTCTGCAAAATAGCTGTATGAGCAGAACCATGCAGTGATGAGAAATAGATTTACTATTGTTCCAGCAATGAACTTCGGTCTTGTCAAAATGCCCAATTGACTTTTAAAAGACTTCACTTCTTGATTGGGCATCGAAGGCAAATATTGATAAATGGTGATCAGTGTTATCAAAATTAATAACCCTTGAATAATGTAACTCCATTGCCAAGAATAAATACTTGCAATAAATGTGGTAAAAGGAATCAGTGTTACCTGAGCAAGTGCAATTCCACCGATAATAATACTGGTCAATCTCATCTGCATTTGAGGAGAAGCATCTTTGGTCGCAGCTGCAATAACCATTGAAAAGAAAGCCGGATGCAGAAACGTTGGCAATATCCTAAGTATCATCAGAAGCCAGAATGGTGGGCTGAAACTGGAGAAGAAATTTGAGATTAAGAACAATCCCAGAGCATACATCATAATTTTCTTCTTGTCAAATTTTGACAGATATAAAACCATAAATGGCCCTGTAAGTGCAATTGTTAATGCAAATGCGCTCAACAGGTAGCCTGCTGTTGCAATATTTATTTTGTAATAGTCTGCGATCTGAGGTAAAATGCCGATCACACCAAATTCTGTACTGATAATTCCGATAACGCCGAGACATCCCATATACGCTATCTTTTTGTTGAGACTTAAATTCATATTAAACTGAACGGTTTAAAAAAGGTTAAAAAAATATTGTTTATTATAAGTTACCTGAAGATGCTGTTGTAATTATACTTTAACCAATTGGATTAAGGTTTCAATCATATCATAGATGGTCTTTCGGTTTTTGTTCAAAGCATAATTTTTGAAAAGTGCGCTGGAAGAACCAGCAAGGAAAGCAGCAGTTAATTTTGGATCGAGATCACCTTTTATACAACCTTGCTCCTGCCCTTTCTCTACAATTTCAAAGTAAATCTTTTCGATTTTCTTCTCATTGCCAGCTAACAATGTTCTGATATCTTCATCAGTCAAGGCTACTTCAAATGCTATCTTGACAGCCAGGCACGTTCGTTCTTCGTTGATGCTCTGCTCAATTGCCAGCCGTAAGGTCTTTCTTAATGTTTCAATGGCATCGTATTGCGAATCATCTAATACACTTTCATATTCTGAAACCTTAGACTTCATGTACTTGGTGAGGCATTTAATGAGCAGCGCTTTCTTATCTCCGTAAGTAGGATAAATACTACTTCGGTTGATTCCCATACCATTCTCAAGGTCTGTGATAGAAGTGGAATGAAATCCCTGCTTCCAGAAAAGTTCCAGTGCAACGTCCAATTTTTGCTCGTAATCAAATTCCTTATTTCTTCCCATAATGTTGCAAAGGTAAATAATAAACTGTTCGGTTTAAAATAATATTTGATTATTTTTAGATTGTATAAACGTAATAAAGAACCATCGATAACAATATCTCAAGTTTAAATAATATTAAATAGTGTAGTTTATATGCTACTTAACACCTTCAAAATATTAACTATATCTGCTAACAAATGGTTCAAATAGAGTCTTGTCATGTTCACACAGCCAGATGGCGCGAACTAAAGACAGTTGGCGTTGCATTAGAAATTATAATCATCCCATTACCTGAATTTTTGTCGGACTATAGCCAAACTGTTTTTTAAAAACATAAGAAAAATGGGAAAGGTCTTCGAATCCTAAATCAACAAAAATGTCTGATGCAGATTTGCCTTCTTTGATAAGGAAATGCGCATCATTCAAACGTTTTTGCAAAATCCATTTGTGCGGCGAAGTTTGAAATACTTTTTCAAAATCACGTTTGAAAGTGGCAAGACTTCTTCCCGTGAGATAAGCAAAACGCTCCAAATTGACGTTGTATCGGTAATTTTGATTCATAAAAGCTTCCAAATCAATTTTAAAAGGTTCGGAAAAATCGAATAGAATATTTTTAAGTTCGGGTTTCGTTTGCAGTAAAATCAAAAGAAGTTCTTTTATTTTTAAATCTATCAAGGATTGATTTTTCAAATCACTTTCAAGAAGAACCTTTAGAGAAGCCATAAAATTCTGAAGAACGGCATTGACCTCAATCGGAATAAGAGGTTTTGTAGCAACAAAACATTCAGATTTTAAATGATATTCTTTCGAAAAATTAATTAAATTTTCATCACTCAAATAAATGTTCATACTTTCAAAAATGCCGTTTTCAGGAGGGATTTTAACAAACTTGACCAACTGGTTTTTTCTGATTAAATTAAAATCCCCAGGATTCGCCGTAAAATTTTCTTTGTCATCTGCCAACAAAAAACTACCTGAAATCTGATACGAAAGCGTATGTTTCGAAACAAAATTTTCGCCCTTCCTGCTTACCTCGTGATAACAGGAATAAGTAATATCCGGAGTTTCTGTTTTGTTATTCATACGAAAATAAAAGCGTTATCTGTGGCGATAACGCTTTATCAAATTTACAAATTATTATCTCAAAATTGCTTTTGGTTCTAGATAAGCTTCCAATCCGTAAACACCATATTCTCTCCCGATTCCTGACTGTTTAAAACCACCGAACGGCACCAAAGGGTCGTGGCTGAAACCATTGATACAGATTCTTCCGGCATCAATCTGAGAAGCAACACGCATTGCTCTGTCTTCATCCGCTGAACTGATGTAAGCAGCCAAACCGTAAGGCGAATCGTTGGCAATTTCTATTGCTTCCTCTTCAGTTTTGTAAGGAATTATCGATAAAACCGGACCGAAGATTTCTTCCTGAGCGATTCTCATTTTGTTGTTGACATTGGTAAAAATGGTTGCCTTTACAAAGTTTCCGTCTTCAAGACCTTCGGGTTTTCCTTCTCCACCTGCAAGTAAAGTTGCGCCTTCTTCCAATCCTATTTTTATGTAATTTTGAACTCTGTCGAATTGCTTTACGCTGACCATCGGACCGATATTGGTGTTTTCATTCTGAGGCAATCCGACCACCATATTTTCAGCAACTGTTTTGGCAATTGCATTTACTTCTTCGAGTTTATTTTCCTGAACCAGAAGTCTTGTGGGAGCGATACACGCTTGCGCACTGTTCATATAAGCACCGTAAACTGCGGTTGGGATTGCAGTTTCCAAATTTGCATCTTCAAGAATAATATTTGGAGATTTTCCGCCTAATTCCAAAGTGACCCTTTTCATTGTGTCAACAGCCGTTTTTGCAATCAATTTTCCGACTGCGGTAGAACCTGTGAAAGAAATTTTGGAAACATCTGGATTGCCGGTTAATTCTGTTCCGACCACATTTCCCAAACCTGTTACAAAATTAATGATGCCTTTCGGCAGACCGGCATCGTGAAAAGCTTCCATCAAAACCTGTGTCTGCAAAGCGCTCATTTCACTCGGTTTTATGACAACAGTACATCCTGCGGCTATGGCTGTTGCAACTTTGCTGCAAACCGAACTGTTGCTGGCATTCCAAGGAGTAATGATTCCGACTACGCCGACTGGTTGTAATTTTACCAATGAAGAATTGATGGTTCTATCAAATTCATACTTTTGAAGCACTTCTATCATACTGTCAAACCAGGCTCCCGTATGCTTGTTGCTCATTGTGACAAACTGATGCGTTCCGCCGTATTCCTCAATCATTATGTCGATCAAATCCTGCTGTCTTTTTTCGACTGCGTTTTTTAATTTTGTTAAATAATCAATGCGTTCGGCAACTGTAGATTTAGAAAACGTTTTGAAAGCTTCTTTAGCGGCGGCGATTGCATTTTTAGTATCTGTTTCGTCAGCCAATGTCACTTCGCCAATCTTTTGATTATTGGAAGGATTGATGAGATTAAAAATTTCTGTTCCGTGAGGCGTTACAAACTCGCCATCGATGTAGATTTTATTTACTGTTTTCATTTTGATGATTTTAATGAGACAAATTTAGGACGATCATTTGTCTTTAACTTTGTAGAAAAGCTCAAATTCGGTTTGTAAAAAAGGTCATTTTGAATATTAATTTTTTACCAAATGTTCCGGAATTTCTTTGCCTGCAGATGTAGCTCTCTTGAACAATAAAATACTGATTAGCAGTAGCGAGACAATTACGACATTGACCAAGGACAAAGTCTGAATATTTTTGATGTCAAATATATTAATCAAACCACAACCGACTGCTGAACTTACCACATAAACACCTCCACCAGTAAGTCCGCTGGCAATTCCTGCGTTGGTTGTAAATCTCTGTAAACTGTAAGCATAAGCATTGTTGAAAATAAATCCGGAAAGTAAATGAATTGATAAGGTAAATGCCAGAAGGAAAATCAAACTGTCATATTTTGAGGTAATGATGAGCATCAAAACCGCCATTAAGATTTGAAGAAAAATAGCTGTATTAATTTTTAGGAATAATCCTTTTTTGATTAATAATTTAGAAATAATTCCGCCACTCATCAATGCAATTCCGGAAGCTAAAGAACTGTAACCTGTAATCACCGGCGTAAAACCGTACACCTTCTCTATAATAAAAGGACTTGCCATTCCGTAAATAACTAGGAGCGAATAACTGAAACCTATAATAAATAATGCCAACACAAAATCCGGTGTTCCCAACATCTTTTTATAAACTGCCGAAATCTCTTTTCTTTTGAATTCCTGAAAATTTTTTAAAGATTCTCCTGTAAATCTTAATTCAAAAATTAAAACCATAATGGTGAGAATTCCTAAAAGGTAAAAGTTGGATTGCCATCCCAAATGCACCTGCAAATAACCGCCTATAAATGGAGCAACAATTGGAGCTGTAGCCCAGACAATTGAAAATAAACTGGTATAATGTTTCAGTTTTTCATCTTTGTACATGTCTACAAAAAAGGCTCTTTTCCCGACAATGATCAGCGAAACCGTGATCCCCTGAACAATTCTCATTGCATAAATAACGTAGATATCGGGAACGACAGCAATTGTAAAACTCGCCAACGAAAAAATAACAAGCGCAATAATATTAATTCTATACCGTCCGAAGCTGTCCAGAATACTTCCTATAAAAAGCTGACTAAAACCGGAACTGACCATAAAAAGCAGTAAAGAAAGCTGCACCTGCTGCATCGATACATTTAAATCTTTCGACATTGCCGGCAAAGACGGAATATAAATATCGGTGGTCAAACCTCCTAAAGGAATCAGAATAAATGCCAGCAAAGTGCTGATATGCAGATATTTTATGTTTTGTGGTTTCATAATAATTTTCAATGAATGGGTTACAATTTTCGTTTATAAAAAGTATTAATATCTTGTCTGGAAGGATAATTGGGAATATCAGAAATGTGATCGTTTAAAAAATCATCAATAACTTTTTTAACCCGTTGATTATTATGATCCAATCCGTTCCAAAGCAGATGACCTACTCCTTTCATATACTGTACTCTTGTAATATTGGGATTGATAGCCAGCAAATCCAGGGGAGCATTTCTTTCGATGTAAGAGCTTTCGCCGATTAATAATATTGAAGGAACATTGTACTTCTGATAATTTTCAGCTAAATCTTTTTTTGTTGCGTAGAAAGTTAACTCCGACTTAATAATGGTGTTAACGGAAAAATTAATGATTCCTATATCAACTTTGGGAATTCGGGTACTGTCATTTTTAGGATAAGCTTCTGAAAATAAACTCTGAATTAGATCAGGATGATCCGCAAGATAATTTACCACTTCATTTTGAGATGTAAAATTTCCTTTAGGGTTGATCAATAAAGAAATCATTATACGAACAGGTAATGAGACATCTGTCACCGTTACCGGCTTTGATTTTGAAAATATTCTTTGGTCATCAGGAATATCGCTTTGAAGTGTAACGCCAGGTTCGGCGTATATTGCCTTAAAAATTCTTTTGCTGATCTTTTTATCGGCTGCTAAATGAGCCAATAGAGAACCTCCGTAAGATTGTCCGATAACGATATATTTTTTTGCATTTATTACATCTGTAATGGCATCAAAATCTTTTATATTTCTTAAATGAGAATATTGTTCTTTGGATAAAAGACCGCTCCTCCCGGCACCTGACTGATCATACAAGTAGACATCATATCCCTCTTTTGTAAATTCGGTGAAGAAATTTATGTCTATTTGCCTTACATAAGCCCCTGGACCACCGTGTAAAAATAGGATGGGTGTTTCTTTTTTAGGAACGTTTTCGGAGGCTGAAAGTTTATAATAGGCAATCCTGCTTCCTGTTTTTAAATTCCAATATTGTGTATTAACATTTGCGAAGTCTTTTTCTTTCCGAGCAACATCAGAAGATGCTACAGGAATTATTGTATAGATAACGAATATTGCAAAAAAAAGAAAAGAAAAAAGCCAACCAAGCTTTTTTGGTGTTGATTTCAACCAGTGAACTTTCCTTAACAAAGCATAAATACATAGGATTGCTGCAATACTTGAAACTGCTGCGAGCTTGCCTTGAGCATAGCCGTCGGTTATATAAATACTGATTCCGTACAACAGCAAAAACACAATCGGTAAGAAGATCATTTGTAATAAAAATAATATACTTTCTGTAATGATCTGTTTTAGTGAATGGCTTTTTTTCATCGGGACTTTTTTGTAATTATTCGATTAAACATTAAAGAGCAAAATTTCATCAAAATCATTTCGTTAATTCGAAATTTATTTTGATGAAATTTAATTATTCTATTTTCTGATCAGATTATCCGTGCGCTGCTTCAGAAACTTCTTTCCAGTCTGTCCACGTCTGGATTTTTTCAGCATATACCCTTTCTGTTTTTGGCAGTCCGAGTTTTCCTAAGAACAAACGCAATGGCGGATTTTCACTGTCGATCAATTTTAAAATTGCAGGTACTGTCGCTTCAGGTTTTCCGTAATCTTCCGGTAAAAGACCTTCCATTTCACCTAAAGTTGATTTCAATTGATCATAGGCAGGAATCGACGCTCCGTAAACTGCGGAAGCTCCACCAAAATCTGTCGTGTAACCATTCGGTTCGATCATTGTTACGTGGATTCCGAAATCTTTTACTTCACTTGCCAACGCTTCACTGAATCCTTCAACAGCAAATTTTGTAGCGTTGTAAATTCCTAAAGTCGGTAAACTCCAGATACCCAACACACTTGAAAGCTGAATCACGTGACCACTTCCCTGTGCTCTGAAAATCGGCAAAGCTGCTTGCGTCACCCACAATGTCCCGAAAACGTTAGCCTCAAAAACATCTTTTGTAACTTTTTCTCCTACTTCTTCAACCGCTCCGAAGACCCCATAACCCGCATTGTTGATCACAACATCCAAGTTTCCGAAATGGTCTTTTGCTTTCTCAACGGTTTCAAAAACAGCCTTTCTGTCTGTAATGTCCAACGATAATGGTAAGAATTGGTCGCCATATTGTTCAGCCAAATCTTTAAAAGCATCTGCGTTTCTAGAAGTTGCAGCTACTTTGTCTCCTCTTTTAAGAAAAGCTTCTGTCCATAGTTTTCCAAACCCTCTTGATGCTCCTGTGATAAAAATTGTTTTTTGCATTTTGTTAAAATTTTAATTGTTAATTGTTTAATTTTGATAAGACAAAGTTATCTCAACCTTCTGCCGATGGTCTAACCTAAATCAGCGGAAGAATAGCACAGAAATACGTAACTATTTTTTTATGCTGTCTGAAATAATTAGGACCAAAAACTATTAACCTTTGAATTAAATTGGACTATGGAAAAGATCAACCATTACAAAAGCATTACGGAACTTCACGAGAAAAGCGGTTTTGAAACACCAAAACATCCTTTATTAAGTTTGATGACCTGCAAAGAACTGATGACCTATTCTGTTGGAGAAGACAAGTTTACCGGCGATTTTTATATGGTGGCTTTAAAAAAGATCAAGTCTGGTTACGTTCTCTATGGCAAAACAAAATATGATCACAGCAATGGTTCTACGGTTTTTATGAAGCCTCGACAGATCATTGAAGTGAGCAACGTTCAATTTGCAGAAAAGGGTTTTGTGATGTTTTTTCACGAGGATTATCTTTCCGGGCATCCGCTTTTTGAACAGATAAAGAAATACGGTTATTTTGAATATGAGATAAACGAAGCGCTTCACCTTTCGCCATCAGAAGAACTGATAATGTGGGAGTTATACGACAAAATAAGAAATGAATATGAAGAAAATACGGATGAATTCAGCCGCGAAATCATTCTTTCGCACATCGATTCCTTTTTGAAATATTCCGATCGATTTTACAAAAGACAGTTTATCGACCGAAGTTTGAACGTCTCGGGAACAATGGTGAAAAAATTCCAAAAAGTAGTGGATGATTATTTTGAAAAAGACTTACACTTAAAAGAGGGATTGCCCACTGTAAATTATCTTTCCGGAAAACTTTCTGTCTCAACGCGATACCTGAGTGATCTTTTGAGACAAGAAACCGGGAAGACAGCTTTGGAACACATTCATATTTATATTATTAAGGAAGCTAAGAATTTACTCCTAAGTTCCGAAAATAATGTCTCCGGAATTGCATATGATCTTGGATTTGAAAGTCCCTCCTATTTTACACGATTGTTTAAGAAGATTGTTGGTGTGACGCCTGTTCAATATCGGGACAGAGTTAATTTATAGTTCAGAGCTTTTCATTCTTAGGATTGTGATTTTTTTATTTGATTAAATATCTTTATAACTCTTGCTAGCTTCGAGTGGACAAGCTATTGTAGTAAAGATTTGTGTGCAGCAGGAATAGAATTGAAAAAACCGGATAAATTTACCATAAACGAAAAACTATTTATTAGTCTACACTTTTATTCAACGTTTCGAATTTTGCATAGGAGGCTTTTAATTGCTCTAATTGACCAGCAACAACTGCTGTACTTTGAGGACATATATTCCCGTCTTTAAGAGCTTCTTCATAAGCATCAATTGCTGCATTTTCACCAAACACAACATTTTCCAATGTTGATTCTGCGTTGTCACCACCAAATGCATTTTTCACATCGATCCAAGTTCTATGTAATGCTCCGGCTGTTGTAGAAGTATCATCCACTTCACCTGCCTTCTCACTGATTAATGCTACAAGCTCAGATTTCATAGTCTGAGATTCAGTTACCATCTGATCATAATCGTTTTTTAAAGGTGAATAGGTCTCCCATACTTTGTCTTCCACCTTGCTGAATCCTTGGATTCTGTCATTAGTAATATTAAGTAAATCATTTAAAGTTGATACTGTTTTACTGTTGTCCATAATAAAATATTTTAAGTTAGTGTATTTACCATTTTGCAATAGCCGTACCATATGGTAGGTACCTAAAAGCTAAATTTTTCTTAAAATTTTTAATATCTAACATTTTTTAACCTCATTTTTTTTTGTGCCAATCGATAGAAGATAAAAAACTTTGTGGGTCGAAACAAAATACTCAATTAAAATTAAAATTTTTGTATTTCGATCTTCAGCATAATTAACCAAGCTCACTCACCAAACGAAAAGTGAGATTTATCCTTTCTTTCATATACAAAGCAGACTTGGCGATACGATGTTCCCAATGCTCCTGCAAATCACCTTTCATCATCAGCAAAGATCCATGAGGAAGATAAATACTATGTCTGCTTTGGTGATGATTATTTTTCCTAAAGTCGAATTTTCGGGTTTGTCCAAGACTTAAAGATGCAATGACAGGACGGTCACCATATCTGCTTTCCTTATCTCTATGCCATGCAACGGAATCATTTTGATCCCGGTAAAGATTGAGCAGCACTGAATTAAATTCGTGTCCAAAAGCTTCTTCTATCTTATTCTTTAAAGACAACAATTCAGGCGTCCATGCATTCACTTCAAAATCACTGCCACCTAATTTGTACGATTTTTCA
>Ga0308169_10000710_pt1 | contig 44506 bp, 25 predicted proteins | sample PhyBR1_2_FD_202139 | JGI IMG/M metagenome (GOLD analysis project Ga0308169, IMG submission 202139) | Phyllosphere microbial communities from UC Gill Tract Community Farm, Albany, California, United States - DLSLSB.R1 | ecosystem: Host-associated > Plants > Phyllosphere > Unclassified | place... | reverse complement strand
TCTTAGAGAGTTTTCCACCGCTCATCACTCCACTTTTTTCAAAAAGCTTTGCATCGACTGTCACCACTCTTCTTCTAATACGTCCGATGATTTAGCTTCTTCTGCTGTTTTCACTACCATCTTATCTCTTAACAGGAAAAAAGCATCCTGTTGGACCGTAAGGAAAGAAAACTTGGCGCCTGAAAAAGGCAGCTGTTTCATGTTCAAATAGTCGAATGCAGGAGGCAGCTTAGGCTGTAACAGAATTCAGACTACTCTTTGGCTCTTTTTTTATTTAATTTTTTGCTTTTGTATTTTGATGATGTATTTTCTTGCAGCATATTTCACTAATTTCTGTGCAAATAAAAAGAAAAACCTGAATAGAAAATCTAATAATTTTTGTGTTAAAATATGTATCACTCACTAAGGTACAGTCCGAAGCAAAAGTTTACGACACCCCCTTTTAAACCTTTTTAAGACGAATTATTGCTTGAATAAATTAAGTAAAAAAATAAACTTGTTCAAAATTGTATAATCTACATATCTATATATTCACTTGTGATTTTTATTACCTGAATATTTTAAAATTGAAAAAATCGTATTTTTAGGTGAAGCAAAAGTTTATGACAGGTAGGTCTATACTCGCAAAAATTACGTTTCATCCTTTCAGAATTACACCCTATAATGGGCAAATGAACAGCACTTACCGAGTACGAGAAGGGGCAAATTGAAGCCTTGTTTGTGGAGGGAAAGTCAGTTTCATATATTTCCCTTAAAATTGATAGATCCAGGGCAGTGATTTCGTCCTACCTCAAACAGGGTGCCAATTATGGCACAGTACCTCGCTCTGGTCGTCCTTGTACTATTTCTCCTATGAAAAGCAAGGCTATTATTAAGGATCGAAAAAAAATCATAACCGCAAACCAGATCAAGGCTCAGCTCGGCATAGGATCTTCCAAGGACACAATTTTAAGAGTTATTTATGATCTTAAAAGACTAAGATTAAAACGGAAGCCTGTGCTGAGTGATCTCCACAAAGCCAAGAGAATCGATTTCGCCAAGCGGTATATGGACCTTGGCGAAAAGTGGAAATATGTCATCTGGTCCGATGAGAAAAAATTCAATCTTGATGGGCCAGATGGATATAACTATTACTGGCATTCTCTTGGCGAAGATGCACCTGCTCTTTCTCGTAGGGCCATGGGTGGAGGTAGAGTAATGATCTGGGCCTGCTTTGATTTTTACGGAGCATCAGAAATCACATTCATAGAAGGAAGCATTGACAGTGGCAAGTACCAGAGTGTGCTAGCGAGTCATCTGCTTCCTTTTATTGCTTCCAGGAACAATCCTAATACAGTTTTCCAGCAAGACAATGCCAGGCCACACGTATCAGGGTCTACAAAAGACTGGCTTGCTGCACATCAAGTTCCCACAATTGACTGGCCGCCTTATTCTCCTGATCTGAACCCAATAGAAAACCTCTGGGGCGATCTGGTAAGGCGTGTGTATGCTAAAGGCCGTCAATTTGAAAATATTGATCAGCTCAAGGAAACTCTGATATTTGAATGGAGACAGACAAAAACACTTGCATCATTCTCTATCTATGGAAGAGAGAATCTTCAATGTCTTGATCAAAAAAGGGTCAAACACTAAGTATTAAACGTTTTTTTACTACCTGTCGTAAACTTTTGCAAAACTTAAAAATACGATTTTTTCAATTTTAAAATATTCAGGTAATAAGGATCACAAGTAAATATATAGATATGTAGATTATAATTGTCGTAGGACATATATTTACTCAAAGTTTTACCCATGGATTCTTTAAACCACAATAAGCAAATAAACACATCTGCTAAAATCGACAAATTTATTTATGCTTTGGTTTCGCATCAATTCTGTATTCTAACTTCATGCTCTTTTTTTATTCTGCTTTACAACAGAATTAATCATTCCACAAGAACTGCAAGAAATTTGAAAATTTAGACCATTTTGTTTCTTTTCAAATCCACATGTGCTATTTAACTTAGGTATGAGCACTATTTTACAGCTTTTACAGATTGTAAGCTTTGCTTTTTTGAGTCTAAATTGATATTTGCCAGCCAGTTCTAAAAGAAGCTTACATTTTGACTTTGCGAGTGTCTGGTATGGGAGCTTGGAAGCCAGGGTATATAAATATCTTAGCTTAATTTCGCATAGTCTATTGCTTTTCTGTTTCTTCATACAGGGCTTTCTTATATTATTTTTCATATTCAGTCTAAAAATGAAATGATACTGATTCTAATCTGATAAGCATATTTATAAACTTCATAAGTTCTTCATTGTACTTAGCTCCAGCTGGTTACTAGTAAAATATTAGAAAACCCTTTTGGCTGCAACACTTGAAACATTTTGAAACCAAGCTTTGAGAGGTTTCAAACAAAATATTTATGGTTTGTCTTTAGTTCTACTATGATAAAAGCACTTATTTCAACAATAATTTGCATTTTAATCGCGTTAATAGGCTTTAAAATAAAACTCGGGAAGTCTAAGATGATCCAAGAATGTGCAAAAAGGCTCTATAAGAAGAGAGTGAAGTTTTTTGTCCACAAAACTAGGCAAGAAAAAATAGAATTGCTGGCTACAAGAAAGTATGACTTGCTGATAATTGGTGGTGGCTGTTCAGGTGCTGGGTGTGCATTGGATGCTGCTTCAAGGGGGCTGAAAGTAGCTTTGATCGAGTCCTCAGACTTCGGATCTGAGACAAGCTCAAAAAGTACAAAAATGCTCCACGGAGGAATCAGGTACTTAGAAAAGGCCATAAATAAGTTAAGCTTTGGGCAATTAAGACTGGTTTTAGAGGCATTGAGCGAGAGGAAAAGGGTAATGATAATGGCACCTTATCTTACTTACACCGTCAGAATAATGATACCAATTTATAAAAAATGTATGGTTCCTTATTATTGGTTCTTAGCCATACTCTATGATTGGCTAAGCTGGGGACACACACTTGGAAGATCATACCTGATTTCCAAAGAGAGATCAAATGTTTATTTCAGATTCCTCAAAAACGACAACTTCAAAGGTTCAATGGTCTATTATGATGGAATGATGGATGATGCTAGAATAAACGTGATGCTTGCAATGACGTCTTCATTTTACGGTGCTGATTGTGTAAATCATATGACTTTTCTAGAGTTTAAAGACCACGAAAACAGCAAAAAAATCAAAAAAATTTTGTGTGTGGACAACTTCACCAATAAAAAAGTAGAGATTTCTGCAAAGGTTGTAATATCTTGCACAGGTGCATTTACAAATGAAATAATAAAAAAGGAAAGAGATAATGCGGAGGATGTGATAGAGGAAAGCGCAGGAGCACACATGGTTCTGCCACCAGAGTTTGGGCCTGTGAACATAGGATTAATAGAAATGAAAACGACTGACAACAGAAAAATATTTGTTCTACCTTGGAAAGGGCAGACTTTGATTGGAGCTACAGAAACAAAAAGGCAAATTAAGAAGTTTGCAGATCCACTTGAGGATGATATTTCATTTCTGATCAACGAAACTAAGCAATATATTTTGAAAGACATCTGCAAATCAGATGTCAAATCTGTATGGACTGCATTTAGACCTTTAGTCAAAAGTAATTCATCTTTGAGAACCGAGTCCATTATCAGATCATACAACATAAAGGACAATGGAAATAGGGTTATTTACATGTATGGCGGGAAATGGACGACCTTCAGAATTAGCTCTAAAGAGACTGTAGATTTGGCAATCCGAAATTACGGCTTAGAACCAAGAAATGGCTGCTTGACCGAATATTTATCAATATTAGGTGCTGAAAAATATTCTAGAGACATGTTCTACGAAATAGCACGGTCTTTTAATGTTGAGTTTGAATACGCAAAGCACCTATTAGGCCTTTATGGAAGTAGAGCTCTTATGATGGGCAAATATATTTCTGATTATCCCGATAAATTAAGCGAGAAATACCATTTCAGAGAAGGAGAGGTAATTTATTGCGTTGAAAATGAAGATGCTATGACTACCGATGGCATAGTAAATATACGATTTAGAGTGGGATATTTTGATGTTAAGGAAGCTTTTAAAATGTGCCAAAAGGTTGATAAAATTTTGAAAAAGTATTTCAACTGGACAGATGAAGAAGTTCAATTCAACCGAAATTACACAAAACAATCTCTCAGAGCATTGGGATATGACATCCTATGCGAGTCTGACTCTGTCTAGTTTTTCACAATAAATGAATTGATTCATGAACATTTTTACCTGCTTTTATATTTTAAATTTGGTGAAAAGGATTAAAATTGTTAGAATTATCTATCCCCTAATGCCAATAAATAATTTATCTTCTAACAAAAATAGTTGAAACTGTTAATACAGGCTTATCATTAAGTACAATATTAATCTATAAATGGTTTGTCATTACTGTGCTTTTATCTTCTGCTGTGCCTATTTTATTATTAATTTAACTCTAGCCTTTTACTGCTAAACCTCGCTTTCTTTTGTCTTTTAGATCTATTTAATCGATGAAAAACAATATTTGAAAATTTTGTTTTGAAAAATAACTAAAAAAATATATGTTCTCAGGCATTTAATTTTATCTTGTGGATAAGCATTCTCAAACTTACATTATCGAAAAATATAAACTATGAGCTTATAGATAGAGCCTTCTAACAGATTCATTGTTTAGGCCAAGCCATTCGGTCATATTTTTAAATCCAATTGGTTCTGAAAAGGACTTGGCAAACTCATTAAATGCTTCCTGGCCCTTCCAAGTATTGTTTTCATCATCTTTAATCAAAACAGTAAAATTTTCATTTTTTTTTAAAACTGTTGTAGTATAAAACACTTCATCAGAAGATGACTTGCTAAGAATGCTCTTCTTGTATTTTCTTAGGATTTTGTAATTTATAGGATAAGAAGCAACCTTGGAATCTAGCCCAGAAAAAGACGTGCCTGTGGGTTTCCCTAGATTAAAAATATAAAATGGCGAAGCATCGTCAATTTTAATTAATTTTGGATGACTGTTATATTCTATATAAGATGGAAAATCCAAGGTTGTCTCATTGTTAGTTAAAGCCATTATCAAGGTATTCTTGTGGGCGTTAAGTTCTGTTAAGCGAAGCTTCAGCTGTGTCAATTTGTCCTCGAGTCTTTGTCTTGTTGCCAAACTCTCTTCTAAATCCTTGTCCATTGGGCTTTAAAATATAAATTTATTTGAATAACTCGAATCTATGTTTATTTGCAACAACAGGAAAAAGATTCTTTTATTTGAAGAATGATGCTTTTTAAATTATTCTAAAGCACTTTTTACAGAGTCTAAGCATGGCAGGACATAAAGAAAAAATCTAAAACTGATCAGGAATTATGTAGATTTGTGGGAATGTTGGAAATTTAATCGCTCAAAATGCTAAATAATAAAATTTTATTTGATTTAAAATTTGTACAAAATACAATTTGCGGTTGTAGATCTCAAAGAGCTTTCCTACTTATTTCTAGATTACATTTTAACATCTAGAAAACAGATTCAGACAATTTGTCTTCTCAAAGTTAGAAAAAGTAGCGATCCTGCAATCTTTCGAAAGTAAGATTCCAAAATTAAAAACCCATTTTGGCAAGCATGGACTGGCTTAAGCTTTCTGACTGATAGGTTTCTGTGTTTACAAATCAAATGCGCTTTAAAGGTTTCCAATATAAGTCTGATTACAATCACAGTCAATTTGCTGAAAAGATTTTTTGAACAGAAGTTGGTAAGATACACACATCTTCCATAGCATTCCCAGCCTTGGAATTAATTTGTAGCTATCCTGTTCTTTAGAATGTCTATAATGATTGACCGTTATAATGGTTGCATTACATTCATATATTAAAGACCATAAAACTGTAATAAAGTGTTTCATTGATCTTGGGGAAATGTCAAAAACAAAGGTCGCAGTGTCTATGATCAGGACATAATCTCTGCAAGTCTTTATTGCGCCTAATTTTGCAAATAGTTCGTCCAAAGAAGAAATGAAAGAGTAATCTATTCTCTGCATTTGATTATTGGACAAAAAGCTAGAATTTTCAGACTTCGCAGATTCACTCATGCATTCCTCGCCTATTGACCATAACGAGTTTTTGTAATTGAAAAAGAGCTTGCCTTGTGTGTCCAAAATTATCAAATGTCCAAACCCACTCGACATCTCCTCAATAATCTCGTTTACGTCCATTTTAGGAATGACTACCAAGTCTATAATCGAATTCTTTTCAAAACGAAACTCTTTATATTTCAACATTTGAGATAATTGCATGAGCAAAATTAAAAATATTTAAAGATGAAATGTATTTTGAAATGGGTTTTACAATTATGCAGTTCATTCTGATAAAGCCAATGCATCCATAGGATTTTTGTACAAAATGACACTAACAGAGTTTTGATATTCCCAAGAGCTTCACAATGTCCTTGTGCTTTTCCACTTTACAGGATGAAAACTTAGCAACATACAAAATGTACGCTCAGGCAAAAACATGAAATTCATTTTATCCTTTTGAGCAAGTAAAACTGGATAAATAGAAGTGATAGCCAGATATACAGGTAAATTTTATTTATGGTTGCATTCTGGCAGCATAGAACTTTAACTGCTCAAAAAATGCACAGGAAACAAGACTCATTCTTTTCTCAAAAATAAGAATTTAAAATATTTTTTACTTGAGATCCAATTTATAAAAAAATTTTATGATGTAAAAGCTGTCAAATAAGCGGCTTCAGGTAAAAGCAACATGTCTTTCAAAATTCAAAATTTATTTGCTTTATTCACTGCGATCAGGAAAAACTGTTGCAAAAGATCCAAACAGTATTTATTTACTGAGGCTAAGTGTTTATAGCAATTCTTAGATTATTTACTCAAATGTCAAAAGAGCAGGACAAAAAAGGTAAACAGAGTATAGCTTGCAACCATCCAAAAAGCCAAGTTTTATTATTTAGTCAATATTGAGATCATGCCAATGTCTTAAAACAAAACAATGCTGGACAACATCAATTATCTGGTACAACTGTAATATTTTTTAAATATGATTTGCTATTTCCGCAAACTATAGAGTCAAAGACAATCTTCTTGGCATCTGTTTCGATGCTGTCATTAGATATTGAGACTTCTCCATTTTTGTAAATAAAGACACTGCCATTATTCAAGGCCAACTGGTCTGAAAATCCATAGTAAAGACATTTGCATATTTTATCAATTTGCAATTCGCCTAATTGAATAGAAAAATTAGATCTGTTGGCTATCTTCATAAGATAATAGCTCATTTTCTTTATGTCCTGAAATACCTCATACGGCATACCAACTGATCTACAAAATTTTAGCTGCTTTTCGGCTCTCAAAAAATCTACAAAAATTTTAAGAGAAGCAACCAGATCACTTTTTTCTGAAACAAAGTATTTTCGGGTGTTTTCGTTCTTTCTAAGTTCAAAAGACGAGCTCAAAATACTCACAATTATTGACATCAAGTAAAAAACGTCTTCAGCGTCTTTCAGCAGCAGAAGCCTGGAATATCGTGGCTGAACAGGAAATTTGCACATGGACTTACCTAGAGAGGTAATGTTTCCATTGGTGTCCAATGCCCCAATGTCTTCCAAAGATTCAAGCGTGTCTTTGATAATTTGATCAGTAGGAAGGGTGATGAAGGGAAATTCAAAAATGTTTTTAATTCCAATATTTTTGAGCTGCAAAAAATTTGAGTTAAAAGGCTCGATAAGTATTTGCGGAATTTCACTGGATTCAAATGCCTCGTAGGTGTTTCCACTGTAAATCCTGAAGCAAGCACCGGGCCTTGTCCTTCCAGCTCTTCCCATCCGCTGCATTGCACTGCTTTTACTGATAAAGTCAACTTTGTACATGACAGTGTTCTGATCCATAATCCTACGTTTGACTCTGCCCGAATCAACTACATACACAATATCGTCGATTGTAATGGAAGTTTCTGCTATGTTAGTCGCAAGAATAACTTTCCTACAATCATATGTTTGAAAAACCTTGTTCTGCTCAAGCTTTGACAGGCTGGAATGCAGTGGAAGAACAACAATATCTCTTTTAATGGACTCTAGCCTTTCTTTCAAAGTGTAAATATTTTCTTTGCTTGGTAGAAACACCAGTATTGAGGCTGTATGATCGTTTTCGATGGTATTTGGAATGTCAACCGTATTTTGATTTTTCTTCTTACTGCTTTTTCTTGTGTCTTCCGCATTCAAAATATCTTTTATTTTCTTAAAAGATTCATCTAAATAATCTTGTGATGTCTTAGGCTCATAGTACACGTTAACCTTAAAGCTTTTGCTTGTCAAATTCAAGGTGCAAAAGTCTCCTAGCACATGCTTAAAATCATTTGAATCAACTGTTGCACTCATAAGCACCAGCCTCAAAGGGCTGCACATTTCAAATCTCAGCTTAACTATTTTACTCAGAAATCCAATTAAAATGTCCATGTTAGAAGTTCGCTCATGAACTTCATCCAAAATTATAACAGAATATTTGTTTAGAAAGAAGTCCTGCTGTATTTCTCGGAACAAAATGCCTTCCGTCATTACCTTAATACGAGTATTTTCGGTGAGATTGTTTTCGTATTTTATTTTGTAGCCTGCAATTTCCTCATTCATTTCTGTATTGAGTCTGGATGCAATAGAAACAGCCGATATTCTACGAGGCTGTGTAATCCCAATAATCTTGTCTGACGTAAATCCATTTTCATACAAAAATTGTGGGATCTGCGTAGTTTTGCCACACCCAGTCATACCGTGAACAAACACAATCAAATTATACTTTATCAGCGAAACAATTTCAGATTCACTATAAAATATATCCATCTTTTTTCTTTGTTCCTGGATCTCACTTGTTCTTTTTTCACATTTTTTAATTTCGAAATTTTCATTGAGATCAATAATTTTCTTTTTTAAATCTCCTGAACTTTCAGGCAATACGCAATCTAAGTCTAAGCCGTTGTCAAAGCAAATCTTGTCTATATTAGGCTCTTGATTGGCTGAAATATAATCATTGTTAATGGCAGGATTAATGTCTAAATTACCCTCTTTCTGCAACGAAAAATTACTCTCAGTTTCATCGAAAATCTTTGCGCTTTTGTCATCTTCACTTTTAAACAGCAGCTGCTCATTCACTGAGCCATTAGCCTCAAATAGCTTCTGCTCAAAATCATCATTTTCCAGTTTTACTCTTTTCACTTTCTTAATTTTATTCCTCTTGTTTTCCTTTCTGTCTTTGTTTATGGCGCAAATTTCTTCCATCAATGTATCTCTTAGCTTTTGCTTTTTCTTCTTATCAATGTATTTTTTCAGCTCTTTTTCTTTATTAGACATTTCTGGGACTTTTTCTGCAAAATTTTTTATAAAAAACAGTAGATAAATTTTGTTCTAAAATTGCTTGCAGCAAGTATTTTTAAAACTATGTTTGATGTAAATTTCGAAAAACAAGGTTTTGCATGCTAACATTTGCAACAGCATTGACAACTCAAATAGCTCATTATAGAATTTTGTTTATTGAAAAAAAGATTTTATGAAATGTTTGTTTCATTTCTGATGTATTCTCCATTATCTGCTTGTCTCAAAATTATAGCATCACCTCCCCTGGCTTTAGCATAAGAGGCTGGATTAACAGACATAACTCCAAATCCAAGCGGCACTTGGTTCTGGCTGTAAACAAAAACGCCTGCATTTATGGGAACATCCTCAGACACTTTGCTTATGTGGCTTTTAAGAGCATTGTTTCCATATAAAAAGTTCATTTCAGCAGATGACTTTATCCAAGCTTTGTATAAAGCATATTTATGTAACGTGTGAAGTGCAGTAATTGTAATTCTAAAGTTATTTCCCTTGGTAAACTTACCAAGTGTGATGCCACAGACAGCTATTTGGTCTCTCCCGAGCTGCGATGATGCTTTCATCAGTTCTTTAGTTGCCAGAAATATCCTTTGATTGTTAAGTCTAAGGTTATAAATCGAGAGAAGTTCTTTTGTGTTATCTCCTATATAGTATTCAAGCTTCTCCATGACTTTTTGCTCTTCCTCTGACTTCAAAATTCTCATTTATGGGAAGGTCCTTCTTAAAAAATTTTCAACCGTTGCTCAAAGATTAAGGCAGAATTACTTTTTATCTGCAACAATACATCATGATTCATTTCCAACATTGTTTACAATTGACTTGCTTATAAATGCTGTTTCTACAATGCACCTACCAAAGTAAGAATAAAATTTCTATAGTTTCTTGAAAATTTTTGTAAAATTTTAAAAAGACTGCCCTCAACTCAATGTCTGCAGTTAAGAAGAGTAGAAAACTTAGAGGCAAGGTGTCGCACGGTTACGGAAGAACCAACAAACACAGAAAGCATTCTGGAGGAAGGGGTAAATGCGGTGGTATCAAGTTTATGAAGACATGGTTCCAAAGGTACCATCCAGACTTCTTTGGAAAGCGTGGTGACCGTATATATCATATCAAGAAGAATGCCACCTGGGATAGATTTATAAGTGCAGCAAAACTTTGGAATCTCATTCCAGAGCAGCAGAGAGATGAAATTCTGAAGAGTGACAGCGTCCCTGTCATTGAGGCAAGAAACTTTGGATACCATGTTATTGTTGGAGGAGAGCTTCCGCTCGACAGGCCCCTTGTTGTTAAAGCAAGATACTTTACACCAAATGCAGAAAAAGAGATTCTCAAAGTTGGAGGAAAGGCCATTATTTCTGATTAAATGAGTTAAGTTTAGTTTTTAGCAGCTGTTGTAAAACAGTCATTTTATTTTTCAATTAGAAAGAGTTTTGTTTAAAAAGTGGCATCTTTAAATTTGATAGCTTCTTATATGCTTTCTAAGAATTTGTTTGTTTTTACCAACAAAAAATTCCTTAAAATGCTCCAATAAAATTTGTTAAAATAAAACACGAAGCCCTTTCATGCAAGCGCCAATAACGGATATATTACACAATGGAGAGCTGGAGAACTTGGAAAACTACAAAATATTTAGGAGAAGATATCCTAAGAGACAGACATTTCCCATAAGAACTATCACAGACTGGTATATACAAGAAATACCCATGATTAACAAGCCAAATAGGCTGTGGATTTGTTTGGTCGGAATTCATAAAAACACTATGATTAGGACATCTCCTATCATATCAATAATAAATTCCAAGAAGGTGTGCAGCAGCAACTGCATTTATATTCTAGGGCCAAAGGCGCAAAAGAAGGAAAACGAAATGAGAGGGCTAGGATTTGCTTTTGAAAGTGGGTTTCCTGATAATTGGGAGGAGCTTGTAGAGGCAGCTCTTAGTTTCAAAGAAGATCAAACAGAGAAAAAAAATGGCTCATTTAGAAATGATAGTGCAAGGATTATTGATGAAGAGGCATTTTTAAAGGTCACAAGTGACAATCTAATGAAAGATGACAGTTTAACGAAAATAGATGCAAAAGAAGACAATTTCTTAGATTTGGATCAAAAAGATAAAAAGGACGATATTTGTACAATTGAATGTAAAAATGATGATATTTGTACAATTGAAGAGAAAAAGGACATTAGCATTTCTGAAACTAAAAGTAAAGAAGAAGACAATCAGGGTCCTCGAATTTTATTCAAGACTGAGGTCTCAACTAGCAGCCCTGTTAAACGTGGATCTTTGAATATTAATACAAATTTGGAGACTCAAAGCCTAAAAGAAGAAAGCCGTGTGTTTGATGCCGTTTCTCTTGCGAATGCTAATGTAGAAAGCCACTCGTTGCCAACCAGTCAAGAAGTTAATATTGAAAACGCGCCTACCCTTAATGATGATTTAAATATCCTGCTTGACAAGGTAGATTCCAACAAATACAGCTTTAAGGATGATGATTTTTCTGATTATGATGATTCGTTGCTAAAAGAAGAGCAAGTAACATATGCTATCAGAAATCCGAGCAATAAAGCATACCCTACAGTAGAGGAGGTTATCAAAAATAGTCCGTTTAAGTCGCCATCGGAAAGAAGAAAGGAGAGACTGGCAAGAGCTGGTAATGTGAGCAATAATGACTTGGACAGCCTAAATAGGACCCGAACCAATACAGGAGATGCTGGCGAGCTTTCAGACAATGGTGAAAAATCCTTTTCTAAAGTTCATGAAACTTTTGCTGAGCTTGGAATAACACCGCAATTTAATGAGTCAGTGATAAGCTCGTCTAAAATTAGTGATTTAAGCGTTACGAAGATGAAAGATACCCCAAGGAAAAAAAGCAGTCAAACTAAGGAAAACACAGTTGAATCTTCTGATAAGAAGAGTTCGTTAGATGCAGTTTATAGCAGAGACAAGCATTCTTCTGTTGTAGATTCTGAGGCAAAAACAACAGAGTTGTACCAAACTTGTCTTGAGGACAAAATTGAGTTTCTCAATTCATTTTGTTTTGATGAGAAAGTATCTGAATTACCTGTAGCCTCCCAAGACATTGGCGCAAAGGCTATTAGTGATGAAGCACAGCTGAATGGCAAATCTATGCCAGCTACTATGGAAAATATAGACAATACTTTGTTGTGCAACAATCAGCCGATTTCAGACGTTCAACTTGATGATTTGAATGAAAATGAGACCATCAGGAAGCCTAATGATAAAGACGACTCATTAATTAATGCAAACGTAGATGTTTTAGATTTGGCTAAGGAAAACAAAGCACAACTTGTTGAATTTGTCAAGCCTGATTGTGGCAAGGTTCACGTAAAAAATAAGGATAGTTATATTTCTAATGTTGGCTCTAAAACTGAAGATGAAATACTCTTTCAAACAGCAGCTAAGAGGCGAACGGAAACATTGAAGAGACATTCGTTTGATGATCTAAATCGGAAAAGATGCAAAGAAGATTTAGCTGAAGCAGGAGGAAAACCTAAGGAATCTTTGAATATATTGAATGACCATTCTGGAGTATCTTTAGGCATTGATAATGGCAGAAAACCGAGTATGACTGCTACAAATAATATGTCTGTGACTAGCAATGCTGTTGGCTCTGATGTATCAAAGAACATCGTTAATGTTAGCAATGCTGGTGATTATGGTATAATCAATAGTGAGGATAAGAATGAAAATAGTCTGGTGCAGAATGAAGTCGATAAAGAGGACTCTGACATTCAGATCTTGAATATGAAGAAAGCTAACAAAACAGCCAGTTCTTCTGCAACACCTACTAAAAAGAGGATGGGCTTACAATCTTATCATAAAATTTCAAAAGACAACAAATCAGCAGTTAAAAGACCAAGCATCCGTATTTCTTTGCCTTCATCGAGAATAAGGGAGCTTTCCAACGACTCACAAGATTTAAATTCTAAATCTTACATTGAAGATTCTCTCAAAACTAACAATTTGGTCAATCAGGGTTTAACTGAAAATAGGTCAAAAATTGAGGAGAATATCTTGCCAGTAAATGAGACAAAAGAAGATGGCATTGACTTAAATCTTCCCAAGAGTGCTCTCACATGCGATGATTCTTTAAAAGAGGCTGTAAATGCTGAGGATGACTCTGAAACAAAGGACAGCCTTACTGAGGATCTTGAAAATGAATTTCCAGTGAAGATTGTTTCCTCAATGCAAAATGAAGAAAATGTTTCTATGACTAATTCTAAGGCCCGAAAGCCTGCCAAGAAAAGATCGAGACTGATCATGCCCAAGAAATTCAAATTAAGCTCAAAGAAGAAATATTAATTAAATCTACTTCTTTTCTACTTAAAACCAAAAACATTAATTTTAAATTACATATGCCTAAATTCAATTGTTAAAAGCTGCGGAATTTAATTATTCGAATATTTTGCCTTTTTAGCCGGGCTCTCCTCTTCTTGCAGCTCACATGGCCTGTTTTTTTGTTCGACTTTTAATAAAAGAGACATAGCATCAATACTATTTTGCTTCAATGGTTCTTCACTTCTGCCTTTCATTTCCTCATTCACGTTTTCTGGCTCGTTGTAGACTTTATTCAGATCTTCTATAGAATCCTCACAAAATTTTATCCTGTCCTCATATGGGCTGGGAATGGCCATCTCTCTAATTTTTGCTTTATCAGGAGTAAAAATAAAAATCTGCGCAAGGATGGCTTTGGAATTTTTAATAGACTCTAAAAACACGACTTCTCTCTCACTTTCTGCATTTTTGAATTCCTTAAAATTATTGATCTGGTCAAGAACAATCTTTTTATAAACCTTAGCCAATGTTCTGTCAGTATGGTCTCTTATTTCAAAAATTATGTCTTTGGTCATTTTCAGGTTTTCAAAGTTTATTGGCCTTACCTTTTCTAACTCTTCCGTCAATTTTAGATGATTCAGATGTAGCCAATTTTCAGGCAACTTCTCATTCGGTTTTTTTATCAAAGTTAGCATAGCCAAAGATTTTAGCAATCTTTGTTTGAATTGGTACTGTAGTTGATTGGGCACCATCTCTGGCAACGTTGATGACAAAATATCAGACATTGTCTTTGAAAGAGACCTCTGGCTTGCAGACAGTGGTGCTTTTTGTAGATTCTCAAAGACACTAGTTATTATGGCGAGAAGAGACTCTGAAAATGATTCCCTGGTGACAAATTCTTGTAGATTACGAACTAACATATTAATCTCTAAGGCAAGCCTTGCAAATAAATTAAGGTTTGGAATTTGGCAATTATAATTATCTTCCAAGAAGCTCTTATCTAAGTACTTTAGACCGATGATGAGATTTTCATTTTGACATTTAATCCTCTTCAAATTATTGAAAAGACTTTCAAAACTCGTGTTTTCTTCTTCTGGGCTTAACTTTATAAGAAATTTTAAAAGTTTGATATCTTCCGATAAGAAAGTGTCTAGGATATACGATTTGAAAATAGGTCCTGGAATCATTAAGTTGTATGAAAAGTCCAAATACTTGGACATTTTCTTGACTTCAGGCAAGAAATGAAGTAGCTTCTGAACAAGAAGAAGATTTTTGTTTTCATAAGACTTGGTTTGATAACCTGCTTTGCATAAGCAAGTCCTGGCAAATAAATAGTGTAAAAAATACCCACAAAGCATGTTGTAGCTGTCTTTTAGGTCAGAGAATACAGATTCGATCATTTTCACAGATCTAACCTGGCCCTTTGTAGCATAATCAAGCCTGGTGTTCAAAAGAATAGATTTCCGTATGGTAAAGTTTAGAAAGACATTTATGACTTCATACTTGTCCATATCCCAGTTAAACTTCTCTTTTATATTCAGCAAGTCTATTTTTATATGCATCTGCATGTAGATATTTTTCAGATTACCCCATCTAAGTTCTTCTAGCTTTCTACTGAGTTCTTGGTCACCTGTCTCCAAAGTATGCAGCTCATTCTCTGAAATCCCATATTTTAGCATAAGATCGTTCCTACTATCTTTATCTATTAGCCTCACGCTGCCATTTATTTTACTTCCTAAAACATCTATTAGTAAGGTGTATTCGTCTTTAAAACTTTCAAATTTCTTTGATATTTTCCTACAATCAAGATAACTGCTTTTGCTATATGAGGTGTCGAAAAATATCGAAACAATATCATCAGTGTTTTTGTATCCGATGAATGATTTCACAACTTCTGATATCAAGCCCTCTTTTTCAGTTGCAGATGCATCTTCGACAATTTTTGAGGAAATTTTGTCAAGTTTTTCCATGAATCCTGCGTAGATTCCTAAACTTTCCGGCTCATTCAAAAAATGGTCAAAAAATTTGTTTCTTACATCCAAATATTCCTCAAATCTCTGATCAAGTCCTGAACCAACATTCTGAGCCGTACAAGTGTTCTTTTCTTGCCCAGCACTATCACCTAATGATATGCTAGGATTTATGATTGATCTTGCGTAGCTTTTGTTGCGGAAAGTGCACACAGCACTGCCAAAAAAGCTCAATGGTATACTTGCAAGCAAAAATACTTGTCTATTCAAGTCTAAAATTTTCATGGGACAAAATTTTATAAAAATTTTATAAAACACAATAATTTGAATAGAATAAATTTTAAATGTCTAAACGGAGACAGAATGTTGAATTTGGTAAGGATAAATCCAATGAAAGATGCTAGCTGAGAACATTGTTATTTGTAGAAAGATGCTAGCTGAGAACATTGTTATTTGTAGAAATATGCCAATAAAGTTTGAGAGCAAAAGCTTCGAAAAGCATTTTTTTATTCACAACTTTTATTGTCTTCCAAAAAAAGCTTCTTTACTATTCCAATATTGAAAAATTATCACAATCGGAGAATGAAAAATCTAAATTTGTAATCTTATCTTTTGTTTTATTTTTGGTTCTGAAACTTAGAAAGATCTTTCCTATGATCTTGTGTTTATTTATTTTATTTTTATAAATTGCTTGTATTTACTCGTCGCATGCAAAGAAGAGGTATAGGTGTTTCCAATCTTCCTAATCTTAAACACAATCACTTTATTCAAAAAGGCTGCACCTTCAATATCATGGCTGTCGGATCTCACGGGCTGGGAAAAACGACATTTTTAAACCACTTTCTAGGATCAAGCATCTTGAAAAGCCAGCCATTTGATTCAAGAGACGAAAACCCCTTCTGGCAGATTGAGAGTGTGTGCAACATCCAAACCTCCTATGTAGAGGTGTATGAGAGCGGGTTTATGACAAGAATGAACATTACGGAGATAGACTGTGTTGGAGACAGCACAGACAATAACGGATGCTGTGAGCAGATTGTGAAGCTACTGGAGAGAAACTTGGAAGATTACTATAAGAAAATCAGCAAAGCTACAAAGAGCCTAGTTGACGACAAAAGAGTGCATCTGTGCCTGTACTTTCTGGAGCCCATTAGATTTATCAAGATTGCCGACATTGAAGCCTTAAAAAAAATATCCAAGTACTGCACCATCATTCCGATTGTTGCCAAGGCTGATCTCTTAAGCCCTGAATACGAAACAGACGTCAAATTAAAATTCCGGGAAATTTTTGAGTCCAACAACATTCCATTCTACGATGATAAAATCTGCATCTCGATGGCGCCCTTTTTTGTGTTTTTCCAAAACAGACAAGATGCACCTTCGACCAATTCAAACTACAAAATTCCGGACCAAAAGGCTGATCTAAATGAGTTTTCAATATTAAAAAGGCTGATTCTTGAGAAAAGCATAACTCATTTTGTCAAAGAGACAGACCAGTTTTATGACAACTACCGGGTGTTTAGCATGATATTCCAGGGAAACGAAGAAGGTGTTGGAAAAAGCCTGATTGAAAAGAAAATTGAAAACTTTGAAAAACAGCTTGCGGAGAGAAAGCAGCAAATACGCATGCAAAAGATGGGCAACACATCAATGGGCCAAGCGGAAGCTGCTTATGAATAAATATTTCTTCCATTTGTTTTTATCAAAGAAAGTAGTTGTACAAAGATTTAAAAATATTAAAAAAGCAACGTATTTTGTAGGTTAAGGGTTTTTACTTTTGTGAAATATTCAATTTCATGGATAAAAATTTATAAATAATACTCAACAACTTATACTAAAAAATACTAAGCTAAAAAAAGTAATTATTAAGATCTAAAATTTTTCTAAATAAGTCTCAGAAAACAATAGAGCAACGACAACAATGAAGTTTATTCAATTTGACTGCTGCTTTCAAGCAAAAACTCATATGCTTTCGGAGTTAAATACTTTCTAAGCAAATCAATACAGGTTTTATTGCAGGAATTGTAGTATTTCTTTTCATTTCCATCCATCATGGAGATATCCATGATTTTGTTCTGATAAGGAACAAGAGTGATATTAACAAGCTTCACACTTCCATTGCATGCCAAATCAGGCCTAGAAATAACCAAGTTTTCTATTCTTATTCCATATTCGTCCTCTTTGTAAAATCCAGGCTCGATGGAGAAAACCTGATTGATGGCGATGGGATCCATGTCGCCTTTGGGATGTATCAACGGTGGATTCTCATGTACACATAAGAAGTGCCCGACACCGTGGCCGGTAGCATGGGCAAAGTCTTTTTCTTCCTTGACTAAAAACTTTCTACTTATCAGATCAATGTCCTTGTATGTTGCTGAACTGTCATATACATTCATCATGGCATTCAGATGCCCTTTCAGGACAAGAGTGTAATCGTGTCTCAACTTTTCAAACAGAATGTTCTCAGTCTCAGCTTTCTTGTCAAAAATCAATGTTCTTGTGGTATCTGTCGTTCCAAAAAGGTAGTGGGATCCTGAGTCAATCAGGTAGACCTGAGATTTGTCAACGACCCTATCTGATGCTCTGTGATGGACAATCGCACAGTTAGTACCTGTGCTAGAGATTGTTTCAAAGGATGGACCAGCATATCCGCCAAAAGCTCTCTTTAAACTATCCAATTTAATGGAAATGTCTGATTCTGTCAAATTTTCCTTGGACTGAATAAAATAGAACAATTCACTAAGTGCTATTCCATCATAAAAATAGGCTAGAGCCATCCCAATAAGCTCAACGTTATTTTTGCATGTCTGAAGACTTCTTATTTTGTCTGTAAGCTTGACTTGAAATCTGTTTTCTAAAATTGAATAGATGTATTGATTGCAGTCGCCGGATATTAAAACCTGTGTTCTTTTGTCATTAGGCATATTCTTGATAAATGCCTCAAAGCATTCGTAGTTGTAAACTGTGACTCCATCCCTATCAATGATCTTGTTTGTAAAAAGCAGTACTTCGTCCTCATCAATGATCATATAAGAATAGAATACTGGATTGTAGGGTATATCGCTTCCCCTTAGATTGAGAATCCAAGCTATTGTATCCATTTCACTGACAACAAGAATAGAGTCTGAAATAAACTCTCTGATAACATTAATTTTATCCTGAAAAGTACTTCCAGTAAGGTTTTGATTGATGCATTTATCATATTCCTCAGTGCTCAAATCTAATGTTTTCATAAGGTAAGTCTTGAATTCAGAATCATCATTGTTGATGAACTCCTTCAAGTAGTGCTTTTCAAGATCAATCAGTGTTTCACTTTGCTCAGTAGCCAACCTAGATTCAATTTTGTAGTTGAATTCAGTCTCAATAAAGCTAATGGAATGTTCATCAAACACTTCCTTTAGCTTTTTGAACCTTTTTGAAGATATCGTTCTCGTGTCAAAACTCAATGTTTTATAGTTCTTCATGAGAATGTAGTCCTGAGGAGGCTGCTTGTACAGGGGAAATTTGGACTGTTGGGCTGCAGCAATATAATATCGTGCGTCGGTTATAAGACATGGATCCTTTCCATAGATTATAGTTCCATTCGATCCCTGGAATCCAGAAAGAGCCAGGACCCGCCTATCTTTCTCGCTGATATATTCGTTTAAATGGCAATCTGAATTAAATATGAGATAGCAGTCCAGACTTTTGGAGAGTTCCTTTGTGTACTCTTCGATCGCACTCGTTTCCATTGTTTGAGGGTCAAAAGTTAGAAAGAAATTTAACAAAATAATAAATTGCGCGACAAGTGTGTTTGTAGCTTGGTTGGAAGCAAAATTGCAACAACCAAAGGAATATACAAAGTCCGCATGCTGACTAATTTTTATTTTCCTTAATTTTAATTTAAAATTTAATATTTATTATTTTTAATAAATTGTCAAATAAGTCATTAAATTATAAAATACAAATAGCAGGTTTTGCATTCTTCATAGAATGTTCAAAATGTTGCGTCTTTGTTTCAAAAGGCTTTTAACTAAAAAATCATTCAGTCATTAAATACCGACTAATCTAGCTTTGGACACAACAATACGCTCTATTGACAATAGATAGAATATGCTGTTCTGTGTTTAGCTTGTGCCTCCCTTCTATTCATCATTGGCTGTTTTCTATTAAAAATGCTTTTTAACTATCCTTATGGACTCGTTCAGCAGAGACGAATTAGATTATGTTACAAAAAGTTTACAACAGGGCATAAGGCTGGACTGTCGAGACTTGGATGAATCTAGAGAAATGTCAATAAGCGAAGGTTCCTCATCCCAGCCAGACAAGTCGATGGTTTTAAAGCGAGGCCTGTCAGAAATAGAGCTGAGGATTTCTTTTAAATTATCAGCCCACAGCGTTGTTACAATTCAGCTCCCCAATGAGATTCTCTTTATGGATAGACTCTTTGGAAACTTAAAGCCAGGCATTATCCCAAACCAGAGCAGTTGGAACAGAGGAATCAATCCAGATGACTATAGAACAATCGAAACAAAGCATCTGCCCCCAAATCCATCAATAGCAATACTTGAAAAATTTTTAATAAAATTTAAGATTGGTGTTACAATAGAAGTCGGCATCCGCAAGAACGATGGCAACGTATTTGACATGATTTTTGACGGAATTAGACATGCATTTGCCTCCATTAAAGTTCCTGACGTCAATGATTTGAAAAAAGAGATTGACGCGGGCGTTGATCTGCCAAAATCCACTTCTTATGCTGTCTTTGAAACCTCTGTAATATCAGACCCAACGCTGATTGAAGAAACAGCAGCGCTCGGGGTGATTCATGTTTTCAAGGACAAGTTTGACAAAGTTATCAATTTTGTGAGCGAAAAATCAATAAATAAAGACAGATACAAGTCTTTAGTAGAAGCTTTTGCAAATAATTAATGCCAGAATATTGCAACAAAATTCCTTTTTTTGGTTTACAGTCGTATTGATCATTCAATTGGAATAAAATGTAGCGCTTTGCCAGCAAATACTGTTCTTCTTCAAATTTTACAGCGAAAATCTGGCTTAATTAAATATGTCTTTTAATTTAAAATTTTTAAATTAAATCGTTACAAAAGATAAAAATATAAAAAAATTCCACAACTGTTTATATTTGCAGAGAAAGGTCACAGAAAAGGGTCTTTAAATAATAAAGATGCAGCCACGTCAAAACTTGCCAATCTTGTGCATTTTGTTGTATTTCTTCACAACAGACTTGTCTATGATTGAATTCTCAACAAAAAGATAAGCAAAGCTAAAGAAAATCTGTGCTCGCACCTCATCCGTAAGTTCATGCTCAATCAAATGATCGTAAATGACAGACATCAAGAATTCCTGGTCATCTTTGGTTTTAATAAACTCTGCAAGTATCCCGAAGAAGATACTGCATTTGGAGATGCTGTCCTCCAAATAACTAAAATCAATAGAATCTATAAAGAAATATGAAAATGCTTCCACAACTTCGGTCTTAGACGCATTCCAGACAATCCGCAGCAGGCTGATCTGCTGGAAGACATCGTTGAGATCCAAGTTTGAGAATTTTGGACTGTAAATGCAGGAGTTAAGGTAAGAATTGAAATCGTTAAAAAAGGTTTCATTCTTGATATTCTCGGGATTAAACTCGTCTTCCTCGCCAGCACTCAGCGGTGTGAAGGACTCCAAGTAGCAGAAATTGTAGGTTTTGCCGTTATTGCAGAGAATGTATCCCTCGTAATCACCACATACATGGCAGTTCTCCCAAACAATGCAATTCTTCAGATTGCCCTCGATGGAACTGCTTTCGCCAACAAAAGAATTGGATATTTCTTTCTCATGCTTGATGTTGCCTTTTATGAAATCAGGCTTCTTCTGGAGCTTGAATATGCTAAATGTCTTTTTGGCCACGTCACTGTTCATCTTATAATAGTCAAAGAGCGTATTTATCTCGAAGCTATAGTAATTTTCAGGCTCCTCTGAGCAGTACACCGTTTCCGTGTAGATTGCGCCTGAGTAAGAAGGGTCTATGCTGTAGTACTGGGTAGAGTATTCGGTAGCAACCCCACGGTCCCCGTTGATCTTGGCCAACTCGTCCTCGGTGAGCAGATAAATCTTATAGTTGTAAATGCCTGCAGCGAGAATTCCTATCATAAAGTCACCTAAATTGGTAAAGTCGAAGTTCTCTGTGAACAATGGGAAAATGCTTCCCGAGACCACAGCCATGGTTGGGCCTGAGTACAGAGTGCATACTTCTATGTGTTTATTGTTCTTTGAAATTCCTATAATGTCGCTCACAGACACTTTGTTGTTATTGGTCTTTTCGTAGTACAGAACTATCCCGTTCTGCAGTGCATACAGGTGTGTGCTAATGTCATTGGACTGCGTCTCGTGTACAAACAACGTCATTATGGTGTTCTTTGCCTTCTTGTGCTTCTTCAGAAGCTTTCCCAGGGAAATGTTTGTGTAATGGTTCGCATACATGACAATGAGTTCTTTAAACTCAAACCCATTGTCGTCGATGGACCGAAAGATATCCCCGAGGCTGTTCCCTTCGCACCTGAAGCATCTTATGTTCATGGTCTCCTTATATTTTGTCGTTTCTAGATATGATATGACTGAATCTATCTGCTTTCCAGAAATAATGACATTCTTGAAATGCTGATCAAGCAGATTGTTTAGAATGTAGTCGATGAGTGGTACGTTGACTATTGGGAACAGTGCCAAATTATCTTTAATATCAAATATACTCGGGGGTATTTGCGAAGTCTCGTAGAAGTCACAAACAAGTAGAACAATTTTATCCCTATTGTATAAATATTCTTTAGTTAGTTCCATAGGGGCTGACAATTTTTTCTAAAAATACGAAGGAATTTACAATAAGCAGAGGTCTCAATGGGAAGTCTAGAAAAATAAGAAAGAAAGCAAATACCCTTTGTTTGCAGGCTAATGGAAAAATTCAGCCTTTCCCCTTATTCCAAATGTCAAAGTAATGTTAAATTAAAATTTAGTGGAAGCTGGAGAATGAATGGCTGTTATTGGCTCAAAAAATACGGAAATGTCGTTTTTGTTTCCAACTTGCAGACTCTGCAAACTTTTACAAATGTCATAAAAGCATTCATTGTAGGATATGCATGCCATTTGGTTAAAGAGACTAAATTAAATTTTTGTCAATGTAGAAATTCTAGAGAATACTGAAGTATGCCATTTCATTGGCTCACAAACTATTTTGAACATTGACTAATGATTTTTTTGACTTAAAATAATAAGAATGTGAAGGAGGCATCTGTGCTAGTTTATAGCAAATGCAACTTCTAATACAGTCTTAGAACCTAGATTTAGGCTTTCCAATGATACATTCAGAGCCCATCTCTGTTCTATGTCGTAGATTGCATGCAAAGAACTTGAAAAGATTAAAACAACATAAATTTATTTCCTGTTAACATTTATTTTCTATTTAAAATTTGTAAGGTCTAACGAGAGTTGGGCATTCTTCCCAATGTTTATTCTTCTTGATTATCTACTGGACTTAAATTAAAAAGCATGTTTAATTATAGTTTATTTTGAAACCAAAAGGCTAACAAATGCTGCCTTAAAAATAGAAAATTTTTTGTTCTATTTTAAATTAAAATTTATTCATTTTGATTTCTTTCACATCAATGCCAATCTCGGATAACATCTGTTGTTTTATAAAAATAGTTTTAATTAAGAATATTTCTAAGTGTATCTCAAAAGAACATGAAAGCATTTGAACTAGACTTAGGACATTTATTCCATGTGGTTGGCATGATCAGTAGTCACAGGATGCAGTGAATCAATAGTAAAGAATAGCATTATTTTTATCGGTAAGCTCAAGTAAAGATCAGCCTGCAGAATAAAAGCTTCAGAGGCATTTCTAATATCGCAACAAAGCATAGTCGAAAACTTTTTAGAAACATCCGTCGAATCAACCCAACATGAAAGATTTGATAAAACTAAAATATTTCACCATTGCAATGTTTCTTTTCAAATTAGCTACAGTCAGCAAAAAGTCATACAGAATTGCATCAAAGAAACAAGAATTTATTTATTCTGCCTAATACTGCTCATTTTGATAGATTCTCGTATTTCAGACGCTCTTTTAATGATATTTTTAGGCAGCCCAGCAAGTTTTGCTGCATGCAGCCCATGGGAATCCATGCATACGCCATTCGTAATTTTGTAGAGGAAAACAATGTCGTCATTGTCAAACTTATAATTCACATATGCCTTATCAACATCTCTGTATTCCTCTACTAAATTATGATAATGAGTGCTGAACAACGTGTGGCATCCAGCATCCTTCAGGTAGTCAAGGACGGCCTTTGCTATGGCCTCGCCGTCTCTGGTGGATGTTCCTCTTCCCAGTTCATCCATAATTACAAAGCTCTTGCGTGTGCAGCTGTTCAATATTTTAGAGGTCTCGTTTAACTCAATCATAAATGTGGATTCGCCTTTTGCAAGGGAGTCAGAAGCACCTATCCTGGTAAAAACCTTATCGAAAATTGGCATAGAAACATAGTCGCACGGGACACCCAGCCCCATTTGAGCAAGAATTATATTTATGCAAATGCTTCTTAAAAATGTAGATTTCCCACCCATATTTGGCCCTGTAATTAGCGTGACTTTTTCCACAGGATTGAAATTATTTTTGACAAAATTTTTGTAAATCGGATTTCCAAAATTAGTAATTTCCAATTTATCAGAAAACACTGGCGCAGACGTGCAGTGGGCATTATTAAACTTAGAAAATGAAATAAAGCAATCGACACTAGCAAGATAAAGTATAATGTTGCTGATGTATACAGAATAAGCTTTCAGAGAGTCAACTGCTCTTCTTAAAATAGAATTCTGGCTCTGAAAGACCTTTTCTTCGCATTCAACCAGCTCATTTATAAGCTCTTTTAGTTCTTTTGAGTAATATCGCTTGACATTTTTAGTGGCTGAAATCGTGTAGAAGGACGATGGCATATTGCCCTCAGAAGGCACCTCTATCTGATAAACGTCTTTGCCGATGCTTTTATAACACATATTTTGTATTCGTGTTGATTTTTTGAGGTCTTCTAAATATTTCTCTAGTCTTAAGTGAATAGCATCCAGCGCTTTATTTAAAATAAACAGCTCATCGTTCTCGTTTCCAGGTACAATTTCATTGTCTTTGAAGGTGTATGCCAAACTGAAACTTTCTAGAATTTTCGTGACAGAATCTCGATGCTCTTTCGTCAAGGCTATTTGGGCATTCAAACATGAGTCTTGGCCTAGATTTTCAATTCCATTTAAAAAATTAAAAAGATTTTCCATCAAACTTTTAGATTTCTCTAAGGTTGAAAAGAACACAGTCAGGTCTTTAAAAGTAGGATTTGAGTTGTTAAGCCGTCCGTATAGTCTCTCAATGTCCTTCAAGTCCCTAAACAGAGGTATAAACATTTCCATTTCTTCTGAGGAATAAATCTCAGAACACCTGCGGCGGAACAAAATTTTTTCTGCATTTACCAAAGGTGCGAGAAGCCATTTTTTTAACAGTCGCTGACCAAAAGGTGTAGAGCAGTAGTTTATGGCCTTAAAAAGAGAATTTTCATCAGTATGGTCGAAGTTGTTCTCTAAAATATCCAAGTTCTGGATTGTAGAGCCGTCTAAATCCATAAATTCTTTGTCATCCTGCAATTCAGATAAGCCTGCAGAATCCAAGGCTTTGTGTCTGCAAAGGGTTTTCATATAATTATAAAGATAGCTGAAACACAGGAATTCTCTGTCATTGCTGAAATCAAACTTTCTTTTAGATGCAATTTCTGTTTTTATCGGTTGGTTCAAAATTATACCCGCTGGAAAGCTAATTTTAACGTCTGTTATCACTTCTTTAATATTGTTTTGGATAAATAAGGTTTTGAAAGTTGCCAGGTCAAGTGAATCACAGAAGCTTCTTGTAAGAATCCTGTTGATGCTGGCGTCGTAGAGCAAGACTGAAAAATGGTGAGGATGCTTGCATGAATCTACACTGTCCTTGTCTTGCAAGCACTCGTCATTTTGAACCAGGACTGCCAAGTAAATAGAAAAGGCAGCGCCTAAGCAATCGCTGTTGTAAATTGTGCCCTGTGTTACAATCTCAGTTAGCTCTCTTGTAATTATTTTGTCTTTCTTTGCATTCTGCTCCCTTATCTTTTTTCCAATAGAATTTTCAGATTGATCTACTTTCCCAATTTTGTATCCGTGGCTGAGAAACTTTGCAGCCCAGGTTTCATATGTTGATTCAGGAAATCCAGCCATCCGCATGTTTACTCTGCCAGTAACTCGCAAGTCAAAAAGCTTTGAAGCAATATCGGCATCATTTTCATACAGTTCATAGAATTTCCCTTTTTTAAAAAATATTACAGTGTCAAAATGATTGCTTTTTATATCCCAGAACTGCTTTTCAAATGGAGTAAATTTTTCATAGTATTTGGCAGGAATGTAAAGCGTGGTGGGATTGTAGTTTAGATCTCCGACTCTTCGCTTGTTTTTATCCCTGACATCAACCAAAAACTCATATCTCTGGGCTTCCTGCCCTGTTTCTGACGCTGGATCAGCATTTTCAAATTCAGAAGCAGCTTCAATGCTTAAAAAATCAGCTATAATAGAGCTTATTTTATTATCATCCTTCTTCAGTTTATACTCGTTTCTTATATCCTTCACATCATCAGAGCTGATTCTGGACTTCACTTCTTCTTTAATGTCATCTCTTATCTCAAAATTCATGTTGGCATTGCTGTTATTTTTTAAATTGCACTTAATGTCGCTTTTTGATCCATAATTTAATTTATCTTCAATGGAACAGCTTAATTTCTCATTGCTCTGCTTTGCTTCATCCTTTTCTTCAACATTTTCAGACCTTCCTGTTTCTTTATTTTCTTCTGAGGAATGCAAAATGCATGTATTTTCGATTTCTTCAATGCTGTTGCAGGAGGAACTGATGACCAAAGTCCTAGATTTTGCGGATTTGCTCCTTTTAGTAGGGTTTTCATCTGGGAGAGAGCTATCTGTGTCTGCATTCGACTTGTTTTCTTGCGAGAAATAATCTAACAAAGTTTTTTTCTTTGGCTCTGTCATATGGCTTGGTCTTTCAGTTTTTTAAACATAATCAGAAAAACTACAGAAATCAACAATTGTGTTGCTTAAAATAGAAGTAGTCAGTGCATAGGACAAAGGCAATACAATCTTTACTCCGAAGAGTAATACAGTGTTATTAAAGCTGTGAAATTACTACAACTAGTTTGTCTATATAAAAGCCTGTATTGAAAAATTGTATTTGTCAAAAATACTTCATATAATCAATTTTTTATATAGCATCTAAAATTAAATTTCAAAAAGATAGACTTGTGAATTGCAGAAGTAACACATATTTAAATTTAATAAATCACAGACTTCATTGCAGTCTTACTTTGTGATTGCTAATTCTATCAAACTTGAATTCCTTATGTTTGAAAAATTTTAAAAAAATATAAAAATTTTGCCCTATGAAAATAGCTATCATCTATTGTCACATTATGATGTGCATTTTTATAGGGAATATAAAAAGTAGCTTGCTTAACCAGACACCAGCAAGCAAAGACAGTATTGCCGTTTTTTCAGCAAACCCAAAGTCTTTAAAAAATTCTCGAATCGATAAAAACGCGGAAAACACTGATGATATCATTCAAAAGTTTTCAAGTGCTTTTTTAAGTTACAAGAATAAGTTTTTAAATGACATTTTACAACAAACTGAAGAACTTGATGTGTACCAGTGGTTTAATGAAATCCTTAAAGCTGATATTACTTTTTTATTTGAATACCTAAGGATTAATGATAAAAAGAAAACTGAGGGTATCAATGACCTTAAACTAGAATTAGAAGAATGGCAGGAAGTGTTTGAAACACCAGCTTATATTTTAAAAAAAACCAATATAGATCAGACCCTCGAAAATCTTGGGATTAATCTAAACCACTTTACTAATGCCTATTATATGATGATTTATACGCAAATTAAAGCAATGGACTTTACCTATTGCCTAATCCAAGGGGTTGATAAACTTTGCGTCTGTCAAAATTGTGTGGAGTTTGCAAAAAAAATGAAAGAAGATTTGAATTTTAGTAAGCCTCCGAAAATCGATGACCTTGTTGAAGAAATGAAAAAAGAAGTGGAAACCCAAATCATCGTTCTTGTAGAGCTGAAATACTTATTTTTAAACGATCCAAATATACTAGTTTGCAAAAACTTATGCAGAAAAAGCAGGATCTCAAGCTATCTTCTTAGGCAATTTATCTACTTAGACAATAAATTGAGAAGATTGCCTATTCAAAGATCAGAAATACAAGAGGTTTTTGAATCTGTATTTTTGGATTTGAAGGTGAATATCGAATTGATCAATTATTACTTTTGCCGATATTTGTTCGTCAAAAAATATCTTAAAGAAACCAATCCAACCGAATCTACACCAGATTTGAATCTCGAATTTGAATTTGGGTATATTTTCATCATGCTCTGCAAAATCCCTGGCAGCGAGCAACATCCACGGCACTTTGTTTTTGCAAGCAATTTACCGGAATACAAATATAATTTCTTAAGCTCTATCAGATTTTTCACTTATAAGGCCGTTATGGATTGCCAATTTTTACTTTTCTTGGAAAAAATGGCTCAAAATAAAACTGATGCGTTTAAAGCCGTCTTGAAGGAATTCAATAATTTGAAGTCTAATATTTTTCTGTTTCCGGAGTCTTTTGAGGAGCTGGCAGATTTGAATCCGTTTATCAGTGAATGTTTACCTAAAGCAGACGGTCGAGTTTTTTCTGATTTAGAAGATGTGATTGAGAAGTTGGCCAATGGTTTAAAAAACTGTGTTCCAAAAACGCAGCTTGAAAATACATTTAACGATCTAATATTAGACTTTTTGATAGAGTCTTTCCCAAAAGAAATTAGATCGACTTTTAAACGGTATCCAAAAATATTTGTGGAGAAAAAGGTTTTTAATGATCTCTCCAGTCGGCTGTCCAGGTCTTTGATTGATGAAGCAGTTAAAGACTGTCCTGACGAAGTGCCAAAATGCTTATTAGATGAATTAAGAAAGCTTTTTGCAAATTTGAAGCCATCCACTTGTTTGCAGGCAGGAGTTGCTAAATATTCAGGAGACAGGTCAACGGAACCCATAATTAAGGAAGAGTTAAGTAAGTGTCTTGAAAAGATACTCAAAAACATACCCAAGAGAGTTGGGATTTGGCAAGATTTTGAAAAAAAAGCCAGTAATTTCATCAGAGAGTTGAATGATGAAAATAATAAGCTGCCATGCAGTGCCAAGAGAGAAGCAACTAAGGAAATGAAGGATAACTTTAAAGTGTTTTTAGACTTTCTGAATGACGAAAGGGAGAAATATCAGGAATTAATTATGAAATTCAGATGTCAGGTGAAAAAAATTTTTGAATTTTCGATCAACAGAACTAAAATTGAAGAAATGGTCATTCTCAATCCTTTTGATGAAAAAATACAATGGGGCAACAAGTTGATGGAAGAATTGAGCATATTCAATAAGAATCTGGCGAAGAGTATCGAGAACAAGAAAAAGAAAAGCAGAAAAAAAGAGAAAAGAAAAGAAAAACAACAAAAAGAATGATTAGTTTTGAGACAACAATGGAAGAAAAACGAAATCAAGAGAAGTTACCAGCCAGGACCGTTTTAAAACAAAAACCAAACAGCATCTTAACTAAAAATCCTTCGTTAGTCTTATCTTTGCAAAAAAAAGCTTTTAAAAGCCAACGATTAGTCGTTAGCAAGAACTTTGAATGTTTTGTCAATAAAATAGAAGCCAGGTGCTGTTCTAACATCCCCAATTTTCACCTAAAAATATCAAAATAAAATCTAAGTCATGCTTATACAGACGAATAATCAGATAATTTAATCAGAATTAGAGTTTGGTCTTGAAAGCCTTTTCAATGTCTTTCGCGAAATAGTTTTCAATGACTTTTCTTCTTTTCTTCATAGATGGAGTGATGAAATTACCGTTTTCATAAGAAGAAAATTGCTTACGGAGCAATATGAAGTGAGCTGGAATTTCGTACTTGAGAACTTTCTTTTGAGAAACAAGATGAGCGCCTTTTTCCTTAATTTTATTAACAATGTCTTGCAGAGAGATGTTAGTGTCGGTGCAAACAACAATGGCCAGGAGATAGTCGCTGTTTGGCGAGTGAGTAATGAAAATATCCTCAATGTTTTCGCCAACAAAGTCATTTTCAAGGGTCTCAGGGCAAATATACTCACCAAAACTGGTCTTAAATATATCCTTGGATCTTCCCACAATGTAAAACATGCCGTTTCTAACCTTACAGACATCCCCGGTGATCAGCCACCCGTCCTTATCGAAAGCGGCCTTAGTGCCCTCTGGGTTCTTGTAGTAGCCTTGGGTTATAGCGGGTCCTCTCATGTGAAGATGGTAGCACTGAGAAGGAAGATCAGGGTCAGCGACCAGTTTAAACTGTGTCGTGGGGAAGGGAACACCGACCGAGGACGAATCGACAGAATCGATCGGAGAAACTATATTAGCGCCTATACCTTCAGTTTGTCCGTAGCCTTGGAATATCTTACAGGAAAGAACAACTTGAAGATAGTTAATTACATCGGGATTTATCGGTGCGCCGCCACACAGAGAATACCTGATGCATCCACCAAACTGGTCGGCAACGGTTTTAAAGACAAGACTGTCCCAAAACCAGCTCGAAACATAGCCAAAGCGGAGGAAAAACAGCTTGTATTGCACACCAATCCTGAAAATTGTTCTCTTGAAAAATGGCAGCTGTTTAATCTTCTGCTCGATCTTTTCATGGAAGAGATTGAGGACACGTGGGACTGCAGTGAGAAAGTTAGGCCTGATAGTCTTCAAGTCCTCCTGTAGTTTCTTTACTTCGCCGTTGAAAAATACAATGTGTCCGCCCTGTATGAAGACCAAGGTGAACACAATCCTCTCTAAGACATGTGCCAAGGGCAAATATGACATGTACACATTGCTGGAGTCGAGATTTACAATCCCGTACTTCTCAGAACCCAGCTGGAATCCTTCGACCTGCGAAATGAAGTTTTTGTGGGTCAGCATCACACCCTTGGGAAGGCCAGATGTTCCGCTCGTGTAGCAAACAGTAGCTAGGTCGTCTTCCGTCGGATGTTCTCGAACTACAGCATTCTTGTGTCTCTTCTGGAGAATATCAGCCAGAAAGTACGGAGTAAGACCAGCTTCGAGACACATGTTGAAAACGTTATCGTCTCTGTCCATGAGAATAACATTTCTGATGTTAGTCTTGGTCTTCGACAGAACAGTTTCGATCAGGCTGGACATCTTCTCGGCAGATGCAATGATTGTCCTGATGTTGGTCTCCATAATGACGTGGGTCAGCGCCTCTTTTGTAAAGGAAGAATACAAAGGACAGTTAGTGCAGTTGCTCAGGTATGTCGCATACTCTGAGACTGTCCACTCAATTCTGTTTGCCGAATATATCCCCACAATCTCCCTCTCCTCAGTGATTGTTGTGAGGAACTCGCCGAGCCTCTGGCTCTGGTTCTTCAGATCTGCGAACGTGCTATATACTATAACTCCATCCACAATTCTCCCCAGTATTTCCTTAGACGGCATGAGCTCAACATTCTTCAGGAACGCCTGCAGCAAAGTTTTGGAGCCGTTCTTCAAGCATCCCATCAATTCGTAGAATCCCTTGTTGGTGTATATAAAGTCTTTAATGTTAATAAAGTTGTACATTGGGGCAAGTTTTCAGGATGTTTTTAATAAAAAACTAAATTAAAAAAAGGAAAGTTTAGAAGAGGATTCTTTCGCTTCAAGCTTGCACCAGCATTTTAAATCTCACTTTGGAATGTGGCTATTTTGCTGGGCAAATCTTTTCTGGAGGCGTTTATTGACAAAACGGTTTAAAAGCTAGGATTTGTTATAAAATCAAAAATTAAGATTACGACCTGTTGACTGGTTGTAACTAGTCTTTAACACGTGCTTTAATACACAGACAAAGTTAGTTGCTGATAATTGCAAATATGCAAACCTTTTGTTTACTCAAAATTTTTTAAAAAAAAGAGGAACATGCTTAATTAAAAAATGATGCGGCTCTAAAAATTTGCACTTCGTTTTGGAGAGCGAAAACACTATACAAACACTGGCAGTCTGAAATAAAGAGGCTTTCCCAGTCAAGATGCTTTTCAGCCAAAAAACGGTCAAGCTGGGACTTGAACCCAGAACCTTTCGGTTAACAGCCGAACGCGCTATCCGGTTGCGCCACTTAACCTTGCGATCTCAATCGCACACATAGTTATTGCCTTTTTGCACAGTGTTTGCCTTCAGATTGCACAAGAATGCTTTTTTAGCACTTATGCTTTCTGGTGTTAAGAACATTGCAAAGATCAATCTGCAATTATTTTATTTAGTCCTTTATAAAATTTCCCGATGCAAGTCCCCAACAATGGGCCAGAGCTTTATAAGTTTAACTCCCTTGATTGACACTAAGACAGGGATTTTTTGCCATCTGCTTGAAATATACGAAGTAAAGATAATAATTGATTGTGGAATCGGACAAGACTTTGACTACTCGATATATGAGTCTGTGCAGGAAACAATTAACGATTCACACTGTATTTTGCTCACGTCATTTGATATGAAACACATGGGCGCAGTCGGGCTATTCCCCAATGTGCCTGTTTACTGTTCTATCCCCACAGCAGTGCTTGGACGAATAGTCCTCGACAGCTATAGAGTGTACTTAGAAGACAGAAAAAACAGAGCACAAGCTGGCGAAAGAATCGATTTAGATGGCAGCAAATCGCATTTAAAAGCGGGGAAAAGTAGCAAGAATTCTGAGAATTTCAGTAAAGTCCTGAATATTTTCAATCCTAAACAGATAAAATTCTCACAGCCATTCAAAATAAAGGATGTTGAGATATCCTGCTACAATGCTGGATACATTCTAGGGAACTCTGCATTTAAAATAACAACAGATCTTCAGTCAATAACCGTTTGTTACAATTTCAATCATAGAAAAGAAAATCTTTTGAACGGAATAGACACTTGCACAATTGCGTCCACCAGTATTTTTATAACAAACTCAGAGTATGTGAACGTTCGCGCATGCACGATCAAAGCAAGAGATCAGAGCATCGTTGACAATGTAAAAAGAGGATGCAGCAAAATAAGTGACGATTCAGATGATAATATAAAAAAGATAAAAAAAGAGGATGAAGGATCTGATGCTACTATGAGCTATACACAAAGTCTTGCAAAAATACCTGGACAGTGGGATGGCGCTGGTAAAAAAGAACCTGAGGTATTAGCTATGGAGGCCAATGCATCGGCTGGGAGATTTGAAAGATCAGAACAGCAGACAAATGAAATCTTTGAATGCGAAATGGGCCTGCATGAAAAGGAATCAGTGGCTAAGAATGAAACAAGCAATGCTTGTGCGGGAAAAACTATTATAACTGTTTCTTATGCGAGGCTGCTAGAATTGTTGTGCATTCTGCATCAGGAAGACAAAATTGTGGTATCGCTCAATGCATCATTGTTTTATGAAAGAACAAAATCTATGATTGAATGGGCAGGCTCAAAGGCGCCTGAATTATTAAATTCCACAAATACACATTTCGGAAGAATATCTGATATCGGCAGCCATAAGATTGTCATTGTAGTTGAAGAAATGCATCCTTACGGCTATCTTGGAACCGTTTTAGAGAAGTATAATTCCCCAGAAAGCATGCTTCTGCTCTTCGACCGAAAGGAATCAGACTTTTTCCCCGAATCCCTAAATATCTATGATTTTTCGTATCATAAGAAAGAGATTGTATCTCCCGAATTGAAGGCCGATGCCGACTCTGATTCCAGCTCAGAAGAACCTGAGCATGAGCATTGGAGCCATTGCCACAAAACAGTTTTTTTCAGTAGTTTGTTTCCAAGTAATTATACTTTTCCCCAAGTCAAGAAAAGGCGGCAGAATAATCTGTATGGGGAGCCCGTTCTATTTGAGTTCCAAAAGAAGATTGAAGAGAGCAGTTTAAAGGATATTTCACAGGAACATGTTGAAGTAATTGAAACTGCAACTGTCCGAAAGACGGGTCTGACGCCTCTGTTTAGAGTCAGGCACATGGACATGCCCGGAATGAGTGATTGGTATTCCTGCAAAACGGTATTGGAGGGATTTGATCCCCAAAGAGTAATTTTTGCAAATGATTACGAAGACTGTGCCCTTTTTTTGAGTACGGCCTGTAAAGTTGGGAAGATAAGCATTGAATCTGATATTTGCCGGGAAAAGCTGCATTTAGGAGCTTTAAGTCTTCACAGAAAAGTTTTAATTTCCGAAAAAATCATGAGCCTAGAATTTAAGAGCGTGTTGAACAAGAAGATTAGCAAATTTAAGGCACGAGTGGCTGATGGTATTGTCGATGTTGCGGGAGACTATGATCCTTTGACTATTGGCATTGTTAATCTCGCAATGATCAAGAAGTATCTTGTAGAAAATGGATATCAGGTAGAGGATTTTGGCTTGTACTTGCTCGTTGATCAGCACTTAAAAGTTTTTATTGGCGAGAATTCATTTAAGATTGAGGCAGAAGATCAGAATTTGCTTGTTGGCGTAAGAGAAATACTGTATAAGTTTTTGCTGGTCGTGTGATCTTACTCTTGACATGTGTTAGCTGAATTTTGAAAATTTTATTTGCTTTTTACAAATTTAGTTGTATGGGATCACTTTTCAATGTTCTAATGTTTGTCCATGATTGACAAAAAGATAAAAACCTAATGCCATTTGAATTAAAACTACTTTTTATGTTATTTGAGTTTTAAGTTATAATCTAGTGCATGATATAAATTTTTATGACATTAAACAAATCTTTTAGATCTAGCATTTTTAGGTTTCAATATTATTGGCACGTAAACTTCTGGTTCTTTGCAAGAATATTTGTTTCTCAGATCTCAAGCTTTAAAAATAAAATAAAACGCACACTATTACATACTCAAAGCCAAAAAAGATAAAATCAAAACACCATTTTTCTATAAAATTGGCATCAAGGGTCTTATTGTGATGAAAATCAAATTGCCCTTTCAATTATATTTATTATTGTATTTATTACCTTGCGACTGACTGTAATTGAAATTCTTTTCAATCTTTCTGACCGGAATTTCGCTTTCATTTCTTAAAAAAGGATTATTTCTAATTTTGGGGAACAAATCAAGCCTTATCATCTCTTGGACATTGGTCTGATCAGCATCTACTGCAAAATCGTCGTTTGTCTTAAATCTCTTCAATGCTTCGGAAACAAATGCAGGATCTTTGTCCACTCGTTTTTCAATTGAATGAAACGCATTTAACAGGTCCTTAAAACAGTGGCTTCTATAGTCTATTTTGGAATCTGCGGAATCGGGATTCATAATAACTGTGATATTATCGGCAAGCAACGCCTGCTGGGATTCGTCATCTTGCAGCAATGTGCTGGCATCAAAAACAATAGTTTTGTTCCGCGTGCTCCTCCTCCGGTTATGTCCTGGTCTTCCACCCATTAGGGCAATTTTGTTTGTGCAGATTAAGTCCTATCACATAAATAATTGTAAATTAATGTAGCAAGTATAAACAGACATTTTGGCGGTCAAACAGCATCGTATTTTACCTTTGTTTGACAGTAAGCCAGCCATAAAATTAGACGAGGTTTTGTAGTATTTTAAAATATAGCACGCAGTCTAGCCTGCTTTTAGTATTCTCTTTCCATTTTTATGATTGTAAGTCCTGTAGCTTTTTCTAGGAAGAAATCATCTTGTTCTTAAATTTATGCAGCCCCATGCAGTATTCGGCAAGAAAAGTCTATGAAAAGAAAGCTTATGAAAGTTCAGAGCCAGAAGACACAATTGGGGATACAGACTACTGTGAAGACTCTAGAAATCAAAAATCATCTAATTTAAACTTCCTGAGTCTTCTATGCAATGAAGTTCCTTTCGACTACAAGTTGAAGAAGTACAAGGTCAGGAAATCACCGATAGAAGCTATTTCTTTTGAGATAGACGATAGCCACAGGTTTAGAAATACAGTTTCAATAACAAAGACAGGCAGTTCTACAATCCAGTCGCTCTCTAATTCATCTAGAAATAGTACAGTGCGGGACTTTATCAAAAAGAAGCAGCTAGATACAGACATACAGCAGCAATACGAGAAGAACTTTAGCTTTCCGGACCAGGTGCCGCAGATTGTCCCTGTAGACGTGGTTGAATGGGAGAACAGTGTTTTTTTAGATGATGTCGAGGATATCTCCGTCAAGGAGTACGTTGATGGGCTTCTTAACTCCGAATGGGATCGAAATATATTTGAAGATCCCAGTGAAATGCCTGTTTCCAAGAACAACATTACCCTGTTTATTGAAGACCCGAATCTGATTTTTGAAAAAATTGAGGAAAAAAAGACGAAGCTGAAGAAAAAGATTTTAAAATTTTCTGTATCAGAGAAGCCTCTTAAAAACAAGTACAATATCAGCAATGACAAGTATTATCAAAACGAGGTCAAAAGCAAGGCTTCTCTTGGCACATTCGGTGTGCAGCACTCACTTCCTGCCTTAAAACTAGATCCGAGATTTTATAAGACAAACCATTCGAAAGAAGAACTGAGAAGCTTCCATCGCCCGCCGGTTTGCATCAAGAACACAGAATATGTCTTCAAAGCAGTGCCAAAGTCAAAATTTGTGGGGAACATCATAAAAAAGGGGCACGAGCTGACACTCAAGGATTCTACAAGCCTTGCAGTATTTGAGTATTCAGAGGAATTCCCCTTTTATGTTGTAAATCCAGGAATGGTTAGCTTGATGAATACCTACTACCGCAAAACAGATGTTTCAGATGAGCCGCCTTCTGACAGCTTCATTGCCCTTGAGCCTGAGGATGAAGCACCCTTTTTCGGATTTGGGACTATCAGCCCTGGCTCTCATCTTATGACCCTGACGAACAATCTTTTTATTGCACCGGTTTTTAAACACTCAAATCACGACTTTTTATGCATTGTTGATGAAAATGAGATTGCGGTGAGACCGTTGGACACTGTTTTTTTGGTGGGCCAAGAGTTTCCCAAGGAGGAGGTATTTGCACCGCACTCGAGAAAGTTGAATCAATTTTGCAAAGATCGTCTAAAGGTGGCTGCTTACAGAATTTTTTCAAAAGGACGAGATTTGCTAATGCAGCAGCTTGATCAGATGTTCCCGTATTTTTCAGAGGGAAGCAAGAGGAAGTGGCTGAAGGAGTACAGTGACTGCATTAAGAAGGGAAGAGAGAATGTCTGGGTGCTGAAAGATTCGTTTTCAATAATTGGTGAAGAGGATCTGAGAAAGATGGTGACGCCTGAAAACATATGCCAATACGAGAGTATGCTGTCAGCCGAACGAAGGATGCAGGACCTTGGATACAAGTGCTTGGAAACCGAGGACGAGGACCAAGAATACGACTTTTTTGCACCGTCGTGGTACTTGTCTCGTAACTTCGTAAATGCAGCAAATGGGCGTGGATTGCTTGAGCTGTCAGGTTCCAATGATCCGTCAGACAGCGAAGCCTTTAGCTTTAGAAAAATCAAGCTAAGGAAAGGAAACGAGTCTGAGAACAGGAAAATAATAGCCGAGCAGCAGGCATCGTACAAAGAGCGAATTGATGATATATGGAATAGGCAGATTGCCGCATTGAGCCAGGAGTATCCTCCAGAATATCAGCCATCTGCCAGCAGACCCACTTTTGAATCGCAGAGCGAAACAACAGGAAATGAAACCAAGTGCTTGATTATCAAAAGAGTGTATGAAGAAAACGACAAGTTGGTTGATAAAATTACAAAAATATACGATGAAAAGGTTATAAAGGCCTACTTAAAGGCCAGAAAGAGAGTCAAGCCTGAAGAAAAAAGGTCTATGCTGACCTGCTCCAGCTGTGGCCAGTCCGGCCACATGAAGACAAACAAAAGCTGTCCCAACTTTGTTGGATCCAGCAAGTCGATGAAAAAGAAGGCTGAAGAACGGAAAAAGCCCGCTGTTCTGTTTCAGGAAAAGCTCCTGAAACTTATTTCCAGCTTCATGGCCATTCCCTTCTCCAATGCATTTCATAGGCCTGTGTCATTGAAGAAGTTTCCCTCGTACAAAAATATCATAAAAACCCCAATGGATCTTGGCACTGTTAAATCAAAGATCAAGGATTCAATGTACACCCACTACTATGAATTTTTGAACGATCTGATTCTTATAAAAGATAATTGTGCCACGTACAATGGCCCCTCACATTCTTTGACCGAAATTGCTGAGAACATATGCCATCAGGCTACTCAATATTATGAATTAAATAATGACGAGATTACCGAACTCGAAAATAATTTGAAACGCGACTCGGAGTTGCCAGGATAAACTGTTATTTGAACAAACTTGTCCTCATCAATAAAAATCTCTTGTCTTAACTTGACATTGCAAGTTTTGTGGGATCGCTTCTTAAAAATCATTGTCTAAACAATCAAGCCTGAACAGTAAATGTGAAGTATTAAATTTCATAAATAAAAATTTATTAATAATTCTTAACAGTAAATGTAATATTTAGGCTATGCTAATTCCTGATAATAAATCTTTATTTATGGATTTAAATATTCGATAAGTTATAAACAATAATTAATCCAAATTTTGGTGAAATATCATTGAGAAACACAAAGTAACTCATATTAGAAGTTAAGGATTATAAGTTAAACAACATAACCTTAAAAATGAGTACTTCTTTTTATAAATCTCATTTGCATCAAACAAGCACATTTGTTCTGATTGAAACAGTTGTTGCAGACCAAATGCAGGTGGTGGCTCTGAGAAAGTATAAAATTATAGTTCTGACATGCTTATCAACTGTCATTATAATTTACTAAGTTAAAATACTGTGTCATTTATCTAAAGTTTTAGACATTTTTATGCTTTCCTCAGTTTCTATTCTGTTTTCTAGCTTCACCAATATTTTACTTTTCTTTATTTATATTTTTTACAAATAGATTCTCCCCTTTTATGGAGAATGATTATGATGGATCATTGCCCCTGGCTTATCTGAACAACCAGAACCCCTATGCTTACTGCACAGGATACTACAAAAACTCCATAAACATGCAGGACAGGAAAACAAGGCTTATGGCGTTGCAGCGGATCCAGCCCACCAAAGTCAGTTTCAGAATGCCATTGAAGCATGTTGAAAAGGAGAAGGAGTACCTCATAGGACATGCTTTGGAAGCCCAGAGAATGAATTTGATCAAAAAGGGACTGTTTATTCTTAGAACTGAGTACCACGACAACCCTGAGTTTCTTTTTGAGCAGAATTTCCACGACGAGCAGATTTTAGACATTGCCATTCAGCTGAAGAAGCTAAAGCTGGCCTATCATCAGAAAAGACTCAGGTCCAAAGTAGCTATTGCTCTTTCTTCTAAGATAAGTGAGGACATAGAGTATAATTTAACCACAAGAAAGGTTCTAGAGCTAGACAACCTGAGAGATGCTCTTATTTATTGTAAATTGCAAGATTTGTATGACAAAAGTGATTAGGAAGATTTGCATGGAATTAAAATATTATTGTTAATTTTGGGGTTTCTAGTCTTGATTAATTATTTTGTAGGGTTTAAATTAAGAAATACCTGACTTCTTGTTGCGTAGTGATTTTTGTCGTGAAAGTTCAGGAATACATAAAAAAATAGTCTTTCTCAAGTAGCAGAATTTTGTGAATGTTTTTATTTAGAGCAACATTATAAAAATTTGTTAATTTCAAACCAGAAAATTTTTTTCTCATAGAACGAACTAAAAAATACGAAATTTGATTTCAAACATAAGCCGTAGCAGAGCGAGTCTGTTTTGTAACTGTAAAGCAAGCTGAAATTCTTGTCAAAAATCTTCAATCCATCGTAGATGCAAGCACATATGAAGAAACCAAGGTATTTTCTGATTCTCCACAAAGAACCAACATTTTTCTTGGTCTCTAGCAATTTTAAGGAATCAATGTCATAAATCTCTAAATTGTTATCGTAAGACCCAACCAGGAGAGTATTCTCATTGAAAAAGATCTCAATTATCCCTTTTCTCTTATCTCCAATTACGATGTGCTCTTTTCTGTCTAAATCATATCTATAGCAAACACCTGATTCATCACCAAAGAAAAGATAGTTCTTATACTGTCTAACTATCCAAATAGGTTCTTTGGAGACGTGAATTTTGGTAATTAAACACAGATCAAAATCAAATATGCTAATCTCTCCCAGAATATTTGAGACATACACATTGTCTCCGTGTGACACGAATGTGTTAAGTGCATTGGTTTCAATTTTATTTAAAGGCTTGAAATCTTTGTAAGCTGTTATGTCCTGAGAATTGGCGGCATAGAGTATTCCAGAATGGTAAAAGGCATCCAATGTTCCAGAAGTAGATATCTCTTCTATCACATTCATCGTCACAACGTCAATGTGCTCGATCTTTCCTTTCCTCACACCGTCTTCGCAAGAATAGCTACAAAGTATAATGCCTCTGTCGCTTTCTAAAATGCAGTCTACCTGCTGGCTCCAGCTTTTCTCGAACATTAAAGGGAGCTAAGTAAGAAAAAAGAATTGTTTTAGTTAGATTGAGCTTATCAAAAAATTACTTTTGCAAATCTTTTCCTAATTATTAGATAGCTTGCTGATAATACAGTTGCCTGAAATTAACAAGAAAAGGGTAATTATCTCACATTTCTATACAATTTTATGATTTTCGACTGAGAATGATTGATCTGAAATGTTTTGCCTTTCGTGCTAAGCAAATCAAAAATGATACAAAAAGCTTCAAGCAAGAATATGCCATTTATGTCTGCATAGCAGGTAGAATCAAGACTTATTATAAACTAACTAAAGTTTAATAAAAATTATTTCAACAATTAAAGAAACTCTGTACCAAAGATCTGCAGTCAAAACTCACTCAAATCTAGATTGAGATTTTTGTACTTTTCTGTAAGAACTTTAATATTCAAAGAAGAGCTTGTTCTAAAATTTTTGTCAAACAGAACCTAGAATTTGGCCAGTTAAAAATTAGCGCTTTACGCATTATCTGCATAGAGTATGCTGTGTTTATGATTGATAACAGACTCACTTAGAATTGAGTATTACTGTTAAACATTCCTTCAATCAAAGCAGATATTTTTAAAGACTCTAAAATTCATGAATTTCTATCCCCAAATGTCATTGAATGAGACTGGGGTGACTGTTGTTGCCACTGGATCCCTTATCATGCTTTTAGGATCTTTGCTACTCTTCGATACTGCGCTGATTATTATAGGAAACTTTCTGGTTGTGGCAGGCCTAGTTGTGCTTCTAAGAAGCAGAACTTTCAACTTATTCAAAATAGAGAAAATCCAGGGAACTTTGTTTTTCTGCCTAGGCGTTTTTGTGTTATTCTTCAAGTACTTTCTTTTTGGGATGCTCTTGGAATGTCTTGGGCTGTTCATAATATTCAAAAGTTCTATGCCTGATGTTAGATCAATCTTCTATCGGCTTTTGTTCACAAAATTTAGTAAGAGAAATTAGATTGGCTGATTTGAGCTATTAAATGTCTAAAACTCCAATTTTCACTCTTGACAATTGCTTTGAATGAGTTATCACATTTAAATGGTCATAAATAATATTTTGTATTTCAATCTTCTTTTTCCAATTTAGTTTATTAACGTCCTGCTATATTGCCTCACCAATTTAAGAAATATCTTCCAGTTGTCTACCAGGTGTTCTAACTCATTAATGACCTAATCTGGACAAATACTGTAAAATTTATCTTATTTGCATCAAGATATTTTATATTTTCTATAATTTTGACAGCCAAGTTTTTACTTTGACATGACTCAATTTCAGTAGCATTTATGCATATTGATTTATTTCAGTGGCATTAATGCGCATAACTTGTTTTGTGCTAAGAACTTTTTAGCACAGCAGAGTGCCCAATGCATGATCTGCTAATCAATTGAGATAGAAGAATAAAATTTCTTCTGACTCTGAATTTTAATTGCGTTTATTTGATAAAATGCATTGACTTGTCCTGTTAAATGCAAAGAATCCACGAAATATCCCGGAAAAATAAAAATTATGAAGATAAGCCAAAAAATGCATGCAAAACAATAGCTAAATTGGAGATTAGCAATGACATTTTATTTTTAATGTCGTTAACTTATCCAAATATAAGCCGAGTGCTTCCAAAAAGCCAGAAGAGGTTGGTGCCTAAGTCTATGCATCTGAAGATAGACAGCCAAACAGCATTCGAATCAAGTTTGAAGCTTCATCCTGCCATAAAACATTTGCATTTAAAAAATATCAATGTTGTGCATTTCAGACAGCTCAATCTTACAGCATTGGAAACTCTTGTCCTAGAAAATGTCAATAGATTCGATACTGATGATTCTATTCGAATAGAGGTGTTCAGGCTTTCTCTGAAAAACCTTCACTTGTCTTATTTTGAATTCTCAGTTCTTATGAAAATATTTTCACCGAGATCGCTGATATTGGAAAAAATAACATTTAAAAATACAAGCGATCTGCTTGTTTCACGTGTTGTAAATTTGATTTCTGCTTTGGATCTTTTAGAGCTTATCTGCTGTAGTTGCTTTGTAAATTTTGAGCAATTTGAGTATCTCATCCTTAAGAAAAAGCTTAAAAAATTCTTGTACAAGGACAACATTAAACTATTTTCATATTCATCGTTTGCAGGAGGGTTATCATATCTAACTTTGGGCGGCGTAAGCTTGATGAAATATGATAGTCTGGTTGAAGATGCAGATATTCTGTACATTCTGCCATACCAACAATGCTCTGCAATACCAGATCGTATACATAAAATGATAAAGCATCTTGTAATTCATGATTTTGATCTTTCTACTGACTTTCTCAGAAAGTTCCGTTCGCTAAAATCAATTGTTCTGACTAAATGCCACTTTATTGGATTTTCATTCTATGAGTTTATCGACATGAATCCAGGCTTACGATATTTTTGCTCTAGGAATTCTGAACTGCCACTTGACTGTATTTCGCATATGAAGAAAAAGCTCAACAACTGTCTGGTTAAGCTAAACCAAGGCAATGAATTTTATATTTCAAATATCATGTAAACAGCCCATCTTATCAGTATTAAATAAAGCATCATTGTATTAAAAGTCGATAATCTGACCTAAAATAATATTAATTACAAAATTGTCTATGTTTTGTTGTGTCTTAGTTAAGTGAAATAATTTGTGCTGATGAAAGCAAAATAGAAGATACAATTTTATACTAAGCGACAGGTTAGCCTTAAAAAGTTATTTTGTATGATTGCACATATAAAAATTAACAATTTGTACTTGTTTCATACTTATTACAGCAACAGTTTATTATTCTGTGACATTTAAAATTTTTATTTTTTGAAAAATTTTACCCAAAAAGATGAAACTTATTGCAAACGTTCTGCTTAAAATACTTGTCTTGTGTATATTGCCTATGCCAGCAATTAGAGACGATTGCGACTCTTGGCAAGATAAAATAGAGGATTTGTTGGAGTTGAAGGACTTTATCCTCAACGGAACTCTTTCTGATCTTGTTGAAAATGATGAGCAAAATAGCAATGGTGGCATATCTAGAGATTTTAATCTTACAAATATATCGCAAGGCTGTGTAGGAGACTTTGTTGATTTAGATGACGATTGCAGTCAAACTAAAGAACACACATTTAACATACCAAAGCACAGGCCTAAAAAGAGGAAGCATAGTCTAGAGATTAAAAGCAAGAGTAAATTTCCAAAAAGACACAAAATAACAAAGAAAAAACTCGTTGATAGTTTTATAGGAGAAAATGCAGTAAGATATTCAGGAAAGTTTAGGCATGGATATCCAAATACTTTTCTTTGCGCAGAAAGTTTTTTTGATTACAAATCCTATGACATTTATTTATCATTCAATAGATCCGTCTTTATTAAAGAATTCTGCAGCGAAGAGCAACTCCAAAACATAGATTCAGATGCTTTTTTGTCTAAGTTAGAGGAGAAAGTTAAAGAAAATTTTGACAAATTAGAAGTTTATACTAAAAGAGTTATTATTGAATATGTTGAGATATTTACACATAAAAATGAAGATCGCAGTAAACATAATGGTAATTCTTACTTAAGCCTAAATAAAGCTTTCGATCCTGCAAGAACCAAAGGATTCTACTATCTTTTGATCTACAGTCTCTACGAAACTGGACTGATTGGTGTTCCTAGATGCATGGCTGCTGTCGAGAAGATCTTCATAAATATTATTACTTACACACGTTTGATGGCATACATGCACAATAACAAGGTTAAAGAAGGAATTAAACCCAAAAAGCTTTGTTCATCTCAATACGTTCGTTCAAAAATATCTATTAATGAGCAATCAATGTATTCTCAAACCAATTTTAGCTATACTGACTTCACAAAGGCGTTAATGGCGAGATCTTTTAAAAAGTATGATTTGTTCTGCAAGAATGCTGATCTCATGAAGAAGGAGATAAGTGACAACATACAGCTCATTACCAATGAAGTGTTTGGTGACAATCTTGAATACAAAAGACTGTGTGAGGACTACAACAGCAAGACTCTGGAATTCAACAGAAGGATACTTTTTGAGAGATTTCCTTTCAAAATTGGTAGGCATGTAGCAGATAACTTTTCATTTGAGGAGTTTGGCCACAACTGCTTTATGTCTGGCAATGGATATCCTAGGAACATCCTGTCATGCTTGATGGACACTGACACTAAAAAGCCAGATAAAAGACCTTGCAGACATTAGGCTCAAGTCTGTTTTTATTCTGATTTTCATCTCTAAAATCTGCTTGTGCAATGTCACTGATCTGTGCATATTGCCTGAGTACCTAATTTTGATAG
>Ga0308169_10000708_pt1 | contig 44523 bp, 35 predicted proteins | sample PhyBR1_2_FD_202139 | JGI IMG/M metagenome (GOLD analysis project Ga0308169, IMG submission 202139) | Phyllosphere microbial communities from UC Gill Tract Community Farm, Albany, California, United States - DLSLSB.R1 | ecosystem: Host-associated > Plants > Phyllosphere > Unclassified | place... | reverse complement strand
CCAGCTGAGCTACGCACCCATTGAATAGTTTTGAGAAAACTACTAAAACAGTCGGGGCGGCAGGATTCGAACCTGCGACCTCCTGGTCCCAAACCAGGCGCGATGACCGGACTACGCTACGCCCCGAGAATAATAAATGCGGAGAGTAAGGGATTCGAACCCTTGGTACCGTTTCCAGTACGCATGTTTAGCAAACATGTCCTTTCGGCCACTCAGGCAACTCTCCATTTATTATGTATTTTTAAAGATCTTTTGTTCTGTTATTGCGAGTGCAAATATAGAATAGATTTCTTTATTTACCAAATAAAATTCAGAAAAAAATTGTGTATTTTTACGCTGATAAATGATTAAAAATTTAAACTAATGCGTAAGACATTATATATCATCGGCTTAAGTATATTCGCTTTTTCGTGTACATCACAAAAAAATATTAAAAAAAATACTTACCGTCCCAAAACAGCAGTCACACAACCAAAAACTGTAACTAATTCTGCTTCTCAGGAAAAAAATAAACCACAAATTACAAAAGAAAGTGGAGCCGAGTTTTTCACAACCAATATTGCAGATATAACCAAAAATGATAACACAGCCAGTTACGGTTCTATTGTTTCTGCAAAACCTGCCGGATACAAAGTTGTAAAAACTTATTTCCCTGCGATTGCACAAAATTTCAGACAAAAATATCTGATTTTGCATTATACTGTTTTACCTGATGATAAATCGATAACGGTTCTTACTCAGCAAGGAGTGAGCGCACATTATTTGGTAAATAATTTAGGAGATAATGAGATTTATCAATTGGTAGATGAAAACAAACGTTCTTATCACGCCGGAGTAAGTGCGTGGCGCGCAGATAAAAATCTGAACGATACTTCGATAGGAATTGAAATTGTAAATATGGGATACACGGCAGATGCGACAGGCGCAAAGATATTTCAGCCTTTTAGCGATGATCAGATCAAAAAAGTAGCCGCTTTAGCTAAAGATATTGTGAAGAGATATAATATTCCTGCAACCAATGTTTTGGCGCATTCAGATATTGCTCCGGCAAGAAAACAGGATCCGGGTCCACAGTTTCCATGGAAAAAACTATACGATGAATATCAGATCGGAATGTGGTATGATGAAGCTACCAAACAAAATTTTCTTACTTCGGCGCAGACCGATGTTTCAATGAGATATAATGAGACTCCGTTTATCTTTTTGGTTCAGACTGCATTGCAGAAATTTGGTTACGAAGTTTTTCCTAACGGAAAATGGGATGATGTTACAAAAAAAACTATCGAAGCATTACAATATCACTTCAGGCCTCAGAATTACGATGGGATTATGGATGCCGAAACATGGGCAATTCTTCAAGCTTTAAATGAAAAATATCCTACAAAATAAATTTTAAAGCGCATCTTTACGGTGCGTTTTTTATGAATCAAATATTAAAACTATTAAATACTATTTAATGGAAAATTTCAGACAAGAAAGTGATTTACTCGGTGAACTAAATGTACCGCTAAATGCTTATTACGGAGTTCAGACTCAGCGAGCAATAGATAATTTCAAAATTTCAGGACAGCTGTTATCATCATATCCTGAATTTATCAAAGGTTTGGCTTATGTAAAAAAAGCAGCTGCAAAAACCAATTATGAATTGGGTCTTTTAGATCAGGATTTGTATTTTAAAATTTCAGAAACCTGTGACGAATTAATCGGTGGATTGTTTCACAGTGAATTTCCGGTAGATATGATTCAGGGGGGCGCAGGAACTTCTATCAACATGAATGCTAATGAAGTGATTGCCAATCGTGTTTTAGAAAAATTAGGTAAAAATAAAGGTGAATACGAATTCTGTTCCCCAAACGATCATATCAATCTTTCACAGTCTACCAATGATGCATATCCTACTGCAATAAAAATGGGATTGTTGCAGATGAACGAAAAATTGGTGGAAAAATTGATAGGAATCGTTGACGCATTCCGTGAAAAAGGAAAAGAGTTTCATGACGTCATTAAGATGGGAAGAACGCAGCTTCAAGATGCTGTTCCGATGACAATGGGGCAGGAGTTTGAAGCATTTGCGGCAACCTTAGAAGAAGATATCTCAAAACTGAATAACAACGCCAATCTTTTTGTTGAAGTCAATATGGGAGCAACGGCCATTGGAACAGGAATCAACGCTCCAATCCGCTATGCAACGCTTTGTGCTAAAAATTTAGCTGAATTGACAGGATATCCTGTTGTTTCAGCTCCAGATTTGGTAGAAGCAACTCCGGACACAGGTTCGTATGTGATTTATTCTTCAGCAATGAAGCGCCTTGCTGTGAAACTTTCTAAAATCTGTAATGATTTAAGATTGCTTTCTTCAGGACCTAGAGCGGGATTATCTGAGATCAATCTTCCTCCGATGCAGCCCGGTTCATCTATTATGCCTGGAAAAGTAAATCCTGTAATTCCGGAAGTGGTTAATCAGGTTTGCTTTAAAGTAATTGGAAATGATCTTACCGTGACTTTTGCGGCTGAAGCCGGACAATTGCAGTTGAACGTAATGGAGCCCGTTCTTTCGCATGCGATTATGGAAAATATTCACTTCTTGTGCAACGCTTTAGAAACGCTTCGTGAAAAATGTGTCATCGGGATTACTGCCAATAAAGATGTTTGCCTGAATATGGTAAAACACAGCATCGGGATTGTAACCGCTTTGAATCCTTACATCGGATACAAACAATCTACAAAAATTGCAAAAGAAGCTTTAGCAACCGGTAAAAGTGTTTATAATTTGGTTTTGGAGCAGAACTTACTATCGCAGGAAAAATTAGATGAAATTCTGGATCCTAAAAATATGCTGAAACCGCACAATAAATAATAGTAACGACAATTGGTAAATGATAATTGATGCAAGCTAATTGTTGAATATTATCATTTACCAATTATTATTCATCATTGATCATTTACATTGAAATTTTTAATCATAATTCCTGCACACAACGAGGAAAATAATCTTCCGTTTACTTTAGATTCTTTACAACAGCAAAGTTTTAAGGATTTTAAAGTGGTGGTGGTGAATGATGGCTCGACTGATAAAACTTCAGAAGTCATTAAAAAATATACTGACCAGGATTCCCGATTTGAAACCATTAATCTGGAAAAGTCGTTGCACCAACCGGGTTCAAAAGTTGTTGCGGCTTTTAAAAAAGGATTACAGACTCAGGATCTGAATCAATTTGATATTATTTGCAAATTTGATTCAGATATTATTCTTACTGAAAATTATCTACAAACTGTTGCAGATTCTTTTATAAAAAATCCTGATTACGGTTTGGTCGGCGGACTTTTATATGTCGAAAAAAACGGAGAATGGGTGTATGAAGGAAATTCCAATAAACATCATGTTCGTGGCCCGATGAAAGCTTACAGAAAGGAATGTTTTCTTCAAATAGGAGGTTTGCGTGAAACGTTAGGTTGGGATAATATTGATGCAATTTTGCTTCAAAATTTAGGCTGGAAAGAAATTGTCCTTCCTGATTTACATGTAAAATTAATTAAAGTAAAAGGAGCAGATTATACCATAAAACCAGCAGATTATTACGGCAGATATTTTTATTTTTTAGGCTTAAACCGTTTTCTGACTTATGTTGCGGCAGCTAAAGAAGCTGCAAAAATAAAATCGCCTTCTTTTTGGGTTCAGATTATCAGTTCGTACGAAAAATGCAAATCTCAAAATCTTGAATTGAAAATTTCAAAAGATGAACAAAAGGTGATTAATGAGCAGCGTTGGAATCAGTTTAAAAAGAAATGGTTTAAAATGTAATTCATTTTAAATTTCAATAGGAATGGGCTTTAGCCCATTTAAAAATAGAATCATTTCATTGGCTTTAGCCTAAACTTAACATCTAAATTTTAAATTTTCATTTTGAAAAAAATAGCTTACATAGAAATCGATACTCATGCAGAAATTGCAACCGACTTTATGGATCTAATGAAGGATTCAAAAGAATTTTCTGTGGACTATTATTTTTCTGAACGTATTAGAAATCAGATTGATACTCATGGTTTGCCTTTCTTTTTGTCGGATAATTCAATGATTTTAGATCAGCTTAAATCTAAAAAATATGATTTAATAATTATAGGAACGGTTCATCGATATTTTAATACTTTTTTGAATATTACCAATAAATATAAAACCGCTGTCATTGTTCATAATCTAAATTTTTCAAAGACTTCCAAATTAGATTTAATCAAAAATGTTTTAAAAGAAGATATCATTTACCGACTGAAATTATGGTGGAAAGAAGGTTTATTCAATGCTTCAAAAGTGTACAGGAAATCAAAGCACCTTTTGGTGTTGGATCAAGAATTTTCTTCACAGCAATATCAATTTTTACCGCTTTTTTACGCTAAAGAATTTGCTCAAAATGAGAATGAAAAATTAACTGTTGTAATTCCGGGTGGAGTTTCTCAGAAAAGAAGAGATTATCAGCATGTTTTAGATGTAATTCAAAAAACTGGAAAGACAAAAAATCTTGAATTTGTTTTTTTAGGTAAAGCAAAAGGAATTGAGCTTGAAGCGATTGAGAGAATTTCTAGTCAATTTAATATAACATATTTCAAAGAAAGAGTTTCTCAGGAAGATTTTGAAATGTGGATGAAAAAAGCAGATGTTTTATGGTGTCCGATTCAACAGCAAACCGAATTTTTCAGCCAAAACGAAGTGTATGGAAAAACAAAAATGACCGGAAATATTGGTGATGCAATAAAGTTTGGTAAAATCGCAGTTTTCCCCGCAAATTATGCTTCAGATCTTGATTTTATTGTTACCGAAAAAGAAAATATTATTGAGCAGTTTTATGAATTGAAGAATTTTAACTATGATTTTCAGAAAGAATACAGCAAGCAAACTGTTCTCGAAAATTTAGAAAACCTTCTTAAAAAGCTTACTTAAATTTCAAAATACTTTTGATGAATCTCATATTCAGATAATCTTCAATCGGGAATATTTTAGTGAAATGATTTCCAATAAATATTAAGATTAAAACGACTGCAGGTTTATAGACTAAATTGATGAAATTATTATCAAAAACCGGCAAAACAATTGCCACTGTAATAGCCAAAGTGCAGATAATCGACACAAAGATCATTTCAATAGAAAAAGGCGAAACCTTAAACACGAAATAATTGAAAATAACTTTAATAAGGTTATAAATAGTCACTGAAATTGCGGTTGAAAGAGCAATGCCAATCAGCGAAAGATCAGTGTGGTTGATGAAATACCAGTTTAAGCTAATCGTTAAACCAGCCAATAAAAGCATTACAATAATATTGAACTTGTAATATTTTGAAAGCGAGATAATGTTGCCATTAAAACCGGTCGCTAAATCCATTAAAACTGCAGAACCCCAAATCCAGATTACGGGTTCATACATTCTCAATAAATCTCCTTTGTTAGGCATGAAATGAGTCAAATACGGGAATCCAACCATGATGCAACCAAACAATACAGCTCCCAGGAAATAAATAGTTAACGATGTTTTTTTATGGAATCTGTCGAGATCTTCCATATCTCCATCAGCTAAATTTTTTCGGATGATGGGTGCAGAAATATTAAATAATCCCAATTGCGGAATTGAAATCAAAGAAATAAGAGCGAGTAAAATACTGTAAACGGCAATCTCTTCTTCACCAATAAACTCACCAATCATATAATTGTTGATCGCCATATGATTTCCGAAAGTCCCTAAAAATCCAAAGAAACTATAAGCCGCAAATTCCTTATAAAAATTGTCTTTCTTAAAGTAGTCTCTGCTGAAATCAAGGTTTATTTTTTCAAGTTTGTTGGTGTAATAGATGTATCCTGAAAGCATTAAGGTAAACATTCCGAAGAAAAAAGCCAACGCAATCTGCTCTGAAAACTGAAAATAAAAGAACAGGCAGAAAGATCCTAAATTTGCTAATTTGGGCAAAAGATTATCGAAGATATTAGAAACAACAATCCTCTTGTAATTGGAGATATATCTGTTGAAAATTGCGCATAAAGAAAGAGTTAAAACAAGCGGAAGAATGTACTTTTTGCTTTCCCAGATTTTCATTTTGGTGAATTCAGGAAAAACAGTTGGAATGAGAAAGAAAATAATAAGAAATACTAAGAAATTAATACCGACCAATCCCAAAGACAGCGATAGCATATTTTGGTGCTTATCATCTTCGTGAGCTTTGCCAAAAAATTTCACATTCGAATACGAAATTCCTAACACGACAAAAGGAACCAGCATTTCTGCAGCAGACATGATGTATCTTAGTTTTCCGTAGAAAAAAAGGTCGTTGGTGAAAATAAAGATGGAGAACATCCCGATCAACGTCGCGACATACCCGATGATGGAATATTTAAAACCCTGCCTTGCAACTACACTCATACTTAGATTTTAATGATTTTTAGTAATGAAAATGATGTTGTTGATGTACTCTGTTTTATTTTTTTCGTCACTGATGTTTTTTAGTAGGATTTCTTCCGTCAGTTTTTCGAGGGTAAATGTTTTCCTGTTTAAATAATGCGCTTCAAAGCCCCAGTTTTCAACCTCAGAAATCTCGTTCCAAATTGGCTGGTCGTGGTGTCTTTGTTCCATTTCGACCATTAAAGTCGGCTTGAATTTTTGTATTGTTTCTTTTCCGCCAAAAAGGGTTTTCATTTCGTTTCCTTCTACATCAATCTTGATGAAATCTATTTTTTTGATATTTTTAGATTTTGCCCAGTCATCCAGTTTTACTACTTCTACGGTTTCTGTATAGCTGTTTTCTTCGTCTTTCTCTTTGTAAGAAGTATTGAGCGTGCCTCTCGAAGCAACCATTTTTCCTTTGATAATCGGAACTTTAAACTGTGCTGTTGTATTTTCATCAGAAAGTGCCACAGAAGAAATATTCATCGACGGAAAAAGTCTTTTTAGTCTGATGTTGAGTTTTTTATTAGGCTCAAAAGCGTAAATGTTCTTGTGATTCAGCTTGTTTTCAAACTGATAAAGGAAGGTGCCTACATTGGCTCCGATGTCAAAAATTACAGCGTCGTTTTGCAGATATTCTTTAATCCAAACAAGTTCAGGTTCTACATTCCGGCCTGAAAAATTTTCTTTTGTAAGATTTTTTAAACTTTTAAAATATCTCTTTTTATAAAAACTTGGGCTTATGTACTGTAGTTTTTCTGCGAGTTGCTGGTATAAAGACATTGTATGGAAATTTGACGACCAGCAAAGGTAATGAAAAATGTTAAATTGTTGTTAAAAATTCTTAATTGTAATTGTTTGATTATCAGTATTTATTTTGCTGTTATCTAATTCTGAGCATTTGAAATTGAGGTATCTAGAAAATCGTTTAAAGGTTTCGCAGCTTCAAATATCTTAGAAATGTTTTTTATTGCATTTTTATCAGAAAGATCTTTGTTGGTGATATTATAAACCCCGATGAAGCTTTTCAGTTTTAAATATTCTGCCATCGGGTCTTCCTTTTCAAATCCCTGCGGAACATTCTTCAACTTGTGTTCCGGGTCTAGTTCGCCGTACACTTTTTTGAAGTCCTTATCTTCTAGGGCTTTCAGGAAATCATCTTTAAATAGAGAGATTTCCTTTCTAATTGCTTTTAAAATAGGAGCTTCAGGTAAGTAAATTCCACTTGCTAAAAAAGATTTTCCAGATTCTACATGAAGATAAAAACCTGCTTTGGTATTCATTTTTCCCATTCCGAGTGATGCGCCGAAGTAGGTTTTGTAGGGTGTCTTGTCTTTTGAAAATCTGGTATCCCGATAGATTCTTAATAATGATTTTTTAGCATCAAGCTTTAAAATATTTTCATCGAATTTTCCCATTTCGGCAATTAGTTCTTCAGTGAAATCCTGAAAATCTGATTGGGCTTCAAGAAAAATATTTTTGTGATCATTGAACCATTCACGGTTGTTATTTTTCTCGATGAGTTTTAAAAAATCGAATATTTTAGGGGATATCTGCGATGCCATATTTTAAATTTTTATCAAATTTAAATAATAAAATTTAAAATAGTTAAGAAGAATATTTTCATTATTTCATAATTATTAATGTGCAAAATGTATTATTCAGCAATTGTAATTATTGTTGAAAAATTTTTAAATTAAAAATAAAAAAGCTGTTGTTTTTTTGTCTAAATATAAAAATGATTGTGGTTTTCTAAAATAAAATTATCAATTCGTTAATATTGTATAATTCAATATCCAAATAAAAGCTGTATCTTTGCAAAAATTTTATAATATTTAATGAATTTATTTACGGAGACCAATTTAAGTCCTGATATCCTTAAGGCCATTGGCGAACTGGGTTACGAAAGCCCGACAGAAATCCAAAAACAGACTATCCCTTTTATTCTTTCAGATATTCGCGATCTAATCGCACTTGCGCAGACAGGGACAGGCAAAACAGCAGCGTTTTCGCTTCCGATTTTGGATATGATTGACGATACGAGTCGCAAAATCCAATTTTTGGTGCTTTGTCCGACACGAGAATTATGTCTTCAGATTACAAAAGACATCAAAAATTATTCAAAGTACATGCAGAACATCAAAACTACAGCAGTTTACGGTGGAAGCAGTATTGTGGATCAGATTCGTTCTTTGAAGGAGAAGCCGCAGATTATTGTGGGAACTCCGGGAAGGGTGATCGATTTGATTAACAGAAAGGCATTAGACTTTTCAGAAATTCACTGGTTGGTTTTAGACGAAGCAGATGAAATGCTTTCTATGGGATTCAAAGACGAGTTGGAAACCATTATGAGAGAAACTCCTGAAACAAAACAAACTTTCTTGTTCTCGGCAACGATGAGCAAAGAAGTGGAGAGAATTTCAAAAAATTATTTGACAAAACCTCACCGTATTTCTGTCGGTTCTATTAACGAAGTTAAGAAGAACATTAAGCACGAATATTATGTGGCTGGTTACCGTCATAAAAAAGAGGCTTTGAAGAGATTGATCGATTCAAACCCGAACCAATATTCAATTATTTTCTGTAGAACAAGAATGGAAACTCAGGAAGTTGCCGATTTCTTGATGCAGAATGGTTATGCAGCAGATGCTCTTCATGGTGATCTTTCTCAGGCGCAGAGAGATACGGTAATGAAGAAATTCAGACTGAAAAATATTGATATTTTGGTAGCAACTGATGTTGCAGCAAGAGGATTAGACGTTGATTCTTTGACTCACGTTGTACATTATTCTTTACCTGATGATCCTGAAGTATTCGTTCACAGAAGTGGTAGAACGGGTAGAGCCGGAAAAGATGGTATCTCTATTTCTTTGATTAAACCTGAAGAAAGCAGAAAATTGAAGCAGATAAAATCTGTTACGAAGATTGATATCGCTGAAGCTAGAATTCCTACAGGTGAAGATATTGTAAAAGCTCAGGTTGCAGGTGTTTTCGAAAACTTACTTGAAGTACAGAAAGATTTCTTTGAATTTGATGATTCATTGATTCCTGATCTTTCAGAATTTACAAAAGAAGAATTGGTGCACAAATTACTTCAGTTCCAACTTAAAGATCTTGCTTTGTATTACAAAGACAAACATGATATTCTGGAGCAGAAAATGAGCAGCAGAGATGATGACAGAGGTGGAAGAGACCGTGACAGAGGAAGAGATCGTGACAGAGGAAGAGATAGAGACCGCGACAGAGGTCCTAGAGGAGATCGTGACGGAAGAAGCGACAGAGGAGAAAGAAGAGGTGATCGTGGTGGTAAACCAAGACAAAAAGATGAGAACATGACTAGATTTTTCTTCAATCTTGGTAAAAAAGATCAGTTGAAAAAACTTGATGTTTTAGAAATCATCAATAAAGCTACTTCTAGCAAAGGAAACAAAAGAGCAGAAATCGGTAATATTGAAATTCTTGAAAAATTCTCATTCTTTGAGATTGAAAAATCTTATAAAAATGAACTTTTAGGAAATATCCAATCGATGAAGTTTAAAGGAAAAGACATGAGAGCTGAAGAAGCTAACTAATCTTATTCTTACCATATAATTTGAGCCGGCATTTTTGTCGGCTCTTTTTTTGTAAACACTTGTTTAAGTTGTTGATTCCAAAGTTTATAGAAAAAAGCTGATTGTGCGTCATTTTTTAAGCTGATAAATATTACCTCAATGTGAACAAAAATTAACGCTGGATGCTTTTTGGTAACATGGTTTTTTAAGAAATTTGCACACGAATTTATAAATACTATAAAATGGGCATTGGTAATATTTTCCACGCTTTTCAACCAAAAGATAAAATCTTTTTTGTGCTTTTCGAAAAAGTTACAGATAATCTGGTTGCTATGTCAAACGATTTTAATCATGGAATCAAAGATTTTGATCTGAATGATGATTCTATGCTAAAATTGATGAGCGACTACGAGCACAAAAATGATGAGCTTACTCACGAGATCTTTGTTGAATTGGGGAAAAACTTCATTACACCTTTCGATCGTGAAGACATTCACACGTTAGCTACCGGTTTAGATGATATCGCAGATTATATCTATGCGTCTGCAAAATATATTTTTCTTTACAAATCTCCTTTAATGAAGGCTTATGCAGATTTTTCATTATTGATTCACAAGGCTTGTCTTGAGATTCAGAATGCAATGAAAAACCTTAAAGGTTTCAAAAATATGGAGCAGGTAAAAGAAGCTTGTATCAAAGTAAACTCTATAGAAAATATTGCAGATGATCTTCTTTCAAATTCTATGGTAGAATTGTTTGAGACCAATGATGCGATTAATATTATCAAAATTTCATCAGTATTAAATTACCTTGAAGTAGTAACCGATAAAGCAGAAGATGTTGCCAATACAATTGAAAACATCATGATTAAATACGCATAAAACAATATAACAGAAATGGATTTTCCTATTTTACTTACGGTTATTATTGCTTTAGCTTTAATCTTCGATTACATCAACGGTTTTCATGATGCGGCAAACTCTATTGCAACCATTGTTTCTACTAAAGTTCTTACACCGTTTCAGGCGGTACTTTGGGCAGCAGTTTGGAACTTTGCAGCTTTCTTCATCGCAGTTTATATTATCGGAGAATTTAAAATTGGTAATACAATTGCAAAAACCGTCAACGAAAACTTTATTACGCTGGAAGTAATTTTTTCAGGTCTTATTGCGGCAATTGCCTGGAATCTTTTAACTTGGTGGTTTGGTATTCCTTCATCATCATCACATACTTTGATTGGTGGGTTTTTGGGAGCAGCATTAATGCATGCTTTCCTGATGGATTACAACGAAGTGGTAGCAACTCAACCGGATTTGGGGATGTTTGCTACGCTAAAAGAAGCCATGATGAAAGTAACAACCCAAGATGTTGTGAAATTCAGCAAAGTAATTCCTATTTTCTTATTCATATTCCTGGCACCGGTTATCGGGATGATTATCTCAATTATCATCACTTTAATTATTGTTCATTTATACAAAAAATCAAATCCGCATAAAGCAGACAAATCATTCAAGAGACTTCAGTTGGCATCTTCAGCTTTGTTCAGTTTAGGTCACGGTTTGAATGATGCTCAGAAAGTAATGGGGATCATTGGTGCAGCTTTAATTTACTATCATGTAAATATGTTGCAGGATCCTGTTTATTTAAATATTGCACCTGCAGACCGTTTCAACTATTTCTCTCAACACTATATGTGGGTTCCTCTGGTTTCTTTCATTGCTATTGCATTAGGAACGATGAGTGGTGGATGGAAAATTATCAAAACAATGGGTACGAAAATTACAAAAGTAACACCATTGGAAGGAGTAAGTGCTGAAACAGCTGGAGCAATCACGCTTTTCATCACTGATCACTTTGGTATTCCGGTTTCTACAACGCATACCATTACAGGTTCTATCATTGGTGTAGGTCTTACCAAAAGAATCTCTGCAGTACGTTGGGGAATCACGGTAAGCTTACTTTGGGCTTGGGTTTTAACAATTCCTATCTCGGCGATTGTTGCTGGAATTACTTATTTGGTAATTACCTATTTTTCATAAACAAAAAATTTTATCACAATACAAAACTTTGTCCGTTTGGGCAAAGTTTTTTGTTTTAAACTGATTGATTTATTAGTTGGAAAATTAAATTATTTTGTAGTTCAACAAGTTTATTGATATGTTCTTGGTTTTTTTTGATCCTGACTAAAATGTTTTCATAACTTACGTTTTCTTTTCTTGAATCATTATTTTTTTCTTTCAAAAAATATTGTAAATCTATTTGAAAAAAAAGAATTATTTTTTGAATTAGAATAAAGTCTATTTTTTCGATAAATCCGTTTTCTACTTTACTAAGATAACTTTGTGAGATTTCTAGATTGAAGGCTAAATCTTCTTGTGAAATTTTTTGTTGTTCTCTTAAGTTTTTGACTTTAAGACCTATAATTTTTTTCATAATTGTGTTATATAAAAACAAATATATTTATTTAGATTAATTTTTATTCTAAATAAAATAAATTATATTCTTTTTGGAATTGTTGAATTCAAAAAAAATATCCACTTTTAATAAAAGTTTTTTCGCAAAATACTTTGATGTAAAAAAATATTAATTTTAAAATTTAAGTGAAAAATCACTTAAATTAGGCTTACCATCTTTAGTATTGGTTTTAACTTTTGGCTTTATATTAGCCCCATCCAAAATGGAAGCAAAAGGTTGGTCTTGACTCAAGTCTCGGTCCTTGCTTGGAAACTTCTCCAGGACACCGTGAGTGAGTAGTTTATGAGGATGTATATGTGTTTTGGATTAAAATACAACATGAACCAACTGGAAAATGGGTTTCTTGTTAAAGAATAATTCACATAATTATAAAATTAAAGGGCTGTTTTACTGTGTGTAAAGGCCTATTTCAGTATATTGTATGAAACAAATAATAAAATTATTCTTCTTCTTATTTTTGTCATTATTATGTTATGGGCAAGAAATAAGAATTATTGATAGTATTGACGATAAACCTATTCCTTACGGTAAAATATATTTAGAAAATAGGTTGCTAATATCAGATTCTTTAGGTAAGTATTTTTTTGATCAGAGACCGGTTGGATTTATTATCCGGGCAAATGGTTATGAGGATAAAAGTATTTTATCACTTAATAGTAATATTATAAAGTTAAAACCAATTTTTAACAATATAGAGAGAGTGGAATTAGGTGAAAATAATTTTAATGTTAGCGATTTGCTTGGTTATAAAAAAGGTAAGAATACTATAATTATTGATAGTAATAAAGAGTTCGCGATTAAAATTATAAATCCTTTTAATTTGTGTCAATTAGAGGATGTTAAAATTCCATTTAAAAAATCTTTGCACAAGAAAGGATATCTAATTTTAGATATTTATGAAGAGAAAAATAATAGGATAGGAGATAAATTGAACTCAAATAATTATGTAATTTCTTTAGATAATTTGAAGAATGGTAATTCTGTTAAAATCAACGAAAAAATTATAATTGAAGGATCTTTTTATGTATCAGTTATTTGGGTAGAGAATTTATATACTAAAAGTAATATGTTTACAAACAAAGTTTATTTAAATGTAAAAGATAAAAGCAGCTCAGGAAAAATGTTTGTGAGAAAATCTACATATAATTCATGGGATATAAAACCATTTGAAGAAGATTCATCATCTAAAAATTCAATTATTCCAGCATTTTCTGTTTCTGTTAAATGTAAAAAAGAATAATAATTGTCTTTATAGTAATAAAAGCTTTGTCTTATCAGGCAAAGTTTTTTGTTTTAAACTGATTGATTTATTAGTTGGAAAATTAAATTATTTTGTAGTTCAACAAGTTTATTGATTTGTTCTTGGTTTTTTTTGATCCTGACCAAAATGTTTTCATAACTTGTGTTTTCTTTTGTCAAATCATTATTTTTTTCTTTCAAAAAATATTGTAAATCTATTTGAAAAAAAAGAATTATTTTTTGAATTAGAATAAAGTCTATTTTTTCGATAAACCCGTTTTTCTATTTTACTAAGATAACTTTGTGAGATTTCTAGATTGAAGGCTAAATTTTCTTGTGATATTTTTTGTTGTTCTCTTAAGTTTTTGACTTTAAGACCTATAATTTTTTTCATCATTGTGTTATATAAAACAAATATATTTATTTAGATTAATTTTTATTCTAAATAAAATAAATTATATTCTTTTTGGAATTGTTGAATTCAAAAAAAATATTCACTTTTAATAAAAGTTTTTTCGCAAAATACTTTGATGTACAAAAAAATATTAATTTTAAATTTCAATTAACATGAAAAAAATTATTTTATTAGCAGCTTTCGGAGTTGCTGGATTAGTAAGCGCAAAAACATCTGAGACTGTAGAGAAAGTCGAAATTGTAAATACAGATAATTCTACAAAAGAAACTGTCATCGACAATTGTTATACTGTGACATACGTTTTATCTTGCGGAGAGAGAATATTGGATTCTTATTGTGATAGCTATGATGATATTGAATGTGATCTTATGGTCATTTGGGATGCTTGGGATAATGAACTTTGTTAATTAATATGAAAGAATTAATATCTATGATGTTTTTACTTTCATGCTTTTTAATTAAGGCACAAAACAATGTTGGTGGAGCAACCACCAACATTGTTTGCAGATATCAGGTTCAGTTTCTAAAAGACACTCTGAATGTAGAAAGTAAAACAAATGAAATTATGGCCTTGCAAATTGGAGGGAATATTTCATTATATAAAAGTGAACAAAAAAGGAAAACAGACTCTTTACGGCATGAATCTATAAAAAATAGTATGCAAAATGCGCAAGATAAAAAATCTGTAGTCATAGACTTTTCGAAAATACCAAAAGTTAATTTGGTTCATGAAGTATATAAAAATGGCGATGACTTAGTTATTTTCGATAATATTATTAAAGATCAGTATTTCTATCCAGCTAATAAAAAAATTGATTGGAAAATAAATGTAGAAACTAAACAAATTGCAGGTTATACTTGTCAAAAAGCTACAGGACAATACAATAATAGATTTTATACTGCATGGTTTACAAAAGAAATTCCGATTTCAGAGGGTCCATATACCTTTAAAGGGTTACCGGGTTTAATTTTGGAAGTGTATGACACCAATAAGTATTTTTTTATTTCCCTTATCTCCATACAAAGATTAAATGAAGAAATTATACCAATGAATAGGGCGATTAAGACAACTTATAATGATTTTAAAAAGAAAAGAAGAGAGGTAAATGATAATCCTATTGCTGAATTGCAAAAATTGTCAATTAATCCAATAAGCAAAGAAGTTAAAGATAAGGTTATAGAAAATAGGAAACGTAAAAATAATTATTTAGATTAATTGTTTAAGATATGCAATACATCCGCCTCAGTTATAAGGCGGATTTTTCTTTTACAAAACGCTCAGAAAATCGTATTTTTGTTCAAATTAAAATCTTTTATGGAATTCTTAGACACCTACCAACAGATTGTTGCTGATGCTATTACTAAATATACGTTTAAAGACAAACCTACAGAACTGTATGAGCCGATGAATTATATCATCTCGCACGGTGGAAAACGTCTCCGTCCGATTATGGTTTTAATGGCTTGCGACTTATTTGGTGGTGATCAGAAAGAAGCGATAAAGCCGGCTTTGGCGATTGAGTTTTTTCATAATTTCACGTTGATTCACGACGATATTATGGATGAAGCTCCGTTAAGAAGAAACAAACCGACTATTCATACCATTCACGGTCTTAATACAGGAATTCTTTCAGGAGATGGTCTAATGTTGAAAGCATACAAGTTTTTTGAAGATTTGGAGCCTGAAATTTTTAAAGCTTGCGTCAGAATTTTCACACATACAGGTTTACTTCTATGTGAAGGTCAACAGTATGATATTAATTTTGAAACTCAGGAGAATGTAACTTTTGATGATTATATCAGAATGATTACTTACAAGACCGGAGTTTTGAGCGCTTCATCTTTTGAGATCGGAGCAATGATCGCTAAAGCACAGTTTAAAGATGCTAAAGCAATTTTCAATTTCGGAAAACACATTGGTATCGCTTTCCAGATTATGGATGATTATTTGGATGTTTTCGGAGATCAGGCTCAGTTCGGGAAAAAGCATGCCGGAGATATTTACGAAAATAAAAAAACAGTGCTTTATCTTCTGGCAAGAGAGCACGGAACTGAAGAAGAACGTAAAGAATTAGACTACTGGTATTCTAAAAAGACCGATAACATCGATAAAGTATATGGTGTTGAAAAGATTTTCAGAAGAACAAGAGTTGATGAGAAAGCATTACGTCTGATCGAAAAACATAACGAAATCGGGCAAAGCTATTTAGCAAAAATAAATGTTCCCGAAGAAAAGAAAAGACCATTCTCTGAACTTGCAAACTATTTGTTAAGAAGAGAAAGCTAAATTAGGTAAGAGGTTTTAGGAATTAGAGCTTAGTTTTTAAACTGCCTTTTACTAATTCCTAAAACCTAAATCCTACTCCAAAAAATATGAAATTCCGTACAGAAGTTGATATACAATCGTCGCAGCAAAAAATTGAAATTGAAGATAAGATATTTTCAATAGGTTCTTGTTTTGCCTCAGAAATGTCAGATTTGTTTCAGAAAGGTCAGCTTCAGACGGTAAATAATCCTTTTGGGACGATTTTTAATCCGTTTTCGATTAATAATTCGATTAAAAGACTTCATGATTCAGAGTTTTATTACGAAGATGATCTGATTTCGTATCATGACGAATTTATTTCTTTGGATCATCACACAAGTTTTGATACAAGATACGTTCACCAGACTTTAGATAAAATCAATTCGAAAATAGAAGAAGGAAATCGCTTTTTGCAGGAATCCAATTGGGTGATTATTACTTACGGAACTTCATTTATCTATGAATTTGAACCCAAAAAAAAGCTGGTTGCCAATTGTCATAAGATTCCACAAAAATTCTTTGAAAAAAGACTTTTAACGCATCAGGAACTTACAGATTCCATTTACGATACGATTATTAATCTTCATGATATTTGTCCGGAAAATGTTCAGATTCTGTTTACGGTTTCACCCGTTCGTCACACAAAAGACGGAATGATTGAAAATCAACTGAGTAAATCAAAGTTAATTACTTCAATTCACGAAGTGAGTTCACAGTTTGAAAACTGTCATTATTTGCCGGTTTACGAAATCTTAATGGATGATTTGCGGGATTATCGATTTTATAAAGAAGATTTGATACATCCTAATTCACAAGCCGTTAATTATATTTTTGAGAAATTTGGTGAAGCTTACTTTTCACCTGAAACTAAAGATTTTATTAAAGAAAATTTTAAAATTAATAGAGCTTTAGAACACCGAACAGACGATGAAAAAGATCCAAAATTTATTGACTTTAAAGAAAAATTAAATCAAAGAATTGAAGTTCAGAGGCAAAAAGTAAAACACAACATATTCAAGGTTTAAAGTTCAATGTTTAATGTTAAAACCTAATGGAATGATTGATTTTACGAAACTCGATTATCTGAAGATAGGAAATGAAAGACAGAAAAGAGCTGATGAAGTTCTTACAAAATATAGAATCTTCGAGGTTTTAGAACATTATTCGCCAATTTTAGCAGGAACAATTCCTATTGAGATTGATATTGAAGGAAGTGATTTGGATATAATTTGTGAGGTTGAGGATAAAATCGAGTTTGAGAAATTTTTAGTTCAAAATTTTTCGGAGTTTGATTTGAAAATTGAAAAAATTACGATTAAAGAAGAAAATTCTATAATTTGTAATTTTCAACTGGAAGAATTTCCTATCGAAATTTTTGCACAAAATATGCCAACTATTGAGCAAAATGCTTATCGCCACATGATCGTCGAATATAAAATTTTGCAGGAAAATGGAGAGGAGTTTAAACAAAAAATAATCGATCTTAAGAAAAAAGGAATCAAAACCGAGCCGGCTTTCGGAATGCTTTTAGGCTTAAAAAATCCTTACGAAGATCTTTTAAAAATTTAAAATAATGATTGATACACATACGCATTTATATGCTGAAGAATTTGATGAAGATAGAAAAGAAACGATTCAAAGAGCTTTAAATAAAGGGATTGCAGAATTTTATCTTCCTGCTATCGATTCAGAATCACACGAAAAAATGCTTCAGTTAGAAAGTGAATATCCAAACCAGATTTTTTCGATGATGGGGCTTCATCCTTGTTACGTAAAGCCAGAATCTTGGGAAAGAGAACTTGAATTAGTCAAAAAATATCTTGATCATAGACATTTTCCTGCCATTGGAGAGATCGGAATTGATCTGTACTGGGATAAATCAACTTTAGATATCCAAATAAAAGCTTTTGAACAGCAAATTGATTGGGCGATAGAAAAAGATTTGCCAATCGTTATCCACACCAGAGAAAGTTTTGACGAGACTTTTGAAGTTTTAGAAAGAAAAAAACATCCCAAACTTCGCGGGATTTTTCATTGTTTTTCAGGAAATTTAGAACAGGCAAAACATGCTTTGGATCTTAATTTTATTTTGGGAATTGGTGGAGTAGTAACTTTTAAAAATGGAAAAATCGATCAGTTTTTAAATGAAATTCCATTAGAAAAAATTGTTTTGGAAACAGATTCACCTTATCTTACTCCCGTTCCGTTTAGAGGAAAAAGAAATGAAAGTTCTTACTTAGATTTGGTTGCCGGAAAATTGGTTGATATTTATCAGAAAGATTTTGCTGAGATCGATAGAATTACAACTGAGAATGCGAGGAGAATTTTCCAAAAAAATTAAATGAATGATTAATGAAGAGTAGTTTATTTAAATTTTTAGAAGATTCAAAACTGATGAAAGTGATTATTTTTATCATTTACTTCATTATCAATTTTTTATTTTTAGTAAAATATGGTGCTCGTCAGGAAAAAGTACACATCTTATTTTTGGCTGTAATTTTCATTTTTATCCATGCAATATTCTATTTTAGCTATCATTCGATTATTAATAAATTAAAACTAAACTCAAAAAGTATCTATGGTTTAGTTGTAGTCACAGGAATTATCTACTTATTTTTATCACATCTTACCAAAGATCCATACGCACTGAAAATTGACAGATGGCAGACTGCAGAATATTCGCTGGATTATTGGCTTCACGGAAAATATATTTACAGCACCAAAAATTTTATGGGTAATATTCCTTCATATTTACCTGGACAGCTTTTGTTTTTGTTAGGCTTCTATCTCATTGGTAATGTTGGTTATTTACAGGTTGTAAGTTTGGTACTTTTTACTTTTGCTGTAATAAAAGAATTTAAAGCTAATAACATCCGTTTATTAGGAATTTTGATGATGTTTTTTTCGCTCTCTTTTATTTATGAAGCTGTTTGTAAGAGCGATTTTATTTCTTCTTTTATTATAGTTTCATTTTTTATTATTTATTGGAGTAAAAAATATCAAGACAATTATTTTCAGAAGCCTTTGCTTTTAGGTGTTATTTTGGGGGTATTGTGTCTGACTAGGAGTGTGGTAGTAGTGCCAATCATACTTTTCTTATGTAAACCGTTTTTTGAAGCGTCATGGGCAGAGAAAATTAAATTTTCTTGCATGTACATTATCACTATCGTTCTGTTGCTCTTATCAATACTTTTGCCGGCTGAAAATTTTGATTACATTTTAGCTTATAATCCTTTAGGAATGCAAGGTCAGTCTAATGTTTTTGTAATATTGATTTTCCTTTCGTTATCGGTTTTTTTATCATTTATTGTAAAAAAGATTCGACAAATTTTTTATCTGTCTACAATAATTGTTTTTAGTTTAATGTGTGCTCATATAATCCAACAATTACTGAGAGAGACAACTTTTAATTATCTTAATATTACTTATCTCGCAGCAGCTCTTCCTTTTTGTGTTATTAGCTTTTGCTTTTTATCACAGAAAGAAAATATAAGTAATAATCAATTAGAATAAATAAATAAAAAAGCCTTCCAAAATCGGAAGGCTTTTTTATTTATTTATTTCTGGAAAAGTTATTTTTATTCTTTGGTTTTTTAAAACCTGTATCTTTTCTCTGTTGACCTGCATTTGCCGGTTTGGGTCTCGGTGTAAAAGGTTTATTATTAGAATCTCTTTTCTCAACAACCAGATTATCGGTGTGATAAGGATGATCCTTTACAACAGGGATTTTCATTCCAATCAGCTTTTCGGTATCTTTAAGATTAAGTAAATCTAAACCATCAACGAAAGATAAAGAACTCCCTTCAGCTCCTGCACGGCCTGTTCTTCCGATACGGTGAACGTAGGTTTCTGCAACATCAGAAAGTTCAAAGTTGATAACATATTTCAGTTCATCAATATCAATACCCCTTGCTGCAATATCTGTAGCTACTAAAACACGCGTTCTTCCTGATTTAAAATTATTTAAAGCATTTTGTCTCGCATTTTGAGATTTGTTACCGTGAATCGCTTCTGTTGCTATGTTTGCGGACTGAAGTTTTCTAGCAATCTTGTCAGCACCATGTTTTGTTCTTGAGAATACCAGAACAGATTCTTTGATGTTGTTTTCTAAAATGTGAGAAAGAAGATCCAGTTTTTTATCTTTATCAACAAAATAAACAGATTGTTTAATTGTTTCTGCAGTCGAAGAAATAGGTGTTACCGATACCTTTATTGGTGTATTCAGTATAGAATCTGCTAATTTTTGAATTTCAGTCGGCATTGTTGCAGAAAAGAAAAGAGTTTGCCTTCTTTGAGGTAAAAGTTTAATAATTCTTTTTACATCATGTACAAAACCCATATCTAGCATTCTGTCGGCTTCATCCAAAACAAAAATTTCAAGATTTTTAAGAGAAATAATTCCCTGTGCAATAAAATCTAACAATCTTCCCGGAGTCGCTACTAAAATATCAACACCTTTTCTCAATGCATTTTCCTGACTTCCTTGTTTCACACCACCAAAAACCACCAATTTTCTTAATGGTAAATTTCTTCCGTATGCGTTGAAACTTTCTTCGATTTGTATGGCTAATTCTCTTGTTGGAGTAAGAACCAATGCTTTTATATGATTGCTTTTCGGGCCTTTTCTTTCTGTAAGATTCTGTAGAATCGGGATGGCAAAAGCAGCAGTTTTACCTGTTCCTGTTTGTGCTGTACCCAGAACATCTCTGTGTTCTAAAATTGATGGAATCGCTTGTTCCTGAATAGGTGTTGGTTTTTCGTAACCTTCTTTTTGAAGCGCATCCAAGATGGGCTTAATAAGTTTTAAGTCTGTAAATAACAAAATATATATTGCGTATTAAAATAATGCGGTCGAAGCAGTATACTTCATCATTTTTTAGCAGATCTGCTAAAAAGATTAACAGAGTTTTTAAGTAATATTAATTACTATTTGGCTGAGAATGCCGCGAAATATACTGCAAATATAGCGTAAATAATTTTAAATACAATTATTGAACTTTTTCCCACTGCTGATTGTGCTTCAGATCTTCAAAAAATTGATATACAATCTTCAATTTTTCAGTTCCCCGTTTTCCGTAATCTTCAATGTTTTTAGATGATCCATCATTAAATTTTACTCTTAAATAAGATGTAGATAAATCGGTAATATTACGTGAGCCATATTTATCATTAAGACTTTTCAGGTCTAGACCATCAAGAAGTGTAACAAGTTTTTTGTAATCTGCTTCCTTAATAGTCGTTTTAAAAGTTCCTTCTCTGGGTTTATCAAATTCTCCTTTTGAAAATCCTTTAGAAAAATTAAAATGCTCGGCTTCCAAAACAGCTGTTCGGTTAGCGTTAATGGTCATTTTATAAATGGGACAAGAACCAAAGCATGCACCCGCTTCATATTCTATGGTTGAATATTTTGACGATGACATTTTCTGAGTAGTGCATGAGAAAAGAAAAATAATTGAAAAGAGACTTAATAGATATTTCATTGTTTTTTTATTTGAAATGATTGTTTCAATAAGTATTCCAAAATAGCGAATAAAAAAATAGAGAAACCCGAAAGCTTCTCTATAAATATTGATAAATATTATTTTCTATCCGTGCAATTGTTTCCAAATAGCATCTTTTAATTCAACTAAACCTTCTCCGGTAACACCCGAGAAAAATAGTGGTTTTTTGTTTTCAGGGAATTCTGCGGAAATTTCTTTTTTCAATTCATCGTCCAAAAGATCGGCTTTAGAAACAGAAATAATAAAGTCTTTATCTAAAAGTTCAGGATTATATTCTTTCAATTCATTCTCCAAAATTTTAAACTCCTGAAAATGATGTTCAGAATCTGCAGGTATTAAGAATAATAAGATCGAATTTCTTTCAATATGTCTTAAAAACCTATGGCCAAGACCTTTACCTTCTGCAGCACCTTCAATAATCCCCGGAATATCTGCCATTACAAAAGATTTGTAATTTCTGTAATCAACGATTCCTAAATTGGGCGTTAAGGTTGTAAATGCGTAATTGGCAATTTTAGGTTTTGCTGCAGAGACAGATGCTAGTAGAGTAGATTTTCCGGCATTTGGGAAACCTACAAGACCTACATCGGCTAATATTTTAAGCTCGAAAATGATGTAACCTTCCTGGCCATCCATTCCCGGTTGTGCAAAACGTGGCGTTTGGTTGGTAGATGATTTGAAAAATTCATTTCCTTTACCACCTTTACCGCCTTCCATCAGAATGATCTCCTGGCCATCTTCCAAAATTTCGCCTACAATTTCTCCATCTTCATTTTTAGCAATAGTTCCGATCGGCACATTGATGTAAACATCTTCTCCATACGCTCCTGTTAACTGGTTTTTTGCTCCGTTTTGTCCACGCTCAGCTTTTATGTGACGGGTATAACGAAGCGGAAGTAAAGTCCATTCATGGGCATTTCCTTTCATGATCACGTGGCCACCTCGGCCTCCGTCTCCACCATCAGGACCACCTTTAGGAATATATTTTTCACGGCGAAGATGGGCAGAACCTGCGCCACCATGACCGCTTTTACAATGAATCTTTACGTAATCTACAAAATTTGACATATATTTTTAACTTAGGATTTAGGGCTTAGAGCTTAGGATTTAGCGTAAACAACTATTACCTAATTCCTAAACCCTAATTCCTTATTTTATTTTTTCTACTTCAGCGAAAAGTTTTTCAGAAATCTCGTTGATTTCTCCAACACCGTTGATCTCTACATATTTACCTTGTTGTTTGTAAAGCTCGGCTACTTCTGCTGTTTTTGTGTAGTATTCTTTTATTCTGTTTTCAATGATTTCTACATTGCTGTCGTCTGATCTTCCGCTAATTTCACCTCTTTTCAGTAATCTTTCAACCAAAATAGTGTCTTCGACAACTAAAGAAAGACAAACATCAATATTATCATTCAGTTCTTCTTTTACAATTTTTTCCAAAGCTTCTGTCTGCACTGCAGTTCTGGGATATCCGTCGAAAATAAATCCTGCCGCATCGCTTGGTTTTCTTATTTCGTCAATCAGCATATCTGTCGTTACCTGATCCGGAACCAATTCTCCTTTATCGATATATGATTTTGCCAATTTTCCCAATTCGGTATCATTTTTCATGTTGAATCTGAAAAGATCACCTGTTGAGATTTGCTTTAAATTGAATTTCTCGATTAAGTTTTGCGCTTGAGTACCTTTTCCACTTCCTGGAGGGCCGAACAGAACAATGTTTATCATAATGTTGTTTTGCTTTGGGCAATTGGCAACTGCTTTTGGCGGTTTGCAACTTTGCTTTCAGCTTTTTTAGTTATTATTAAATTTATTTCTTTATTTTACTTTTTTAAGCTAAAAGCTGTGAGCTCCTAGCCTACAGCGTTTAATGGTTGATTTGTCCGTCTTCCAATTGGTATAGATTCGATAGGTTTCTGCCTAGTTCATCATAATCCAATCCGTAACCCAAAACAAATTTGTTTGGAATTTCTTTTCCAATATAATCCAGTTTAAAATCCTTTTTATAAACTTCAGGTTTCAATAAGAAAGAAGCAATTTTTACAGACTTAGGACGTTGGGTTTCATTAAAATATTTAAAAAGACTTTCAACAGTATTTCCTGTGTCTACGATGTCTTCTACAAGAATGATGTGACGGTCTCTTACATCTTTCGTCAATTCCATTTTCTGGTAAACAATACCTGTAGATTCTGTTCCTGCATAAGAACTCATCTGAATAAAAGCGATTTCGCAAGGCCCGGGATAATGTTTAAGAAGATCAGAGAAAAACATGATAACACCGTTTAAAACACCGATGAAAACAGGTACTTCATCTTTATAATCTTCATAGATTTTCAGAGCGGTTGCCTTTACAATTTCCTGAATTTCGGCATCCTTTAAATAGGGAACAAAAGTTTTGTCGTGAACTTGAATACTTTCCATAAAATTTTTCGTAGAGCGCAAAGTTACGGATTTTTGATTAAAATATTTTGTAGTTTTTGCAAGGTGTTGTTATCAGCAATATTTTTCTGCAGATTGATAAGTTTTAAATCTTATCTTTATTACTTTTTTAATTCATATTTCCTCAGGAATGAATCATTAAATTTGGTGCTGTGAAAATTTTAATCATCGAAGACGAAATAGAACTGTCTAAAAGTATTGCAGAATATCTTTCGGGAGGAATCTATTTGTGCGAATTTGCCACTACTTTTACGCAGGCAATGAATAAAATAGAAATGTTCCAGTACGACTGTATTGTTTTAGATATCATGCTTCCCGACGGAAACGGGCTTGCTATTTTGGAAGAATTAAAAAAACAGAACAAACAAGACGGCGTCATTATTGTTTCTGCGAAAAATGCTTTGGAAGATAAAATAGAAGGTCTGCAATTGGGAGCCGATGATTATCTGACGAAGCCTTTTCATCTTTCTGAACTCATGGCTAGAATTTACTCTATCATCAGGAGAAAACAATTTAATAATTCTAATATTATCATTCAGAACGAGCTTCAGATTGATCTTTTGGCCAAGACGGTGATGATTAATGATAAAAATATTAATCTTACAAAAAAAGAATTTGATCTGCTTCTTTACTTTATAGGAAATAAAAATAAAGTAATCTCTAAAAGTACTCTGGCAGAGCATCTTTCAGGAGATTTGGCAGACATGCTCGACAGTCATGATTTTGTGTATGCTCATGTGAAAAACCTCAAGAAAAAATTATATGATGCAGGTTGCGAACATTACCTTAAAACAGTCTACGGAACCGGTTATAAATGGTGCGATAATTAGTTATGAGTTATAAATGATGGGTTATGAATGATAAAAAGAATATTTTGAAAGATAAGAGCTTTTTTTTGCAATAAGAATTGTGAAACTCTATAAACACATTGTTATACATTAAAAATATTAAAAATGATTAGTAGCGCCATTATAATAACAAAATCGAAAAATTTATAATTTATAATTCATAACTTATAATTTTTAATGAAACCCCTTTTAAGTAAAACCACCAAACCGTTTATTATCTATGTACTCGTTATTTTATTAATGAGTATTCCTGTCTATTATTTTATTGTAGATACGATTTGGCAGAATGAGCTTGATGAGCATAACAAAACTATTGCAGAAAAAACAGCTTATGAATTTAATCACCTGAAGCTTTCTAATGAAATGTTGCAGGAAAGTATTAAACTTTGGAACAGCATTCAGCCGGAGACAAATATTGAAAACATAAAAGCAGAAGTTCCGCAAAATGACGAATATTTTACCGTAGAAAAGGCAGAAACTTTTGCTGCCGAACCTGAAATAGAACGGTATCGTTGTCTCAAAAAAGTAGTTTACATCAACAACAAACCCTTTCTTTTTACGGTACAGACCAATATCGAAGAATCTCGTGAAACCATTGCTGCTATTGCGCTCAATACGGCATTTTTCTTTGCAATTATTGTTGTGGGACTTCTCTTTCTGAATAGAAGGCTGTCGGTAGTGGTTTGGAATCCGTTCAGAAATACATTGGAAAAACTAAAAAACTTCAACCTGAATCATCAAAGTAAAATAGAATTTGAAAAAACCGATACTACAGAGTTTGAGGAACTTCACCAGTCACTATCTAAATTAATAGAACACAGTATCTCTGTCTATAAAACTCAAAAGGAATTTACTGAAAATGCTTCTCACGAATTGCAGACTCCTTTGGCAATTATTAAACATAAATTAGATATTCTTCTTCAGAATGAAGATTTAACTTCAAAACAATACGAAATTGTAGAAGATATCAACAAGGCTTTGACCAGAAGTTCCAGAATCAATAAGAATCTTTTGCTGCTTGCCAAAATTGAAAACAGTCAGTTTGATATATCTGAAAATATTCTGTTTAATAAGGTAATTGAGCAAAGCTGTGAAATGCTGGAAGAGCATTTTCATCAAAAAAATATTAAAGTATATTCTTCTCTTGACGTGGAAGTTTTGGTAAATGGAAACGTTAGTTTAACGGAAGTTTTGATCAATAATTTAATAGTTAATGCAATACGGCATACTACACAAAATGGATTTATCGATATGAACTTGGTAGACTCTTCTTTTCAAATTACAAATTCAGGAACGGAAAAGCTTAATGAAGATTTTTTGTTTAAAAGATTCTCCAGACTTTCTGCTGACAGTAACGGAAGCGGTTTAGGACTTGCCATTATCTATGAAATCTGCAAATTTCAGAATTGGGAAATTATTTACACATTTGAAAATGATCAACATATTTTTACAGTGAATTTTTAAAATTCTAAATTAATTCTAAATTGAGAAACACCTTTACGTTTTAAAAAAGTAAAGCATGTTCTCAAAAAAACTTTCAAACCTTACAGGAAAGGCATTTAACAGTAGATTTTCTGCATTTTTCAGTATTCTAAGTTTATATATTTTATTGTCGTTTTTAATACGATTAGTATTTTTTTTCTGGTCATCAAAAGATGTAGATTTTAATTTTGTTTATATTCTGAGAATATTTTTCACAGGTTTTCTTTATGATTTTATTTCGGGGTCATTATTCTTATTTCTTTACCTTCTTTACCTTTTTATTTTTCCAAAAAAATGGATAGGCTCTTTATTTGACAAAGCTTTTACTTACTTTTATTTAGCGGTTATTCTCTTGGTCATTTATTTCAGTCTTCTTGCGGAAATTCCTTTTTGGGAGGAGTTTGAGGTTAGATTTAATTTTATTGCAGTTGATTATTTAATTTACACTTACGAAGTTGTAGAAAACATCAATCAGTCTTATCCGTTACCTTTGCTTATCGCCGTATTGTTCGGGTTGGTCGCTTTGACGTTTTTTCTGCTGACAAAATTCAAAATATTCAAAAAGACTTTTTCAGATCATATAGAATTAAAAAAACGTGCATTTTTTGTGAGTCCCGTCTTGGTTTTGACAATTGTTTTGGGATTTTTCATGAAAAACAAATATGCAGATTTCAGTAATAATCTTGTAGACAATGAACTTGGAAAAAACGGTGCATTTTCATTTATAGCAGCTTTCAGATCAAATGAACTGGATTATGAAACCTTTTATCCTAAAATTTCAGATAAAAAAGCATATTCAATTTTAAAGCAGAATCTTTTACAGGAAAATCAAAGCTATTCTTCAGCGAAATTTGATGACATTTCGAGACTTACAAAAGGTAATGGAGAGCAAAAACCAAATATCGTAGTAATAGCTATTGAAAGCTTTAGCGCAGAATTTCTAAGTGCATTCGGGAATAAAGATCATCTTACTCCCAATTACGATCAATTGGCAAAAGAAAGTATTTTCTTTACCAATCTTTATGCAACAGGAACCAGAACCGTGCGTGGTATGGAGGCTCTCACTTTGTGCGTTCCGCCAACTCCGGGAAACAGTATCGTAAGACGACCGAATAACCAGAATTTGTTTTCTGTAGCAACCATTTTAAAAGATAAAAAATATCAGCCTTATTTCATTTATGGTGGTGACGGTTATTTTGATAATATGAACAACTTTTTTGGTGGACAAGGATTTACGATTGTAGACAGAAATCGAGGAAATCCTTTATCGGAGAGTATAAAGACCGAACGTTTTCAGATAAAAGATGACGAAGTGAGTTTTGAAAATGCATGGGGAATTTGTGATGGAGATCTATACAAGCAGGCAATAAAATATGCAGATAAAGAAAGTAATTCAAATAAACCGTTTTTTGAGTTTCTAATGACTACCTCTAATCATAAACCCTATACATTTCCAAAAGGAAAAATTGATCTTCCGCAAGGTGACAGAGATGCAGCGGTAAAATATACAGATTATGCATTAGGAAAATTCATCAGCGATGCAAAGAAAAAACCTTGGTTTAAAAACACAGTCTTTGTAGTGGTTGCAGATCATTGTGCAAGTAGCGCAGGGAAATGGGAAATAAATATTGCGAAACATCATATTCCTGCGATTATCTATAATCTTCAACAAAAACCTGAAGAAATCAACAGACTTACTTCTCAGATTGATCTTATGCCTTCGCTGTTTGGGTATCTGAATTGGTCATACGATACCAGTTGGTACGGAAAAGATATTAATAAAACCAAAATAGGAGAGGAGAGGGCTTTTATAGGGAATTACCGCACTCTGGGCTTACTTCGAAATGATCTGTTTACTCAAATTGACGACAGAAAAAGAGTAAAGCAGTTTACCGTTTCCCGAACCGACAAATCTTTGCAGGAAGTTAACTTTAAAAATAAAGATCTTGTTTCTGAAACAATCTCTTATTATCAAACTGCAAGCGAAAGGTTTAAAAATGGTAAAATGAAAACGAAATAAGTTTTATCAATATTTACAATTTCTAAATTTCTTCTAAAAAGTCATAATAAAAGATGTCATGTAAATAAAAAAAGAATTGTCTGAAATTTTAAGATTTAAAATAGAAAACCAGTCCATTTATTTGATAGAAACCGAGGTTCCAAATACTATGTACTTAAATGTGTATTTAACAAAGTAAATTTGATATTAAAGAATTTTATTTATTAAGAGTGATATTTCGTTTTTATATGTGTTGACTAATGACTTTAATCTGGTAAATATCATAATTTTAGTATTGAAAATAATCATCAAAAATTCCAAAAATAAATAATTCATACTATAATCATGTTTAATTTGTCGAATATTTATTAAGTTAATCGATTGATTATCAGATTTAAATTTTTAGGTGTGTGGTAAGTAGGTGGTTTGCTTCGTAAAGTGAGTGCTGTTGATGTAGCCATAAATTTGCCCTGTTTTTTCCTTAGCTGTATTGTTGTTTGAAATAATCAACAGATATATGAAAAAATCTCTCTTTTTTTTAGCGCTTTTAGCAGCAGTTGCAAATAAAGCACAGTGGACAAACAATTATGCAGTAAATACAATTGCTTCGGATGCATCGGTATTGGCTTCAAATTCACAAACGACTTCGGACGGTAAAACTTATTTGTCATATTGGGTTTCAAAACCTGCTCCCGAGTATTTTAAATTGTATGTGCAATTATTGGATGAAAATGGAAATAAATTATTTGGACCTACGGGAATGGAAGTTCATGCCGGTGGAGATTTCCCACTCAATATGTCATCCTATACTTCAATATATAATACGGCGATCGATAGCAATAATAATTTTTATATTGCTTTTATAGAAACCGGTGGAGACCAAAGAGGATTTGTACACAAAATCTCACCCGCAGGTACAGAATTGTGGGGTTCGGATGGATTACCATTAGGAAATGCAGCTTATTTTCCTAAAGTTTTTACGGATAAGAATTCCTCTAACGTGTATGTAAGTTCTTTTCAGAACGGATTGGGAGTTTTGGGTAAATATGACGCAAGTAAAACTTTATTGTGGCCTACCACTCAGACTATTTCAGCTCCGGTAAGCTACAACGTAACCAGTCTTGGTGAAGGTGCAGTGCTTTCTGACGGTAGTTTTTTGGCACTTTTTCATGCAAAAACAGCAATAACAACTGCCAATTCTAATTTTTTTGCACAAAGATATAACAGTACTACCGGAGCGCCGATGCTGGCAGCTCCAACAAAGATTTCTGACAGAACTACCTTTTCTAATACCAATTATACTTGTGTGCAGGATAATGATGTATTATATTTAGGATATTCCGGGGCAAACAGTTCCAGAACAGATTCTTTTCTGCAAAAAATTACTGCTGACGGAAGCATCCCATGGGGAATCAACGGGGTTGATTTTGCGACTACAAACCAATATTTTGAGTTTAATACCTCTATTGCGATGAATTCCGGTTCTAATTATATTTGGGCTTTATCTCGACTCACGTCAAGTGGACAAGGCTCCATTGGTTCATTTGTTCAGAAATTCGATAAAAATACAGGTGCCAGACTTTTATCTGATAGTGCACAGGAAATTTATCCGGTAACACCAACTTCAAAGCAACCGACGAGTACTTTGAAAATGCTTGGAGAAAAACCTGTTTTTGCCACAATTGACAGTAATTATAATGGAGCTAATGCTACAACTATTTCTTTAACTATCTTAAACGAAAATACACCTTCTACATTTATTATTCCCGGAGGTAGTGTAGGGGTAGGAACATCAGCTTTTGCAAAAGGAAATATTTATCTTAACAAAGGCTTAAACAATCAGTTTATTGTGACTTGGACTGAGAACAGAACGGGGATTACCAGTCCGTATGCACAGAATTATGACTTCTCCTCTTTCCTTTCTACAAACGATTCGGTAAAAAATGATAAAAATGATTTGTCTGTTTACCCTAATCCTGTACGATCTGTTTTACACATTCAATCTAAAGAAGATATTTCATCGTTAACTATATATAATGCAGCAGGACAGTTGATTAATGCTTCTAAGGAAACACGTCAGCTTGATTTTTCTTCATTTGAAAAAGGAGTTTATTGGGTTCGTATTTTGGACAAAAAAGGAAACGAATCGACAAAAAAAGTAATTAAAAACTAATAAACGATGAGAAAATACATACTTTTATTTCTACTGTTAACCTGCAATTTCTACTTTTCGCAGGCTGGTAATATAGATGCTACATTTAATACTGCAGATTCGGGTAATGGTGCTGGCGATGGTGCCAACGGAAATATTTCGAAGTCTTTAAAATTATCTAGCGGTAAGCTATTGCTGGTGGGTAATTTCACTTCATACAATGATGGTATTTTAGGAAGAGTAGTAAGAATTAATACCGATGGAAGCATTGATGCAACCTTTAACAGCGGAACAGGAGCAAATGCTTATGTATATTCAGCCGCTGAGCAGCCTGATGGTAAAATAATTATTGGCGGAAGCTTTACCAGCTACAACGGAGTTTCAGTTAACAGAATCATAAGACTAAATTCTGACGGAACTTTAGACAGTACATTTTCAGGTGTAGGAGCAGGACCAAGCGGCAATAGTTTAGTTGATAATATTGTGATTTTACCTACCGGAAAAATTTTGATAGGTGGAAGCTTCAGCGCTTATAATAATATTACTGCGGTTAAAATTGCAAGGCTTAATGCTGATGGCTCTTTAGATGCCACATTTGTCTCAAGTCCGGGAGTCGGAAATTCAAGCGCATCAATCAATAAAATGGAGTATGATGCTGCAAATCAGAAGATTTATGTTGGAGGGAGCTTCACTTCAATTAATGGTACTACAGTAAATAGAATTGCAAGATTAAACAGTGACGGCACCGTAGACACTTCTTTTATTATCGGAAGCGGAACATCACAAGGCTTTAACAATACGGTTTCTGAAATTGTGCTCTTAAGTACAGGTAAACTTCTCGTTGGTGGAACTTTCGGGTCTTACAATGGCAATGGTACCCTCAAAAATATTTGCAGGCTGAATAGTGATGGTACTTTAGATGGTGCTTTCAATTTTAATAATGCTGCAAATACAGGTGTGTATACTATAAAAACGATAGGAAATAAACTTTTTGTAGGAGGAAACTTTACTTCTTACGGCGGAGTGCCAGTAAGCAGATTGGTAAAGTTAGATACAGACGGTAATCTTGATACCACTTATAATGCAGGAAATTCAGGTGCAAATTCTTCTGTAACTAATATTATAGACAATTTAGACGGTACAATCTTTATTACAGGTTCATTTAATGTGTATAATGGTGTGACAAAAAACTACTGTGCTCATATTCTCGCAGACGGAACGCCAGACACCAACTATAATTTAGGTACAGGTGCAGATGGCAATGTGAGCTCCATTGTTTTTCAACCCGATAATAAAATGATTATAGGCGGCGAATTTACAAGCTATAATGGAACGGTAAAGAATAAAATAGCAAGACTCAATACCGACGGAACATTAGATACATCATTTAATATGAATGGGGCAGGTGCAAACGGAACCGTTTCTGCCGTAGCTTTACAAAACAACGGTAAAATTATTGCGGGAGGTACTTTTACAAAATATAATGGAAATGATATAACTAATCTGGTAAGAATAAATGCTGATGGATCTCATAGTAACGACCTTACTTTAGGAACAAGTTTCAATAATTCTGTTACCGCAGTTGCCGTACAAAATGACGGAAATATTATTGTAGGAGGCAGCTTTACCAATTACAACGGAACAGCAATTAACAGACTCGCTAGACTGAATACCGATGGTACAATAGATGCTACTTTTTCAGTCGGAACAGGCGCTAATGCCGGTTCTATTTCCTCTATTATTCTTCTTGCAGATGGGAAAATGATTATCACAGGATTATTTACCTCCTTCAATGGAACTACAGGTAGGATTTTCAGACTGAATACCGACGGAACAATAGATACATCTTTCAGCACCGGAGGAACGGGAACTAATTTACCCATATATACAGTAGCAGTTCAGCAGGATGGAAAAATATTGATTGGAGGAAATTTCTCAACATTTAACGGGATTGCCAATGCAAGAGTTGCAAGACTAAATTCTAACGGAAGTCTGGACACTACATTCGCTCCGGGAACAAATATTGACGGTTCTGTGCAAACCCTTGTTGTACAACCAGACAATAAAGTTATTATAGCAGGCGCCTTTACCAAATACGGGACTACATTGTCTAATAAAATCATGAGGCTGAATGCAGATGCTACGCTGGATACAGCATTTGATGTTGGTAGCGGTACAAATAACAATATCAATAAAATGGTTTTAGACCCAAATAATAATGTATTAATAGGAGGGGTGTTTACCAATTACAAAGGCAACGGAAAAAATAGAATTGCAAGAATTTTAAATGTTGTAAGCTCTTTGGCTACTGCTGAAATTAGAAATAAAACTGATGTAGATTTGTATCCAAATCCGTTTACTAATGACATTCATATCAATACTACTGAAAAACTAAGCAATGTATCTGTATATGATATGTCTGGTAAAATAGTGTACGTGTCAGATAAGAAAGATTTAAATTTATCTCATCTCTCAAAAGGTAGCTATATATTAAAAGCTATGTCAGTTGAAAATAAAACAATTACTGTAAAAAAGATTATTAAAAAATAATTATTTCGATCAAACGAAAGCTGTCTCTGAGAGACGGCTTTTTTTGTTCTAAAATAAGTTTAGAATCTAATATTTGTCTTACGTTGTTTCATTATTTTTGCATAAAGTTAAACGACCAGACAATTATTTAATATATGCACAATACATCTTCTGAAAACCATCAAATTGGAGTAGTTTCTTCTTTTTCCGAACTGGTAGATACAAGCTTTCATGGAGCTATGAATGCAATCTGTTGGAGCAGAAAATTAAATGGTGATTTTGCAGAAATTGTTTATAAGCTGCAATTAAAAGAAAATATTACAGAAGTTTCTATTGAAGATCTTTTAGCTTTAGAATTATCAGAAAATGGTATTTTAGCAAGAGAAATTATCTTAAATGATTTACAGTTATTAGCAGATTTCGGAGCATCACCTTCACTCAATTTACTTAAAAATTACGAACGGGATGAGGAGTTCGATTTCATTTCGACAGATGTATATTCTTTTCATGTAGATCGCTCGCCAGTTGGTACCGATACTTTTCTATGTACATATTATGGTGCTGCAAGCGATATTATACCTAATGATGAGGTTGGACAAAAAATATTAATTCCGGAAATCAGAGCAAAGCTTAAACAATTGCACGACGGTCCGGAAAAAGAATTTGAAGACTTTCTAAAAGAAAACTTTTTCGATCTTCATTATGAGGCCAGACCTGGTGCAAGTCCAACAAATTTAGGCATAGGACATCTTTGGCGTTTGGCGGTAGATCATCCTTCGCAAAAGGTTTTGCCTTGTGTTCATCGGGCTCCGATAGAAAATGATGGTGAGTATCGGTTGTTGTTGATTTGTTGATTTATAGAATGACCACACTTTTTTAAGCGTGGTATTTTAATTTAATTTGGAATGTCTTTTATTTCCCGATACAGGAAGTAAAGAATCTTTTATTAATGAGGGGTTACGCAGACCGAGGTGTACAAAAGTAGTACAGTATTAAGATGCTGTAAAATCTTTTTTTCTACTCTTCCGCACGAATATTCTTATATTAAAATATTGTAAACCTGTATATTACAATATTTGACGATAAATTTAAAAGTACATTTGTACTACTTTTTTCTGTTTGTAAGCTTGTAAACTATTGAAAATTAAATAATTAATACTTATAAACAGCAGTATTAATAATTTATACATATCGCCTATACACTTCAATTTTAACTGTTTTTCGAACATAATAAATTTATGGTTCACAATAAGTCTCATAAATTCTGTGTACTTTTCTAAAAGTTATATTTTTTTTGAGAATATTTTTAATATCTATTATGATAACTAAGAGTAATTCTATAAGTATTTTGCTGTACTTTTTGAAACTCCAAAAACCTTTGCAATACCTTCAACTGATAATTTAGCTTCCTCAATCGAAAAAATTGTTGCTTCTTCCTAGCTTTCTACATACACTTCTTCTCGAATTAAAAGTAAAATATAACTTATTGAGACCAGTATCGGATTCTATTTTTTTTATATTTAACCAATCAATTTTTCACCTATTGTTTAAGCCTTATCCTTCTTTTAAGATCTTATCTACAATATTGTATGAATCAATAAATCTTTCTAAGATAGTCATATTGGTTGCAATTCTTTATAAAAAAACTCACAGTGTTCGAGAATTGGGCTAATCTGACCTTATTCTTTAATTTGTCAACTTATACTAAGATAAAACCAACTGCTATTAAACTTATTGCCCAATCTGAGACATTAGAACTATCAATTGATATTATTTTACTGAAACTATATCATTTTTCGAGAATTATTTTTACCCATTCAAAAAGGTAGAAAACTTTGATTTTCGAAGGGATGAGAGAAGTGCAAAACTATGAATGCCACAAATTACATGATAAAATTTAATAAGGCACGTAGCACTCTTTTGTTAAACGTTATTTATAATCAATCAATATGATCTTCCTTTGAATTATATTCTTTGAAAAATTAGAAGTTATATTTTTAATATTTTGGTCCTGGATGTCTACCATCATCGCTTGCTGGTAGAGAACTGATATCTCCATTTTCAATGTAAAATCCTACTACACCTACAGCTGTGCCTAGTGGTGGGTTAACAATCCCTATAACAGGTGATTTAAGTTGTAAAAAAGCTCCAAAAGCTCTAAAGTAGTTTCCTTTATCTAGGTGTTCTGCCATACTTATCATGGTTGCCATTTTTCCAATTGCAGATGGCTTAACAAATTCTGATGCGGCCATTTTATGGTTGCCTTCATCATTAAACCATCTTCCATAAATTGCTGTGGTCGTACCAAGAAAAACATTTCCACCACTTACATGAGCAGCCAAACTACCAACAGAACCTGAAAATGCTATTCTGGCAAATTTATTATCGGGATTGTCGGCTACAGTACCAAATAATTTCTCATTAGCAGGAGTAAGGGCTTGTGATATGGATGCGCTTAAGAAACCATCTTTAAATGTTCCTCCGCCAGCTTCACTTGTTATTCCTCCTGCAGCACCATGCGCACCCACTTTTGCTAAATACTTTGAATTACCTAAAAAGGAGCTGACATTTTCATTTGCAAATGCATCTCCTACACCATTGAACAATGCTCCAGATGCTGCACCATTAATTGCCCCGCTGTAACTTGCGTTTAATACATCTTGAAAATTTCCACCATGATATGCCGTCATACCCGCACTCATACCTGCTCCTACTGCAGCTCCTTTCAATAATGCAAGTCCAAATCCGGCCATACTTCCTCCCGAGAAATATGTAATTGCAGCAGCAGCAGCTACTATTACAATCTGCTTTCCATATTTATTTACAAATCTATCACCTTCATTGTAAGTGTTTGCATATATATCAATATAACCTTGACCTGCTTTTCCTAACTCTCTTCCTATGTTGTTAATCGCCCGGCTTACAGCTTTTTTCTCTTTAGAAAAATCGAATGGTTTACGAATAGACCAAAAACCACTAGGGTCACTAAGATTTACAGGATTGTTTAAAACGTAGCTATATCTGTTTAAACTCTGCAGATTAGTTGGAGATTGAACAAAAGGATCAGCGGATACGAATCTGCCGATAGAAGGATAGTAGTATCTTCCACCCATATTGATAAGTCCAAAATTATCAAGATGCTCATGGCCAGTAAAGCCTTTTTGGGCTAAAACTCGTTTCGTTTGATTTCTTAAGCCGAACGGGTCATATCTGAATTCGGCAATGATGATTCCATTGTCATCTGTGAGGAGATGTATGGATCCAAGTTGATCTTTATGTACAAATTGGTTACTGGATTTCTTATTTGATTGCTTCGAATGGATTAAAATCAAATCTCCGCCAAATGTTATATAATGTAAAGTATCAGTTATTTTAGTTTCTCTATTATAAACTATTTCATAATCTGAAAATGGTTTTATGCTTTCCGATACAATCTGTGTAGTATTTAATAAGCCCGCTTTTCTATGCAGTTCAGATTTGATTTCCTCATTCTCAACGCCATATTTTATAAATTTTGTTCCTGCTTTAGGGCTAAAAAGCCTATTAGGTTTATTAAATGAGGTATATTCTAAAATTAGACCTTCTGATTTGTCTTCTGTCAAATTTCCAAAAACATCGTACAGAAAATCATGATTCTCTTTGCCTGTTATTTTGATAACCCTTTGTTTGGCTTGAGTATCATATACATAATCACCTGTATCTGATTTGTAAGTAATATTACCAAAATTATTATAGATGATTGATGTTGAAGACAAACCGTTAATTGGGTATTCGTCATATTTTACTAACCTATTCAAATCATCATAAATATAAATATGAGCATCGTTTTTAACCAAGTCGTTGATACGACTAATGTTGTAGTTTTGGTCATAGTTATATGATAAGTCTTGTATTTGTGAACTGCTGGTTTTTGGTGTTGTAGTTGAAGAAATAGTTTTACCTCTTTTCAGTAAGTTGTTTTCTGAAAATAAAGTATTTTGATTAATTATTTCATTATCATAATTTCTCCAATCCTGTTGGATGGGAAATGTTGGGCGTTCAAATTCTCTAATAAACAAATCATCAGGACCGATATCTACAGGGCATGTTTTTAATTCAGGAGTAAATTTATACGATGGATCTTTAAAGGATTCTAATCTTAGTAAAGTGTTGTTAGCTTGATTAAAAGTTGACTTGGTTCGAATTCCATTTCCAAAAACCTTATTAGTAATCTGCCCTAAAGCATTCAGATCACTTATTCTAAATAACTCCTTTAATTTTCCTGCCTTTGTTTTTTCAAATAGTTTTACCGGAATATTATTTACATACTCAACTCGTACAATATAGCCTGATGGATATATCTTTTCAGATAATCGGGATAACGAATCGTATGAATAACTTAGCGTGTGACATCTATTATCGATGCATTGAGTTTCACTAACGATTTGACCAATATTACTGTATTTGTATGTTTTTAAGTTGCCATGGTAATCAATAATTGAATCAACCATTCCTTTATACTGCTGATCATATTTCCAGATTATTTCTCCTTCAGGTAGTTTTTTCTTGATAATTCGTCCAAGTTTATCATAGTATAAATTGATTTCCTTTTTTCCATTTGTTACTTCACCAATTAATCTATCAAACTCATCGTATTTATATTCGATTGTTCCAATGCTTGGATCAGTCAACTTTGTTTTTCTTCCTAAAGCGTCAAACGATGTAATGATTGATTGTCCATTGGGATTTTTGATTTCGATAAGATTTCCCCACAAGTCGTATTGGTACCGAATTGTTTCATTGTTAGCATCTGTTACTTCGGTTAATTCAGATTTGGAGTTGTAAGAAAATATTCTTGGAACACCTTTAAAATCAAAGTTTGTTTTAACATTGCTACCATAGGTGGATTTCGCAATATTTCCATCCGGTAATTTTACAGCAGTAATTCTGTTGAAATTGTCATATTCGTATGCGGAAGCATAATGAATAGAATCTTCAAATTGTATGCAAGGATACTTTTTTGAAGTAATTCCATCGTATATTCTTTGAATATAGCTAGGATTAAAGCTTTTTAATACATTTCCTTTATTATCATACTTAAGATGCGTAAATACTAATCTTTCAACTTGTTTATTATAAGCGGAGCTACCACTAAGAATATCTTGTTCAGGATATAGTTTGTTGTCAATCAAACTGTAAGAAGAGCTTACTTCCCTACCAAGCATGTCATAATATTGAATAAAATCCTTGGAGCCGCTTTTAGAAGTAGTTAATTTATATAGTGCCTTAGATTCATCTTTGTAAAATGAATCTTCAATTCCATTCAAATAATCGAATTCGTAAGATATGAATGTATTATCGGGATAATCCACTTTGTTTAGTTTGCCGAAGTCATCAAACAAGTATTTTGTTGTTAGATTGTTGTGAGACACTTCTTCGATGATATTACCATATCTTGAGTCAAATTTGAATTCAGTTAGATGACCCATGGGATTCTTAGTTGACTTAATGAATCTTCTATTGTTTTCGAAAACAGAAATTTCTTCAATTTTATTGAGCGGATTCTTGTAGGTTGATTTTTTGATGAGGTTGCCTGTGTTGTCATATTCAAACTCAACGGATTGCTTTAATGCATCATCATTTTGCTGTCGAACCTGTAAGGTAAGCGAACCAGTGATTTCATTATAACTATAATCTATTGTTCGAACTTCTGATGTATCATTGTTTGTCCCTAATAAATATGTTTTGTCATTTGTTACCAAACCCAGGATTTGATTTGAGCCTTCTCCCGTATAATCTATATTCTTATATTGTTTTTCATTGATAATTGTTGTACCGTCACTTAGAGTAGTGTGTGAAATATTAATAAATCCATATTTATTGTACAGATATTCAATTTTGGACTTGCTGATTTCTTCTCCGTTTAATTCTCGCTTAGTAACTTCAGTCTCCTTTAAAAGTGGGCGATAGGTTTGATTTTTTAAACTGAACGATAAAACATTTTCGTGGATTTTGTTGGATAATATTTTTTCCGAACTGATTCCATCAAGCAAATCAAATTCCCATATATTAGCTTGTTCGAAGAAACTAACTTGATTTTCATTAGTAGATTTCTTTTGAAATAGAATTTTTCCTGACAATGGGAATTCATATAGATATTCGGTGCTTTCGGTATTGCCAATACTTACTTCATTTTTGGAAATGTTCTTAAATCCCGATAATCCCCGACCATACTTCTCAATAATCAGATCTTCGTACAGGTATTTATTGATGTTTAAACTGTCTTTATTAACACCGTTGCTATATTTTATAGTTTTAACAATAGGATAGGAACCATTATAATATTCATAATTTGGTCTTAACGACTTTAAAGTGTTTACATACGTAGATTTATCTTTAAGTCCGGAATACTCTACCTCAACTACATTTCCAAATCCGTCTTTAACCTCGATTAGTCTTTGCGCAGCAAAATACTGGTGTTTATATATTACGGTGTTTGATGTAGGTTTGAGACCTCTTCCCGGGTTGCTAATTACTAGTTCTATTCCTCCATCGAGATCATGATCATAACCTGAAACGAAGTCATTGCTTTGATATGTAACTAATTCATCACCGATGCCTCCTGCATCTTTTAGCTTGACTGGGGTTCCACTTTTTTCCAAAAATTCAAATAATTTAAATTGTTCTTTAAAATCTATTTGAATTTTTGCCTTAGGCATCAAGCATTCACTATTTGAAAAAATTACATCGTAGAGGATAGGTGCTTGGTTTTTATTAGCAGTAAGAACTTGTACAGCATCTTGACGAGAAAAATTTCCGAATTGATACTCTCGGCTATTTTTAAGCTTAAATTTTTCTGGTAGTGTTATTGGGGTTGAGATTGATACTCCGTCAAAAAGCCAAACGATCGGGTTTTCTCCTTCTTTTATTCTAACAATATCAGGATATCCGTCCAAGTTCATGTCTAAGAACTTATCTTCATTTAGAAATCCCGAAGCGAAATGATATTGTTTCGAGTCGCTTACAACGTAATTACTATCAACTGAAATTGAATTTAGTTGATTTTTCTTTTTCAGAAGAATGTTGGGTAGGCCGTTGGCATCTATGTCATTAATATCATCAGGTGTATTTACAGTACTGATAATTTCCTTGAAGGTTTTGTTGTAAATTTTTTCAAAGTGGTTTTTGGAGTTTAATGTGAATATTTTAAGATCACATTGTTCCTTTTTGTTATAGTCAAAAACAATAATTTCAGATTTTAGGTCTCCATTCAAATCAGCTGTACGAAGTGAAATGTTATTGGAGGAAGATTGAGTGATTTCCTCAAAATGGGAATCTAATACTTTGAAATTTAGCTTTGCGTAATTACTAAAATTTAGTAGCAATTGGGTTTGAGTAACAATATCTAACAGGCCATCTCCATTAAAATCATTAATTAAGACTTTATTCAAATCAATGTCTTTATACTCTTTTATACCTTTTCCTGCGGCTATAGTTGTGTTATATTCAAATCGAAGTGCATGCTTCTCTGAAATGTAAAAAGAAGCTTTAATTTCAAACTCCTTTTCTGAAGTTCGATATGCAGTTAGAACAAGTAAATCGTTATTTCCATCATTATTAAAGTCTTGGTAGACGTTTCGAACATTCTTAGGTGTTAAAACCAACTGGGCTGTATAAATTGGACCAGTACCATAATAATATGATCCAATGTTAAATTCTGATTCGGGGAATATTATTGATTCTTTTTTAGAGAATATAAGTTTTTCAGGTGTATCATATTTAAAGATCGTTTTAGGCAAACATTCTTCTCCTAATGAAGAGGTACATTCTTTTAATGAAATTAATTTATCTTGCGTTTCATTAAATTCAAGGTTATAAGATTTAAATATTTTTCCATCAGATTCAATATCGATGGATTTCAATAAATTTAAATTCTGAAATAGGTTTCCGTTGAAGTAGCTAATATTTGATTGTCTTTTAAACTCATTATCTTCAAAATACCTAAAAATTACTTTCCCTTTTGGTAAAATACCAGCTGTTTGATTTGAGGTATATGTGATAGTAAGTATTCGAGAAATATTATTTTTTACTTCATATACAAAAGACATAGAGTTCCCATAAGTATCTTCGATTTTGGATACATTCCACTCCAATACTTCCTGCTTTCCGTATATACTTAAAACAACTTTCGAATTATTTGTACTACCATAATAATAGGTCAATCCATTTGGTTGTTTAACAACAAATGAGTTCGGTGATTTACTACCCTGCGAAACCTGCTCATCACTGGCAATAATCATAGCATTTGATTCATTTTCAGTTTTGTATTTAGATCCTACATTAGCATTTTGTCCAGAAACGCACGTTAGAAGTTGCCCATCAAGCAAAATAGCATCACCACTATTAAAGTTTATTCCGTCAACCTTTCCATGCTGAGCTAAGTTATTTCCGCCTCTTGAAATTTTAGACAACCCAGATATTGCCCATCCATACCCCAATTCTGATAACCCTGATCTTGAATCATAAACAATTGCTAATTTAGGTTCCATTCCATTAACACCAGGAGCCACATGGATGGGTATAATATGATTATAGGCACCTAACGCATTAACTTCATATGTGTCATCAATAACTCCAATGCGCGTTTTATTAGTGCGCTGACCAAATGCTTGAATGATTCCAAGTATTAAAAAAAATATTATTATAATTTTTTTATTCATCGCTTTTTGAGATTTACTTTGACATAAAATTCGTAGAAATATGATTCATGCTAAGTAGAATTAACATTTTTTAAAACTTTACTTGTGGTTGTACATAAAGTGGTTAAAAAGTACAATATATTTTTAAGATAGTATATACCACCTAAGTGGTATTTTTCTGGGGATATTTAATTGTAGTTTAACCAAAGTAAATTTATTGTCAAAAAATTTCGAAGCTGAAAATACCTAAACTATGAAAACAAAAAACAACTTTGTATGGTGTTTCCATAAAGACTACTTTTTACAAAAAGGTTTAATAGTCAAGAATAGTTGGTAAAATTCTTTGTAATGCCGATTGTTACTGATGATACAGAAAGTTTATTGAACTTTGTTTCAATAAACTTTTTTTATGGCTTAAAATTCAAAAAAAATCGTTGTTGGAGTTGCAAAAGTTTTGATGTGATTTTTTGGGGAAAGCAAAACTCTTTTTATTTCTTAGATTCTAAAAAGTAGCAAAAAATTTTGGTAATGTAGCCTTCATTTTTTATAAATTTTGAATACGAAATTTTAAGAATAAAACTTAAAAATTCAGACTCCATTTACTTTACCAATCAGTTCTTTTTTGTAAGAATGGGATTTTCGCTAGCTAATTTTTCGATGCCCCATTCAAAATATTCTTTCTCATTTTGTGTAAATAAATTATTTTTCTCGAGGTATGCTCTTCGTTCAATCAGATAATTTTCCACCTTTTTTGCTCTGTGATATGACTCAGCATCAATAATTAATTGGTTTAATTTTTCCTGCTCTTTTTCGATCTCTCTTTTCTTCTCTTGCTCTAGCTCTCTTATAATCGCATCCTTGCGCCATCTTTCCTCCAATTGCAAGTGATATTCTCGCGAATATTCTGCGAATAACTCTGTATAGGCGACGACTCTCATCAACTTTTCTTCGAGAGGAGAATAGGATGTGTCTTTCCATTCTTTCCGATTCCATGTGTCTTCGTAGATCTGAACACATAACACATCTGTCATCACAAAATCTCTTGATCTGTATGATCCTTCATCATTATCCTGATATTTACCGACATTCCTCATACTTATATGAATTTCCCGTCCGGACATCAGAATGACATTATTGCCGTTAATATCTTTTGTAAATAAGTGACCTCTGTACTCGAAGAGCTTTACCAATAAATCAACTATGTTTAATGCTCTTGACAAAGATTTTTTGTCAACCGATAAAGAAAACAGCAATTTGTCTTTTGATATCCTTTCCCAGGAGTTGTTCGAGGATTCAAACCAATTCTTTGTATTGGTCGTGATTTCATGAGGAGATGTCAGTCTTTTGGAAATTGAGATAGGAGCTTTCTTGTCACATTCAATTGTTTTTATTCGATCTTCAATTTCCTGTTTAGGTATGGCTGTTGGCATTGTGAAATTTATAGTAATTAAAGATAATTATTTTCAGAAGAAGCACCTAAGAGTTAATATTTTCGGTCTAAAATCACTCTGTTTCCAAAATTTGTAGATGATATAATTCAAATAATGGCTAGCTGTTCATTTCATTTAATTCCTTCGATGTTCGGTAAATAGTTAGTTCAAAATAATAAATTGAATTAAAAACGTTTGAAGCGTGATACCTTTTAATTCTTATACTAGTTATCAATCCTATTCATAACTATTTAAACTTTAGTTACTTGCTTGTATTGTGTATGTTGTTTTTCATGTTGATTTTTGTTCCATCAAATCAATAATGAATTTATGGAAAACGACATTATTATCCAAAAACTAAATCGTATTGAGAAGTTTATTTTCGGTTTAAAAGAAATTTTAAATGTAGAGGAGCTATCGGATTACACAGGATTCACCAGGTCTTACATTTACAAGTTGGTACATACATCTCAAATTCCCTATTCGAAACCGGGTGGAAAAGTATTGTTTTTCGAAAGGAAAAAGATTGATCTGTGGTTGTTGCAAAACAGCAGCAAATCAAATTCGGAAATAGCAGCCGAAGCCTTATTGCATGTACGGTCAAAAAAATAATAGAAACAGTTAACAATATCTGCTTTATATCGAAGGTTAGACGAGTCTCTTTGTAAATACAGCTACAGTTATCTTTAAAAATATAAATATGATGTTATGAAAAAGATTGATCCTCAAACTCCAATCTGGAAACTCACCGTTGAAGAATTTCTTTTACTCACAAAAGAAATCAGTTCAGAAAAGAAGTACGAATACGGACTTAAAGGCTTGGCGAAAATTCTTGGTTGTTCGGTTTCGAAAGCGTCGGAGGTCAAGTCGTCAGGTATACTGGATACAGCAATAATTCAAAATGGAAATATCATCATTATCGATAAGGAGTTGGCTTTGCAGTTGTTTGGAAAAAAAACTGATGTATTATCTTGAACTTTTGGATAAGTTTTGGGAATTCAACAAGAAGTCAAAACTCGGAGCCAACGTTGCAGCGGTGTACGTTTATCTGTTAAAG